>Ga0105105_10000772_pt1 | contig 14040 bp, 9 predicted proteins | sample PPLLaktember2015_4_FD_79108 | JGI IMG/M metagenome (GOLD analysis project Ga0105105, IMG submission 79108) | Freshwater sediment microbial communities from Prairie Pothole Lake near Jamestown, North Dakota, USA - PPLs Lake P8 Core (1) Depth... | ecosystem: Environmental > Aquatic > Freshwater >... | reverse complement strand
TATAACAAAATTTATATACTAACTAAATCAATATAAGTTTAAGGTTTGATGATGGGGGGCGATCCCTATTTTTTCCCATCTCTCCTCACCACCTCCTCCCGGCCTCCCCATCTTCACCTTACACACACCTTCTTTTTTGGAAAATAATGTTTTACGATAAATTTATATTCTGTCTTTTCCATCTATCTATCTATGGGAAAACAGGGGTTTCATATGAAAAATTTTTTTTCTGGACAAATCATAGCGTACTTTCTTGTGAGCGTTCTTATTGGAACACAACTTACTACAGCATCCTGTCAAGCGTACACTGATAATAATACCAAATATGGTATGGATGAACCACCAACACCACCGCAACAACCATCGGATGGTCCAGGAGGTTCGAATTACTCTCATGATGGTGTGCGACAAACGCGGCATGGGTTTGGTGTCCGTGAGTTTTGGTTATTCGAACCAAGTAATCCTACTCCCTCATCAGCGGCTCTTATTGTGTTCAATCATGGATGGAGCGCTTACTTTCCGATTTTCTATAAAGAATGGGTAATCCATCTTGTGAAACGCGGTAATATCGTCGTGTATCCCAGGTACCAACTGACTGCTATCATAGGGACCCGTTCTGCGACCCGAAATGCGATCCATGCGGTACAACGAGCGATCACTATCCTCCAGAACGGCGATCATGTCACCCCGGATCTCGATAGATTCGCAATCGTTGGTCATTCACTGGGTGGTGGTATCACCGCTGAGATGGCAGCTCTTGCAGCCGATGAGGGTCTTCCGAGCCCTAAAGCGGTTATGCCGGTGCAACCTTTTGTCCGTCTGGACACGATGATGAAGGATTTTCATGATATCCCCGCATCGACACTTTTGTTAGTAATCGTCGGGGAGAATGATACCGTTGTTGGTAACTATTCAGGCAAAATGATTTTTACCACCGCTGATCAGATACCCCTGGAACGGAAGGATTTTATCATTCAGCGCACGGATCGACACGGCGAACCTGTTCTAGTTGCAGACCATCTCGCTCCTTTGTGTATTCCGAGAAGTTCATTGGTTGATGCCATGGATTATTTCAGCACGTGGAAATTGTTTGACGCGTTGACTGATTATGCCTTCTATGGGCTCCATCAGCAGTATTGTTTAGGAAATACCCCCGAGCAACGTTTCATGGGTTTTTGGAGTGATGAAGTCCCTGTGTTAGAGCTTGTGGTCACCGATTCTCCTTGATTTTTTTTTGAAATATTCTTTCGTTTTGTCGTTTTTACAGATTACGTTTAAATAGGTTCACTGGCAACACATATCATGCTATTTAATAACAATAGCAGGATATGAGAGATGGCGAAGAAGAGAATCAAAACAAAAAAAACTAAATCATATGAAAAAACAATGTATGACGAAGTTGTGACTGTTCAAGATGATCTTTTTGATCGCTGTGTACGAAAAGGACTGATTGAGAAAACAGCCTGCGGGTATTACTTTACCCCCGAGTTCTTCGAAACGTTAGATATCTACGATGACGACTGACGAAGAAGAACGTTTTTTTCTTTTTTTTATTGTTCTTTTTTCTTAATTATATTATCGTTTTTTCTTCTGCTTCAGCTTCTGTCTTGTATACGGCAACAGGCCGCCTGCGTCACAGATTGCAAGGATCTCCTTGGGGAGTTTTGGGAACGAAAAGGTATTTGAACCAATCGAAATAGTGCCTCTTTCAATATCAAGTGAGACTGTGTCTCCTTTTTTATACGCTTTTACCGCCGCAGGACATTCAATCAGAAGTAACCCTTGATTGATGGAGGATCGATAAAAAATCCGTGCGAAGCTTTCTGCGACGACTGCAGCCAGACCAACTGATTTGAGTCCTAGGACCGGTTGTTCCCGTGAGCTTCCGCAGCCAAAGTTCTTCCCCGCGATGATCAGGTCGCCTTCTTTGACGTTTTTTGCAAATAAGGGGTCTAAATCCTCAAGCAGATGTGGTTTGATTTCTTCAGCGGTGCTGCAGGTATAGGTGTATTTACCGGGGAAGAGCATATCGGTGTTGATGTTATCTCCGTATTTCCAGATCGTCATTGTTTTGTCTCCTTGCGAGGGTCAGTGATTTTCCCATGAATCGCTGATACAGCGACAGTCACGGGGCTAGCCAGATAGATTTCTGCCTCTTTGCATCCCATTCGACCTTTGAAGTTACGGTTTGAGGTGCTCAGGCATCGTTCACCAGGCGCAAGCACACCTTGATGTGCTCCTAAACAGGGTCCACAACCTGGTGGTAGCACGGTTCCTCCTGCTTCCACCAATGTTTTGATATATCCTTCTTTTAGTGCATCGAGATAAACGGCTCGTGATGCAGGGAGCAGTAACAACCGAACGGCGGGATGGACTTTTTTTCCTTTCAAGATTTTCGCAGCAGCCTGAAAATCAGAGATACGACCATTCGTACATGTCCCTAGGAGACATTGATGGATTTCGATTCCTTCAACCTCAGATATTGGTTTAATATTATCGACGCTGTGGGGTGTTGCGACGACTGGCCCTATTGAGCTAAGGTCGTAGGTAAGCTCCCGGTCATAGGTCGCATCAGGATCAGGTTGTACTGGTATGTATTTTGATTTTGATACACCAATCGAGCGGAGATACCGTGTGGTAATTTCGTCGACGGGAAACATTGCGTTTTTTGCTCCCATTTCCACCCCCATATTTGCCATAGTGAATCGTTCATCAACAGAAAATTGTGAAACAGCTCCCTGGAATTCGACAGAACAATAATCAGCACCAGATGATGAGATATCACCGATAATCGATAAGATGACATCCTTCGCGGTCACCAAGCGGGGGAGCTTCTTTTTCAGGGTTATTTTTATGCTCTGCGGGACCTTTAGCCATGTCTCACCGGTCAGTAATAACGCTGCTGCCTCAGTCCGGTCTATCCCTGAGGAAAATGCGCCAACCGCGCCATAGGAGCAAGTATGAGAATCACTCCCCAGCAGAAGCGTCCCAGGGAGTGCTAGTCCTTTTTCGATGACGATCTGATGACAGATGCCGTAGCCGACATCAAAGAAATTTGGTATTTTATACGTCTTAACAAACTCACGGATTTGTTTATGTTGCAGTGCGTTTTTTTCAGCAGCTGCGGGGATGACATGGTCTAGGACGATGATGGGGAGGTCCCTTTTGTAGATTCCATACTCTTTTAGTTCAGATTGGATCTTTGAGATGATTGGTGCGGCATTGTCATGCATCAGGAGATGATCTGGTTTGACGGTCAGAATCTGACCGGGCTGAACCTGTTTTTCCCCAGCGTATCTAGCAAGGATTTTTTCCGCAAACGTCATATTCATGTTATTGATCCCCTAGCAATCCACCACGCAGATAGATATTTTTTTGAGCTTCTGAAAATGGTTTTGCGTTAAAGCTTTTTTTCTGGGTTTTATCGTTGATAAGACCCGTGGTATACTCAACAGAGACCAGGTCTTTGTCATGGAGTTTTTTTGTAATATCTTCGGCTATAAGGATCGGCATTCCACTGTTGATTGCGTTGCGCTCGTAAATAGCGCCAAATGATTCAGCAATAATGATGCTGATCCCCAGTGCTTTGAAACAATCGACCGCCTGCTGTCGGGAACTGCCGCATCCGAAATTCTTTCCGACGACGACGATGTCTCCTTTCTTTGCTTCTTTTGCGAACTGTTCATATCCTTTGAGGTTCCCAAACGTATAGGGTCCCATCTCTGCGGGATTGATGACTGCAAGATGACGGTTGTGATAGATCATATCCGTATCGATGTTGTCCCTTTGGATGACCCAGGCTCTTCCTTCGATCACAAGTGGGGGAACCATTCTTTCTTTCTTTTGTTCAGGGATGGTTTTTACCGATGTTGTTTCGATTTTCACAGGGACCGGTTTTTTTGGGATCGCATCGATGGTGGTGATGTAACCGGCGAGGAGCGATGCAGCGACAGTTTGTGGGGATGCTAAATAAATATCACCTTTTCCTTGTTTCCCGGTGAAGTTCCGGTTTCCTGTCGAGATGGTCACCTCTCCTTTCCCGGTCTGTCCGATCTGGCCAGCAGCGCAACCTGCACAACCGGCGGAGCCAACCAGTGCTCCTGCTTCTTTGAAGATCTTCAGCAATCCTTCTTTAAGGCAGCTGTTCCAAATCATGTCTGTGGCGGGTACGATTTTAAGGATTCTTCCTGGTGCGATGGTCTTGTCTTTCAGGAGAGCTGCTGCCGCGCGCATATCCTCGAGTCGACCGTTTGTGCAGGAGCCGATGAACCCAGAATCAACAGGGATGCCGCTGACCTCTGAGACAGTGACGACGTCCTCGGGATGTCCAGGGCGTGCTATCTGTGGCAGGAGACCTGCGATGTCAATCTCAATGGTGCGTTCATACTGTGCGTCAGGGTCTGCTTGGATTGGTTTAATGGTGATTCCAAATGTGCTTCGATAATAATCCATGATTTTTTGGTTTGTCGGGAACAGAAGGATTATCCCGCCCATTTCTGTTGCCATGGATGCGATGGTGATCCTTCCGTCGAGAGACAAGGATTCAACGTAAGGACCATAGATTTCCGCTGCATATCCTAGGAGTCCGTTCGCTCCGAGTTCTTTGTTGATTTTCAATACGACGTCTTTTGGGGATGTTGTTTTTGCTGGTGTGCCTTTGAGCATGATTTTTATGGTGGGGGGAACCTTGAACCAGATCTGCCCATAGGCAAACGCATAGGCGATATCGATATCGCCCATGCCTTGACCAAATGCGCCAAGTGCGCCGAGGATGTTTGCATGGGAATCTGTTGACACGAAGGTGTCCCCGGGAAACACAAGTCCTTCATCGAAGGCAAGATGGGTTCCGATCCCGCTGTTGATATCGTAGATTTTTATCCCATGTTTTCGTGCGAATATCCGGCAGAGTTGCTGGTTCTCCGCGTATTTCTGATCGCATCCGCCTGGGTTGCAGTCAAAGGTGAAAAACGTGTGTTTTGGATCCTGGATGGGAAGATGGTTTTCTTCAAGGTGTTTGACGACGTTTGCTCCACCGAAATCGCGGGCGACCCGTATATCGATGGTGACATCAATGATTTCGTTGATAGCTGCAGAGGTCTTTGAATGAGCTTCAAAAATTTTTTGGATGATTGTTTTCCCCATGATCCTTTTCTCTCCAGTGTTTTTTTACAAAATTACCCTGTTGATAACGCACATCATTTGAGACTATGAAAATGTTGTGGTGATGGTCGTTCTATGCTTTGTTTGCTGTCGGGACAATCTTAAACATTTATTATGGTTTATGACCAAAAATATGTGAAATGGCTAAAAAGAACACAACAAAATATATATACTATATCACACTAATAATATGAAGGGTAGAAAAAAGGGTATAGAGTATATTAAGGAAGAGGTGAAATGTATATGAAAAAGTTGTTAGTGGTGGTTCTAACAATAATGACATGTATTAGCATGTCAGGAGTTGCTGTTTCTTTAACCGATGTTTCTGACCAAAACAACAGAACGATATCTTCTCAGAATAGTACACCTGGCATAAAGACATCGTCAACGACCATGGATCAAGTAAAAAAATCGGTCTATTCATACCTCAACATGGAAGAAAATCCCTACAATACCAATCAAGAAAACCCAAATCGAGCCATAACAGCACCGTGGATAAAACCCGCTAGTACACTGTTTGAATGGTGGATTATGGTCCAATACAATGGCAACGGATTTGAAAAAAAACTCGATGTCTCTATTTCTGATTTTAAACAAAAATTTCTCAAACACCCTTATTATTCCGAAGATGTCTTTTTCAACGTCGATGACGACCCTGAAGACGACCTCAAAGTGTCCTTCGGCTTCTACTGGGAAAGTATCCTGAACACAAAAACAAATGTTGAGCATAAATCCTTGGAGGATATGGTGCGAGTTCGACAGATCAACAACGGACCTTCTGATCTTTATGCAGGTCTGGAGGTCTGGTCTGAGATTCATGTGAACTGGGGATTGATCAATGCTTATAGCCAAGACAATGAATTCTCATCTTTTAGCAATCAACTACATCCCAAGAAACAACAAAGCTCACAATCACTCAATCCATTGATGTTGTTCCTCAACATCTTGAAACAAAAATTACAACACCTCACTCAGATAGGCCATGTTTTCCTCTCCAATCTTTTAAATCGTCACATCCTGAGGTCTCAAGGGGAATCGCTGCAGGGTGAGTGTGCCCAGAATCCACGCAGGCTTGCCGCGGATAACGATTACATCGCTGTAGGAGTCGGATATCGTACGCTCCCTGGCCAGAGAATACCGCAGTATGCGGAGAAAAGATTTGCATTTGCCAAAGAAGATATATTCAGCCCCACTATCTTTCAACAGATAATGAAGACTGAGCCCATCGGGGTCGACTCCCTGGAATTGCTTTATGGGTTCCGCGCCTATAACGGCAGCACTGACGTCTTAAAATACGATATCGCGTTCTCCGTGCAGTTCACGCCGTTTGTCCCATTAACAACGCAGTTCATACCCTTGGGTGGCTATATTTATTATCATTTTGACACGGAAAGTCAACATTCAAGTCAAACCACCATTACGTATTCCTCCGATATCCATGTCGGGGGTGGGGACGGTGTCAGCCTTTCCCTGGTTTTTGATAAGATTGATAGCAACATGGGGCAGTCCGGCAAATGGATGAGCTTTGGTCTTCGAAGGGATCCCCATGGTTTTGACTATGAGGCAAACGCGATCTTCAATGTCGCAGTCATCGTTGATTCACCCTGGTTCAGCCAGAAGGTCCGTATCAATGGACTGCCGATGCTTCTCTCCTATGAGTGGAAGATCTTTGATGATTTTGAGGTGACGTTTGTCCAAGGGGAACTCTTCTACGTCAACGTCCGGGGTTACGCGGACCTGACCATGAGCAGCCCGATCAATGAAATCATCGTGTATTATCCGAAGCTGAAGAACCCCAGCGACGAGGATGTACCATTCCTTCAAGTTAGCAATATCCCTAGCTCGCGAAGACTGGAGGCAAAGGCGACCCTGAATATCCAGAACAGCAGCATGTTACGGATTGATGCAGATGGGTATGTGGATTTGACAAAGAGCGGCTCGCTTGGTGATATCACGGTGTTCTACCCAAAAGCAGACCCTGAGGATCCAAGCCTTGCCCTGATGAGGGTACCTGCAGGCAGTATCAACAGCCAACGGGTCAGCGCAGAGGCTACCCTGTATGTCGATGCCAACAACTTCAGCAATATCAACAACTATGTATATGGGAAAATCCAGCGACAGGCGGACTCGAATTTCAACGAGTTGGACCTGTACCTTCCTAATGTCGCAGTGCCGTTGGTTCAAATCACGGATATCCCTGCCAACGCGTACGCAACCGGGACGTTTTGGTGGAATCAACTCAAAGGGTTCGGACGGGCGGAGCGATCCTCTGCAAGTCAGTACCCCGACCCTGTTCATTTCAACTTAGTTTTTGACACCTTGACTCTCAGTGATGTCTTTAGCATCGGCGATGGCCATATCCAGACCGATTTTAAGATAGCGGAGGACGGATACTTCAAATTTGACACCGCCCATGATATCTTAGGCAATACGTTCTCCGTGGGGAATTCGGAGACCGGCAATTCACTTTCCATTGGTGCCAGTACTGTTTCAGCACAGAATTTTGAAGCCGCATGGGGATTGAACACGACCGGTCCTGAGCCGCAACTCGATAGTCTGGCGCTCACTGGCTCTCTGAACGCATTAAATGATGTTGAGGTCTCTATCGCCCTGGATGGGGAGGTCGTTGATTTCACAGGGGACTGGTCCCTTGGTGAATCTGGTGGTTTTAGTATCGATCTGCAGCAGAACGCAGATATGCGTATTGATTTTATCAATCTGGATAATCTCAGTGGACGGCTTGATCTAAATGGCTATGTGATTTTAAGCCAGAACCTCCATTATGATATGAGCTGGAAATGGAAACAGGGCGAAAGTCTGGAGGACCCCGGCTATTTAAAGATCAATGACGGGACTAACGAACCGAACCTCAAAGAAATAAGTTTAGATTTTGTGTATAAGGACGAATCAAGTGTGGATCGGTGGGGCGCAGATATCACCTTATCCAATTTTGCGGTATATATCTGCGTCGAATGGTACTGGCAGAACGGGTTCCATATCTGGCCGGTGATCCAAGTGAGTGGTAATCTTGCGTTTAACGCATTGTTGAATTATGATTGGTACCAGGTGTGGCCCTGAGTACGGTGAAAAAAAGGTGGATGAATATGGGAAAAAACATAATCAATAAAAAATTAGGTAGGCTAGTCGTAGTCTTGTTCCTCGTCGTATGTCTGATGTTTTCTGCGGCACAGGCATTATTGGTATCGTACGATTCTTTCAATAACGCCGATTCAAAAATGCCATCACCTCCATCCCTACCTTTACTTGAGGAAAATTACTACACCTGGACGGATTTGTTCTCGGACGCGACCAAGGTTGATCCTTCCATGTCCTACAATTATGAGATAACTGGGGGATTTGTGCAGATGAAGGACACCTATCCGCTCTGGACTGACCCAGCCTGGACTCGGATGAAACAAATAACCATCACGAACAACGCTGGCGAGGTACTCTATGATTATGCACTTCGTCTTCTCGTCCCATATGATGCTGATATGCGACCTGATTATGGAGATATCCGCTTCAAACATGAAAACAGCGGTGATGTGGTCTGTAATTATTGGGTGGAAAACTCAGATGCGAGCAGTGCAACCATCTGGGCCAAGATCCCATATGCGCCGATGGGGACAAGCAAGATGTATTTGTTCTATGGGAATCCAGCGGCCACAAGCCAGAGTGATTTCTATGGAGTGTTTACCATCTGGGATGAGTACTGGCCAAACGATGAACAAATCTCCTACCATGGGAATAACGAGGGAGCCTGGGATTCTGATGTGAGCTTTGGGAACGATGAATTTTTAGTCGTCTGGGAGGAGGGACAACCGTATTATCCACCATACACGTGGGGATTCAAACAGGAGCTCCGAGCATCCATGTACGACTCTGAAGGGAACCGGGTGGTGTTTGATAATTTAGTCTATCAGGATAGCACAATGTACTATCGAAATGAGAATCCGTCGGTTGACTATGGAGCTGGTAAATTCTTTGTTGCCTGGGAGCGTTATAACACCGTCGCTAACCCAACGATTGCCACAGAGGACATCAAAGCACGGACTGTGGTTCGCAACGGTAATCAGCTAACGCTCGGTAGCGTCATCAGCGTCTGTAGTGCAGCAGATTGTCAAGCAGATGCGAACGTTCAATTCGACTCTGTGAACAACCGGTTCTGTGTCGTCTGGGAAGACGCTCGAAACGGAGAGACAAACTATAATCTCTACGGACGATTATATGATAGTAATGGGAATCCCGTTGGTGGTGAGAAAAGCATCTGCACTGCAGCCAACAGCCAATGTGAGCCCTGGGTTGCTTTTGATCCGGTGCATGCGCAATACATGATCGTCTGGGAGGAAGGAATCACCCCGGACAATGGACCATTCAGTATCAAGGCTGGACTATATGATAGCTCACTAACGCAGATTGGTAATACTATTACGATAGCGATAGGCAGCGATAGTATGGATTATAATTTCCCCTGCATCGAGTTTTCTGCACCGACCCAGCAGTATTTGATTACCTATAACAATGACGACATCAGCGCTGGTAACTACTGGGGGACTATCTGGGGGACGATTTATGATGATGCAGGAAATGTAGTCGTGCCGATCTTCCCAATCAAGACCGGAGAGTTTGTGAGAACCGATATCGTCTCGTACTTATCTTCCTCGTTTCTGGTTTCTTTCAATAGTAAGAGTGTTTCTGGTGGATCAGGTTTGATCTGGGGAAAACTGGTGTCTTCTGAAGGCGAGGTGTTTACCGGTGAGGTTCAATTCTCAGCCAGCACCGCAGCGGAGGCGGATTGGGGGAATATGGCGGTTGGGAATGATCAGGTCTTTGTGACATGGGAGGACATCCGGGTTTACTATCCGTATCCATGGGACGACATTTCGGCAGATGCGTATGGGAACCTCTGGCGGTTGAACATCCCCAGTGGCTCAGAGATGACGTATTCGATGGGGGACGAGAAGGTGCTTCTGCTCGAGGCTCAGATTACGTCCATTCCGATTGATCCGGAGAATCTCCTTGCTTGGTATGATTTCGATGCGATTTTTGAAGGTACAGTGAGTTTTGATGTGTTGAATGGAGCAGGCGACACTGTTCTCATCCCCGGGGTGAGCCCTGGTCAATCCCTGCAAGCATTGGATCCTGTTGCCTTGCGTCTACGGGCGCATTTCGCGAGGAGCAACCCTTCATATTCACCGGCTCTCGATAGCTGGCAAGTCCGTTTCATCGGTCTTGATGAGGTGCCGCCAGTGACTGTTCTTGATCATATCTCAGGCACGCAGGGTTTGAACGGATGGTACACCAGCCAAGGAGTCACCGTATGGCTGAACTCCTATGATCTGCCTGAGGGAACGGGCAGTGGTGTGAATTATACGTTTTACACCCTCAATGATGAGGCAACACAAGAATATGATACGGGGAACGGTATTTCGCTGGTGGTGACACAAGATACGCAATGGATGGGGGTCTGGGAGGTCACTTTCTGGTCGGTGGACCGTTCAGGGAACAGTGAGGATAACACCCAGCCGGACAACACCATAATAATAAGGGTTGATGCGGAACGACCTTACGTCGAGATTACTGAACCTGTCGATGAGCAGCAGGTCAACCTGCCGTTCTGGATTCGAGCGAACGCATCTGATAATGCAGTCGTCGATCGCGTTGAGTTCGATATCGAACCGTTTGGACAGCACCCTGGTCTACCATACGTGGACACTGAGCCGCCCTATGAATGGTTGTGTAACGTCTCTGAGATGACCGGTGAAGACCGCTCCTCTGATGGTGCTCAGACTGCTGGGATTAACAAAATGATTCGGGCGCGGGTCTATGATCAGTCCGGGCAGGTCTGGACCGCGGAACATTGGATATGGATCAATAATGCGGAAAGTTTTGGGAAACGGTTCCTGATCGGGTTCCTTAAAAACAGGAACATTTCTGATGCGCAGATTAGTTTTACGACCCGCTGTATCCTTTCCATAACGCTAGACACATTTATCCCTGCTCTCTACGTCTCCCATGAGCAGTTCGTTGTCTCTCAGAACAATAAACTTGGGTACATCGGACCACTGGGCATCATTGGTTTTTTTGATACACATGTGGTAGGAGAGTAAGAGATAGACTCCTTCCTTTTTTTTTACTACAACCATTAGCAGATGCTAGATTCTTTTCTTGATATTTCTTTGAAAACACCCTTGATTTTGTTTGGATAATCAAAAGATTCTTCTTTTAAGACCATATTATAGACTTGGATCAACCCCATTTTTACTCCTCTGTTGGTCCTTGGTAGGAACTTTCGGAACTACTGCCTGACAGTACTTCCGAATGCAAAAATCTACCAAAGAAATCATCAATTTTCATCTGTTTCTCCTTAGGAACTGATTCATAGTGACTTATGGATTCCTTGATTTTTCGAGGTCGTCTCCATCGATTTTTACCAAGGAACGACCTTTTCTCATGAATCTCGATGTCTGTGTTGAAAACCTGGCAAGCTTTTGCTATATCCTGAAAAGAGATAATCCTTGATGTATTTTGTTTCATTAACTCCAGGAGAGCAAGCTTATTCTTATCCTCAAGATAATAACAGGATTTTCCCTTGAATTGGGACCGTTTTATCTGAGGAAAAAATCGTTGCAATGAACGCAAAGCATTTCTGTTCTCCTCTGTGTAAACATATCCTTTCTTGATTAACTCTTTTAGGAGTTCCAAAGGTTTTCCACTGATGTATGGCTCTCGGTGATATTTATTTGGAAGATCCTTTGTATGTTCATATACCGTTGTTGGATGTAGGTTCATCTCTCTGGCAACCTGGTATTTCGATTTACCCTTCAGAACTTCCTCTCGTATTTGTTGAATCAGTTCTTTAGAAATCGGTTTCCCTGATACCATCGTTAGAAAGTGGAAAAACTCATATAAAAAGATAATGGAGAATCAGGGAAAATTGACCTGATTTCCATTGTTTTTCATCTTTATGTCTTACTGAATTGCCACCAGGCTTCAAGATCCACATCATCATTTGTCCTCAGGATATTCCCTTCTGGATCCCTGAAAGCAGCAAATACTCGATACGTTCCTGTACCATGGGTCAGATCCGATGCTCGGACATGTCCGTTGAATATGGTGTCAAGGGCAAGTTGATTACCACTGGTGATGGTTCGTGGTGTCGTTTCATTAATGCTATCATCATCCACCAACCATTTTCCCTGCGTTGAATTGTAGAACTGAACCTGAATGAGAAGATATCCCTTGATGTTTGTTGATCCTGCGTTCTTTATCTTCGATTGGTTCCGATATGCGATAACCAATTTTGGTTGACAACCTATACCTCCAAATTCGTACGAATATACATTGACATATTCATTACCCGTCGGAGCCGTTCCACTAATGTCTCTGCTGCTACGCAGACACAATTTGGTGATCCCAGTCTTATTGATCCAATTGAGATTACTCATTGTTATCGCATTATATCCACTTGTGAACCTAGAAGTTCCCAATGTCCCGCCATTCCCTGAGTAATAGTTTCTGAAATAGTCTCCAGTCTGCAAAGGATTATGGGGATATGTTGGTTGTCCATTCTGGATTGTGATATCGAAGTCTGTTGTCGAGTAATCATCCTTTTTGTAGATGGAGAGTGTCGCGTTGTCAAGATACGCATTTGAAGGCAATGCAGAAGTGTTGAAGAACACGAATCCTCGGTATACATAATAGATTCCTGGAGACATTGGTATGTACCTTTGTCCAATTGTAATATATATCCCAGAACTATCCACAGTCCCAGATGATGCTGATTGCACAGTACTGTAGACAGAACCAGATTTGTAAATATAACCGTCACTGGAGGTTGAATACACTGTCAGGGTCGGATCGACGACAACAGGGAATATCATCGTGTTCAATTTGGAGACTTTCAATCCAGAGAGCAGATAGGTGTTCCCATTCAGATGGATGATACGATAGGTCAACTTCTCTCTGTTTGACTCGTTGTTCAACTCATATGCTTCCCCTAGAGGGAGAGCGCATTTGAATTGGCCTAACAAGGTCCTGAATTCAACACCATTCTCTGAGATCGTGACGTTCCCATCGAGCACTCCTGAACCATTATAGAGGTTGAGATTCTGATAATCAAGCCGGGTGATGAACACGAGATAGGAGCTGGCATCATTCAACCCATATTGCGATGGTGGATGGTTCTGTAACATAATCTTTGTCGTATTACTCAGAATGATCTCTTCTTTTAATCCAGTGTTACCATAGCTCCAGGTGACATTCGTACCAGTGAATACCCCTGGATAGGTGATAGAATAGTCGTTGGTCTGTCCCTGGCTGCTTTGTATGTTCTGCAGGTACTGGTATGCCCAGTTGCTTTGCGGATCGACATATCCGACACCGACAAGTTTGCTTCGTATTGTATGGATTGTTGGATCATCTGACTTGTTATAGGCGAAAGCGACTGGCCATTCCTGCTGTGTATTGGATTTGAAATACACACCATATAACCCGTGATCATTCCCATTGCGATACCCATACACATAAGCAGGATGATTTTCTGTGAGTTGACTGAGTGTATTGTTGATCGGTGTCCAGGTGCTGTTCTCCCCCTGGTAATTCACTGGCCCCTGGTATGCCTCCAGAATGTTCTGTCCTGTGGTTGCATTGTAGTACGTGTTCCAGGTGAGCCCCTGATCGACCAACGTAAGGTTTTGTGGTGGGTTCGGCGGGTCGGTGATATTGATGTATTGATTTCCACTATAACTATTCTGCAGGGTGGCGATACTCATGGATGCGTCTGCGGAGATATTGAAACCATGACCGGAATCACAAGCGGTGTTCCCAACATTATCCATCGCCCAGACCGAATAATCATACTGACCGACCAGCCAAGAG
>Ga0105105_10000771_pt1 | contig 14059 bp, 13 predicted proteins | sample PPLLaktember2015_4_FD_79108 | JGI IMG/M metagenome (GOLD analysis project Ga0105105, IMG submission 79108) | Freshwater sediment microbial communities from Prairie Pothole Lake near Jamestown, North Dakota, USA - PPLs Lake P8 Core (1) Depth... | ecosystem: Environmental > Aquatic > Freshwater >... | reverse complement strand
TTCTGGCTCTCTTTCTTGCTGATCATCCCTGAAAGCTTCTCGACCATCTGCTGCGCTTTTGGCCGCATGTCTCCTTTCGGAAACTTTTTCTCCACTTTCAGGAATTCCAAGTAGGCCTGAGTGATGTCGTTCTTTTCGTGGTAGTAAATTTCCCCGATCCTGTACTGGGCGTCGTCCGCAACCCGATGAGTGGGATGCTCATTGATCACCCTCCTGTAGAGGTCGATCGCTGCGTCCAGGTCCTGGGGCTTGCCGGAGTACCCGAAAAGATTTTCCTGCAGCTTGGCTCCCTTGTAAAGAGCCCACCCGGCCTCTTCGCTCTGAGGAAACCGGGAAGCCGCGTCGCGGTAGGCGTCAACGCACTCGGTCCATTTGTGGCGAAGCTTTTTTTTGTCTTTGGCCTGCAGCAGCGTGTCCGCACACTTGTCCGCTTTCTCCAGGAGCGCTTTGGCGCCTGAAGAAGACTGGGCAAGCGCGACCTGTCTCGCAAAGAACAGGAGGGGAAGAATCAGGAGAATGAGGATCCAACGGCTGATCATGATGACTGGCGACTCAGGTACTCCTTCATTTTGTTGATCTCCATCAACGCCTCCAGAGGGGTCATGGAAGAAAGGTCCAGATTCTGAATCCATTTTCTCAAGCGCTGGTCCTGCGCCCCGAAAAGACTCAACTGCGCTGTCTCTTTTCTTTCTCTACCGCTCCGGTCCACCGCCATTCGAGGGGTCCCCACCTCGTTGCCCTCTCCCCGTTCCAGCTCCTCCAGGATCTCCCTGGCCCTGCCGATCACCTGGTGGGGAAGGCCTGCGATCCTGGCCACCTGAATGCCGTAGCTCCGGCTCGTTCCGCCGGGGACCAGTTTTCTCAGGAATATGATTTGATCCTTCCACTCCTTCACGGCAATGTTGAAATTCTTCACCCTCGGCTTCGTGGCCACGAGCTCCGTCAGTTCATGGTAGTGGGTGGCAAAAAGCGTCCGCACCCCTCTGTCGTCACGGTCGTGAAGCGCCTCTGCAACGGCCCAGGCAATGCTGAGACCGTCATAGGTGCTCGTTCCTCTCCCGATCTCGTCGAGGATCACGAGGCTCCTTGGAGTCGCATGACGCAGGATGTTGGCCGTCTCGTTCATCTCCACCATGAACGTGCTCTGGCCCTTGGTCAGGTCGTCCGAGGCCCCGATGCGGGTGAAAATGCGATCCACCACTCCTATGGTCGCCTGAGAGGCAGGGACAAAACTCCCCATCTGCGCCATGAGCACCGTGAGTGCCGCCTGTCTCAGGACCGTGGACTTCCCCGCCATGTTCGGGCCGGTGATGATGAGAACCTGCTGTTCCTGATCATCGAGGTGAATGTCGTTGGGCACAAAATCCTCGTCCCGCACCGTCTCTTCGATCACCGGGTGTCTTCCGTCCACAATCTCAATGACGGTTCCCTCGTTCACCTCCGGCAAGGTGTAGCCTTTCAATTCAGCGGCCTCTGCAAGAGCGGCCAAGGCATCCACCTCGCCCACCCGTTTCCCTGTCTCCCGGATCCGCTGACTCTCGAGAGCCACCTGCTTTCTCACGTCTTCAAAAATCCCGAACTCCAGGGCGACCCTTTTTTCTTCGGCCCCCAGGACCAGGTCTTCATACTCCTTCAACTTCTCCGTCACATAGCGTTCGCCGTTGGCCAGGGTCTGCCTTCGGATGTAGTCCGAGGGAACCAAGTGCAGGTTCGCTTTGGAGATTTCGATGTAATACCCGAAAACCCGATTGTAACCCACTTTGAGGCTGGAAATGCCGGTTCTCTTCTGCTCCGCGGCGGCCAGATCAGCGATCCAGGTTTTGCCGTCACGCGTCGCGCGGATCAGGCGGTCCAATTCCTCGTGATACCCCTCCCGGATGAGCCCTCCCTCTTTCAGGGACACGGGGGGATCCTCGCAGATGGCTCGCTCAATGAGCTCTGCCACGTCTTGAAGGGGGTCCAGTTTTCCGGCGATCTCCATGAGCCGCTCACTGGGAGAGCCGGCCAGCTTCTCCTTGATGCCGGGCAGCCGGCGGCTGGACTGCTTGAGAGCCACGAGATCCCGGGCGTTCGCCCTTCCCATAGAGATCCTGGCGTTAAGCCGCTCCATGTCCAGAACCCCATCCAGATGCTCCCTGATCTCTTCTCTGAAAACCCTGTCGCCCCTGAAGCTCGCAACCGCCGCCAGCCTGAGCCGGATCTCCCGCAGGTCCAGGAGCGGATAGCCGATCCACTTCCGCATCTGGCGGCTTCCCATGGGAGTCACGGTCCGGTCCAGGATCTGAAACAGGGACCCCTTCACGGATTGTCTTCTCACGGTTCTGAAGAGCTCGAGATTCGCGGTGGTCGCCTCGTCGAGAAACATGAAATCGCCCAGACGATACGTGATTAGATCCTTGATGTGGTCGGGATTCGCCTTCTGAGTGGTCTGAACGTAGTGGATGAGCGCGCCGGCTGCAAGGACCGCCCGCTCCATGTCCTCGCATCCAAAAGGAGCCAGAGATCGGACGCCCAGCTGGCTTTTCAATAGGCCTGCGGCAAGGTCTTCGTGGAAATTCTCCTTGGCCAGAACCTCGAGACGGTGGGTCGAAAGGCCCTTTCGAAGAAACAGGTCGTCCTTTTCAAGAAGCAGAAGTTCAGCCGGTTTGATTCTTCCCAGTTCATCCAGAACCTCTTCCCACTCTTCGATCTCCGTCACCCGGAACTCCCCGGTGGACAGATCCAGGTGGGCCAGGCCAAAGGGTTTTTCACTGCCCACCAGCGCCGCCATGTAGAGATTCGACTTGCTGTCCACTTCCCCGTCTTCCAGCACAGACCCAGGGGTGACGACCCGGATGACATCTCTCTTCACAATGCCTTTGGCCGTTTGAGGGTCTTCCACCTGCTCGCAGATGGCCACCTTGCAGCCGTTTTCAATCAGCTTGGCGACATAAGATTTCGAGGCGTGGTGGGGCACGCCGCACATGGGGACCTTCTCGCCGTTCAGCGTGCCTCTGGAAGTAAGCGTAATTCCCAGGAGGCGGGAGGCTTTCTTTGCATCATCAAAGAACATCTCATAAAAATCGCCCATGCGGAAGAAAAGGATCGAGTCAGGGTACTCGCTTTTCATCCCCATGTACTGTTTGAGCATGGGCGTGATTTCGCTCACGGCCTGCCCTCCGGTAGGGTTTTCAGAGAGGCAGCGCCCTCGTCCACCTCCGTGGAATCCATGAGACCGATGGTGTCCCAGTTCCTGCACTGAGGGCACTGCCACTGAAGGTCGCCGGGCCTGAACCCGCAGTTGCTGCACTGGAATTTCAGGTAAGGCACATTCAGACGGAGGATAAGATCCTGGTAAGCGCTCAGGGCCTCATCCCTCATCCCCTGCTTCAGGAGGATCTCTCCCTTGAACTTTCTCGCTTCCCAGAAGGAGGGATCCAGCGCCAGGGCGCTGTCGAGTTCTCGAACCGCTCCCTGATAGTCCTGCTCATTGAAAAGGTACCTGGCCAAGGCCATGTGGGTGAAGGCATCCCCGCTGGATTCCGCGCACTCCTTCAGAAACTCCTCGACCGGTTTGAGGTTCTTCATCTCCCCGTAGGCCCCTTCCAGCCTGCGGTAGGCAAGAAAACTGAATTGCGGAGCTATGCTAACCACTTTTCTCCACTCGTACACGGCCTTCTTGTAGTCCTGTGTCGGAAAGTGCAAGTCCCCGAGGTGGAGGTGCGCATCCAGGCATCTGTCGTCAATGGAGAGGGCTTTCTGAAAACAGGATTTCGCTTTTGCGAGGTCTCCTTTCTCCTGGCTCTCTTTGCCGACTTCCACCTGGTAGTGGGCGAGGATGTGCTTGTGGTTCCCCTTGCTCACTCTCGCGATCTTTTGCCTGGTCTCATAGACGTTTTCCCAGTCTCTCATGTCTTCGTAGATCTTTTCGGCCGCATCCAGGGCTTCCAGGTTCGCAGGTTCTTTTTGAAGCGCCTGGTTCAGGGCTTCCAGGGCCCTGTTCATGAACCCTCCTTTGCGGTAGTCCAGTCCCAGGTCAATGAGGGCCCTCAACTTGAGCGTTTCATCAATGTTAGGCCGCAGGATAATGCTCTGGCGGATGCGTATGGCCCGGTCAATGTCCCCCTTGGACCGGTAGAGATTCCCCAGGGCCACGTAAGTTTCGATGGTGTCGGAATTGATCTGGACGGACTTGGTGAATTCCTCGATCGCCTGGTCATGATCGTTGGACAGGATGTACTGAATGCCCTTGAAAAAGGCCTGGTCGCTTTCTCTTCGCAGAAACCGGGTCCTCTTCTCCTTCCGGTAGCTGAGAAAACGGCCGGCAAACCCTCCCAGGATGAGGCTGACCAGGATGATTAGGCAAAGTTGCTGGTTGGTGGGCTCCAGAAACCAGTCCCAGAGCAGCTGCATTTCAATTTCCCTCCTCCCCTACGGCCGACCTCATGCGGCATCCGACCGGGACGGAGGGACAGGGTCTGAAGTGATGGGCAGGTTTCTGAGATTGTTCACTTCTTTTTCTCTTTCCTCCAGCGTTCTGGTGAGTACCTTGATCCTTTTCTTCAGCCGGAATCGCTCGGCGATGCCATAGAGGCCGATCGACAGCACACCGATGAGATAGGTCACAATGACAATCTCGTAAAGGGTGATGTCCGATGTCATCCTCTCCTGAAAGAAATAGGGATTCATTCTGAATTTGACGGTCGTTGACAGAGCGGCATTGTTCTGAACCACAAGAACGATAACCGCGAGGCCGATCAAGATAAAGACAATTGCCTTGAGATGGGTCATGTTCAACCTCCTCCTCGCTTAAGTGCATTTCTGAAACAAGGGGACTAACTTCGCATAGGTTGTCTTGATGTGTTCCGGAATCACGCGCACGTCTTCGATCACCGTCATGAAATTCGTATCCCCTTTCCAGCGGGGGACGATGTGGAAATGCATGTGGTTCTCCATGCCTGCTCCGGCCACGTGACCCAGGTTGAGCCCCACGTTGAAACCGTCCGGTTTCATGACCTGTTTCAGAATCTCGATGGATTTGCGAACCATGAGCAAGAGACCCAGCGTCTCATCCTGGTTCAGGCGTTCGAGGCTGGAGACGTGTTTGACCGGGGCGACAAGGAGATGGCCGTTGTTGTAAGGGAATCGATTCATCACCACCATGGTTCGCGGTCCCACGTGGAGAATCAGTCGCTCCTGATCTTCGCTCCGGTCCGCACCCGGGCAGAAGATACACCCATCCGCCTTGTTCTCCGCAAGGATGTATCCCATCCTCCATGGCGCCCAGAGGACCTTCATGCCGCTCTCTTCACCCATGAACTTTCACCTCCTGCAACGGCCTCTCAGCCGAGGTCGACGATTTCCCCCTTCACAGTGTCCCCGCATTCCAGGATCCCGATAGTGTGCACTCCGGATGAGCTGAAACCGCTCGCGGTCCCAGGGTTGAAAAGAAGCACTCCCTGGACCACCTCGTTCATAGCCTTGTGAGAGTGCCCATACACAATCACATCCACATCGTTGAACTGAGCGAGCACTCTTTCCTCCAGACCCCGGGGCGAGCCCCACCCGTGGATGAGGCCGAACCGGAAGCCGCCGATTTCGACGATCTTTTTTTCAGGCAGCACGGCCTTGATGGCAAAGGGGTCCATGTTTCCGCACACGCCGTGGAAATTTCTCGAACTGAAAAAATCCACGACCACAGGAGAAGTGAAGTCTCCCACGTGAAAGAGCACATCCACCTGCGAAAAGTGACGATCCAGAAGGTCTCTGAAATCCTTGCTCACATGGTGAATGTGTGTGTCGGAAAGGACACCGATTCTCATGCACATGTGCCCGTTTTTGCTGAAAGTTCATCAAAGTATATCAGGATGGAAAAAAAAGACAAGCCGGAATCAAACCTTTTCCAAAGGGGATTGACTGAGATGGGCTTTTTTGTAGAATGACGGCGTGACTGGATATCGATGGAGTCGTAGTAAGTCGTCACCCCGGTGGAAACCGGGGTTCAGTAAAATTGTAAAGAGTTAAGAACACTGGATACCGGCTTCCGCCGGTATGACGGAAAAGGGCGTTTTCGGGCTTTTTACGAGCGCAGCCAATTTAGTTCCGGAGGAGTTGTCATGCCCATCTATGAGTTCTACTGCAAGAAATGCCACATGATTTTCAGTTTCTTCTCTTCCACGGTCAACACGGACAAGAGACCGCTCTGCCCCAAGTGCCGCAAGGTTAAACTCGAGCGGCAGATGTCGCTTTTCTCCAGGGTGCGTCAACGTGGAGAGGGAGAGGACACTCCCATGCCGGACATCGACGAGTCCAAACTGGAGCAGGCCATGAACGTCCTCGGCCGCGAAGCGGAAAACCTGGATGAAAACGATCCCAAGCAGGCGGCCAACCTCATGCGAAAACTCAGCGACATGACCGGCATGAACCTGGGTCCGGGTATGGAAGAAGCTTTACGGAGGATGGAAGCGGGCGAGGATCCGGAGCAGATCGAGCAGGAAATGGGAGATCTTCTGGAAGGAGAAGACCCCTTCAACTTCGGGGACAAGAAAGCGGGTAAAGGCCTCAAGAGACGGCCGCCTGCAAAAGACGAAACGCTCTACGAACTATAGAGAAGGAGCGGGTCGCTCTCATAATGCGACCAGTTCTATTTGCCCCCACGTTGCCATTTTGTCTCCCAGAATCACGAGGACCCCGAGAATCCCCTTGAGCCCTCCGGCCCATTCGTCAATTGTGCTCAAATCCTTTGGCCCTTGAATCCTGTTGCACAGGGCTGTGGCCGCCGCGTCTGCAAGAGCAGCCGACGGAGAAATGACACAGCCCAAGTCCGCCTTTCCCAGACTCAAGGAGTGCCCTACGGTTCCTGAAGAGGAGGCGACTCCGAGGGGCATGAGGTTCGGCGAGACGACAAGGCCGATCTTCTCGCTCAGAGGCGAGGTTCCGGCAAAGATGGAAACCGTCACAGGCCTGTCGGCTTTGATAAAGAGGTCTCCTCCGTTTTCCACAATCACCTGGTTTGTTTTCTTGAGGAGACCCCTTCCCACGTACTCGGCAATGGCTCCGGCCACAGAGGCCATGGGACCGACACCCGCTTCGCGGGCCCGCTCGATCATTTCCTTCACAAGGGGCGGTGCATACGGGTCTTCGGGGTAGGGATCGAGGGCGGTGAGGAAGTCGGCATGCCTTTGTATGTAGCTCTCGATCTGGTGTCTCGACTCAAACACAAGATCTCGGGTCTCTTTTTCGAGCTTCTGCTCTGCGCTGACCAGAAGGTCCGTCTCCTTGACCATCACCTCAAAGGAGACGAGATCTTCCGATTTGACTCTGTTGCGATAAAAGCGTTCTGTGTAGTCAGGCATGAGGCACCTACTCCATCTCTTCATCCGTCCAGATCCACGGCCGTTTTACACTTGTTGCACTGTTTTGCTCCCCTGAAAAGCTTGTGGCCGCAAGTCGGACACAGGTAGCGCGCCTCCTCATCCTCCACCCATTGCTCCGTGCCCACGCTGCGCCAGTGAGGAATGGCCCTCAAGATAACTTTTTTCCCGACCGGCATGGGAAAATGCTCGATCAGCGAGCAGGGAAACTCCACGCATTCGCGGCAGCTTGAATATCCCTTTTTGGATGTGCAGTCTTTTATGTCACATCTCTTGCAGTAAGCGAAAGGCTCCTCAGAAAGGCATCCCTTGCAGTGGATGTCTTCCACGGACAGGTTCTCGGTTTCAGGGAGCCTGCCCTTGTAGAGCGCCACGAGCCTTTCTTTGAACTTCACGTTGTTTTCCCGTGTCGCGTAAAGAACGGCACACACTCCGCAGTAAAGCCCACAGGGAGCCAAGAAATCAGGATTAATTTTCATGGAGCACCTCCGCGCGGATAGGGTTTCTCAAAAAAGGAAGGATAAGCAAGGTTACTTAGGTTTGCGGCAAACGTCAAGATGGCTGGAAAGGTTGATTTCTCGGCTGCTATAGAGAAAGATTTGTGTTAAGGAATACCCCATGGAGATCTTTCTCTGCCACAACCAACAAAAGTTCGGAGGACTCTCATGGAAGTATTCAATGCTCTTGATACATCACCGGTAAAGATCGAGACCTATCCCTATAAAGGCAAGCCTTACAAGGTCAAAGACGTGTGGATTCGGTGGCTCAGCCAGGCCGGCCCCAAGGACTCTCCCGAATACGGCCTGCGCTTTTTCACCATAGGCGCGGCGGGGGAGATCCCGATTCACAATCACTTTTACTATCAGACCATGTTCATCCTGAGCGGAAGGGTCGCGGTCCTTTCTCATGAATCCGAAACAGGCCGGGTCAAGGAAGAGCGGACAGCAGGACCCTTTGACGTGGTCTTTGTACCGACCATGGAACCGCACAGCCTCAAGAACCTGAGCGCGTCCGATCCTGTGCTTTTCCTCTGCTGTGTCGGAAATGTCTACGAAGACGAGGACAAGTAATCAACGACCGATGACGGCCGACCGCTGACCGCCGGCTACAACCCTTTTGCGTGGAGCGCGGCGCCAAGACCGCCGACAATCTGCGGTTCTTTGTACACACGGACCGGATGCCCCAGCTTCTCTTCCAGGAAGGCGACCACTCCCTGGTTCTTGGCCACACCGCCGCTCATCGTGACTTCTCTTTTGACCCCAAGGGTTTTCACCATGCTCCAGACCCGGTTCACGATGGCGCGATGAATGCCCCTGATGATTTCCTCCTTTGGATGGTTCTGGGCCACGAGGGAAATCACCTCGCTCTCGGCAAAAACCGTGCACACGCTGCTGATCCTCACCTCACCGTTCGCCCCCATGGACAGAGTTCCCATCTCGTTCAGCGGAACCTTCAGCTTGGCCGCCATCACCTCCAGGAAGCGGCCCGTGCCTGCCGCGCACTTGTCGTTCATGGTGAAGTCGAGCACCTTACCGCCCGGACCCACCCGGATCACCTTGGAGTCCTGGCCTCCGATATCGACGACCGTCCTTGTATCAGGGAAGAGCTTGCACGCCCCGAGAGCATGGCATGAAATCTCAGTCACCTTTTTGTCGGCAAAAGGAACGGAGATCCGGCCGTAGCCTGTCGCAACAATACGCTTGACCCTGTCGCGTTGCACCGCCGCACGGACCAAAGCCTCCTCAAACGACTTTTCAGCCGACTCGGTGCTGTTTGCACCGGTTTCCGTGATGCTGTAGGAAAGGATCTCCTCCTTTTCATTGATGATGACACAGTCTGTGCTTAGAGAACCGACGTCAATTCCTGCGAAAAGGTTCATAAGGCGTTATCCGTTGTCCGTTGTCAGTTGCAGGTTGCTTGTTGCTCTTTTTTTCCGTACACCCTGCGCCGTGCGCCGTTTGCCTTCCTTCTCCTGTCTTCTGTCTACTGTATTCTGTCTTCTATTCTTCCATTTGTTCAAAAAACGCGTCGAGCCGTGTGCGAGCCTGCTCTTCAGAATAGGCCCTGGAGTCCGTGATGTCTCCCTCGATAACCACGGATGGAACTCCAAGACGATCCATGAGCAGCCTCTTGAGATCGTACTGCCCCACCGAATAGGGTTTGCAGCTTCTCGCCGAGTGAATGACCAGGCCGTCCACCTGGTATTCCTTGATGAGACTTTCCATCAGATGGAGCCTGTGGTTCAGGTTGTTGTTGAGAATGACAAGGCTGTAAGTTCTCGCCATGGAGTCGAAAGGACGGTCCGAATCCATGTGAGGGGTTGTCTCAGCCCAGGCATTCGTGTAGGTGGCTGTGACGAAGTTCATCCCGTGCTCGGCGAAAAGGTTGGCGTAGTCTCTCACCTTGTACCACATGGCAATGTTGTCCCACATGAGCCTCTTTCGCTCGTCGGTGATCGCGGCCACACCTCGTTCCACCCTCTCCTTCAGTTCACTCAGCAAGGTTCGATAATAGTTCAGGGCCACAGGCAGGCCCCGAAGAGAAACGACCGGGGCCAGGTGGCCGAAGGCATCAAAGATCGTCATGGGCGCAGGTCTCGCCTTCATGGTGGCAAGCACTTCCCCCCAGGCGAGCGAGGTCGCCTTGGCCGTGCGGATCACTTCCCGGAATTTCTCCTCCTTGAAGGGCTTTCCCGAGATGCGCTCGAGCTCCGGGATCATCTCTTCTAACTGGCGCACCATGTACGCGACGTCCCCCTCCTGGATCCCGCCGAAATTGTAAGGCGTGTCGAAGAGGATCAAGGGAATCTTCCAGTGATGAGCCAGCACCTTGTACCAGTAGACCACGGTCTGGCAAATGTTGTTGGAAGCAAAAAGGAGATCCGGCTTGGGGAGCCTTCCCACAGGCGTTTTCCCGGTCAGGCAAACACCGAGGTCCACCCTTGCATAGGAGCAAAGATCCTGGCTATACCCCCGCTCCTCGGCAAGCGCACACAATTCCGGCGCCACCTTTTGGGCACCGCAAAGAGCTCCGTGGTTTTCCGGATAGATGGTGTAAAAGTCAAAGGGCCGGAGGATCTCCACAGGCGCGCCGCTGGTGACCCAGGCCACGGGCTTTGCTCCTTCGGCGTAGCGGGAGAGGAAATAGTGTCTCGTGATGATCTCCTTCAGCCGATCATTGCACCTGAGCGGAGGACCGAACAAAGGGCTTGTCTTGCCCCGGCGTTTCTTCTTTCTCATGCCGGCCATCTTCATCAGCGCCGGAGCACCGTACTCCTTCATGAAGGAGTAACGGATTTTCTTAGGAAGAGACATAAAGATTCCTTTCGGATTTCCTGGACCAAAGGTCTCAGGCGATCATTTCAACAAATGCTTCCACCCTCGTCCTCATCTGCCCGCTCACACCCTGGTTCAATTCCGTGTCCATCACGAGCGTCGCAACTCCTTTGCTCTTCAGTCCTTCCACAAGCTGCGGGATGTCGAAAAGCTCAGGCTCGCAGAACTTCACGGTGTAGAAAATAGCGCCTTTCGCCCCGCTCCGTTCAATCTTTTGCACAAGATGCTTCAGCCTTTCCTCTACCGGGGAGTTCTTGGTGCTGCAGGGCGGCATGGCAAAATAGCCGTCTGCCAAAGCTTCAAAAGGATCTTCGCTGCCGCCGGGCTTTGCAAGGAGTCTCCTGCTGCAGCTCAACAGGTCATCGTCCCCGATGCGCACGCCCAGCTCATCCAGGAGGGTCAGGATCTCGGGAGGGCTGGGCAGCACACCGCTCATGATCACAACAGGGCCTTTCTTTGGTTCTCCTTTCGAGGTCCCTGCAAATTCTGAAAGAAGCGGCAGGAAGTCGTCCGGGTGAAGAAACTCACCCTGGCGGAGCACCCGATAGAACTCCTCGTTGGTACTCCGCAACTTCCCGTCTGCCCTCAGATCATAAATCTCTTTGATCAAGGAAGATATTTCCCGGCTTTGGCGGACCCGCCGTTTTAACTCATCAAGGTTCAGGGGCCCGAGCTGTTTTTCCAAGCCTGAGGCGAGGTCTTTCAGCTGTTTCAGATAGTAATCGCGGGAAGAAGCCCTGTAGGGAGCCTTAGGGTGGTAGAAGAAGGTGCAGGGTTTTTTGAGCCCCAGGTAATCGTTCACAATGGAAGCGAGATTCTGGATGGAATCACAGGTGTGAGGGAAAAGAAACCCGTCCACACCGTCGCAGTGACCTTGAAGGATGAGTTCAAGGCCGAATCTCACCACCGAGCAGATGTAAGGCTGAAGGTGGGCGCTGGCGTGGCTGACTTCCAGAGGAGGATCCCAGATCTCCACAGGCAGCGCGTTCATGGCCCAGAAGATCTCCTTGGGGTACTGGGCGGGAAAGACCCCGAAGATGCGCCGGCCGTATTTCTCCTTCTGCTCCCGGATGTATTCCTTCCTTGGTCTGGGCTGAAAACCTGTCATGAGATGCACTTTCCTCCCCGGCTGTGCAAGCAAGCCAATTGTGCTGTCGTGGTCATCATCAATATCGGTCCCACTCAGGAAGGCGGTCGAGCAACCCTGTTCACCGGCGGCTCAAAAACGTCCAGATATAAGGCGCCCGAACTCTCGAGAAGTGAGGCGTACACAGCAGTACGCCGCAACGACGAGAGAGGAGGGCAACGCCATAGATGGGCGTTTTTCAGCAGCCGGTCAATCCCCGAAGCTGATCCCGATATCCCTTGCCGTTTGAATCACGTCGCTGTCCAGTGGAACGTTCTTGGATTTCCCTATCACTTGATCAAGGGCAACCGCCTTGATCTCCGGCGATGCCAGAGCCACCATGTGTCCGAATTTCCCTTCAGCAGCCAGCCGCACGGCTGCAGCACCGAACCTTAGAGAAAGCAGCCTGTCAAAGGTCGTTGGAGAACCGCCCCTCTGAAGGTGGCCGAGGACCAGGTGCCTGGCATCTTTGCCTGTCTTCTTGGCAAGTTCCTTGGCTACGAACTCGGCAACACCCCCTAGGATCACGTCCTGTCGGCCGACTTCTCCGGAGCCTCGAGAGATCGCTCGACCGCCCACAGGCTTCGCCCCTTCCGCAGCCACCACGATGGCATAGCGTTGCCCCCGAAGTTCCCCGCCCATGATGTGGTCAGACACCTTGTCCAGGTCAAAGGGGATTTCAGGGATCAGAATCACATCGGCCGCGCCTGAAATGCCCGCCTCCAAGGCGATCCAGCCGGCATGTCTCCCCATCACCTCGACCACCATCACTCTCTCATGGGAACGCGCTGTGGAATGAAGCCTGTCAATGGCTTCAGTCGCAATGCCCACGGCCGTGTCAAAACCGAAAGTGATGACCGTCCCGAACAAATCATTGTCAATGGTCTTGGGAACGCCAATCACAGGGATGCCTTTCTTGTAGAAGTCATAGGCAATGCTGAGACTCCCGTCCCCGCCAACCGCGATCAGGCAGTCAAACCGAAGGCGCTTGAAATTCTCAACCACCTTGTCGGAGACATCACGGATCTCCGTTTCACCGGCCATGTTGGTGATCGGCATCTCGAAAGGGTTCCCCCGGTTGGTCGTTCCGAGGATCGTCCCTCCCAGGCTCGAGATCCGCCACACTTTCTCGTGAGTGAGCGGAAAAATCTCATCCGTGTCCAACAGGCCTTGGTAGCTGTTCCTGATCCCGTAAACCTCCCACCCTCTGTTGTGGGCCGCCAGCACCACACCCTCGGTCACGGCGTTGAGGCCCGGCGCATCCCCTCCCCCGTTGTTGATGGCGATCTTGAACCCTTTTGCCATAGCTCCCTCCTGCGAATCATTCTTATATATTATTCTTATCGTAGGCTCACAGGCAAGTCTTAAGCTGAGACTCTATTCCCACAGCCCATCCCTCAGACCGGAAACACGGGTGGTGCGGCGGCCGACCGCTTCGCGAAAGACATTCTCATTCCCCCACACTTCCACCCCTTCTCTTGCCCGGGTGATGCCTGTGTAGATGAGCTCTCTCGTGAGAACCGGAGAATCCTGATCCGGAAGAATGAGAAGGAGCCGGTCGAACTCGGAGCCCTGGCTTTTGTGAACCGTGAGGGCATAGACGGTCTCGTGCTCCGGTAACCGGACAGGGTGCAGGGCGCGGAGCGCGCCGTCCGGCGCCTTGAAAAAAACCCGAAGCTCTCCATTCGCTCCGGGATCGGGCATGGCAATGCCAATGTCCCCGTTGTAGAGGTGCAGATTGTAGTCATTCTGAGTGATCAGAACAGGCCTGCCCCGATACCATCTGCCCTCTCCGCGGATGAGCTTTTGCGCCCTCAACAGATGCTCCACCAGGAGATTGACGGCATGGACTCCATAAGGACCTTGTCTCAAGGCGCAGAGGATTCTGAAGCGGTCCAGCTGCTCGAAAGCCTTCTGAGGATCACTCCCCTGGAAAAGATAATGGAATTCCTCCAACCCTCTGTCCTTCAATGCGCGGGGCAACGACTTCGGTGAAGGGACAGAGCTCCAGCGCAAATCCCCGCGCCTTGTATCCTGCAGGATTTTCATTGCTGCATCGGCATCGCCTTCATTGACCGAACGGCTGGCCGAGGCGATTCCGCTTGTTTCGCCAAAACGGTAGCTCCGGGTGAGCTGCACAATGGAGTCGCTCATTCCAGGCGCGGCTTTGGCTCCCTTGATCGCATACCCTGTGGTTTCCTGAATTTCGGCACAGAACGTCTTTGAGAACGGGTGGGACTGTCCCG
>Ga0105105_10000770_pt1 | contig 14073 bp, 9 predicted proteins | sample PPLLaktember2015_4_FD_79108 | JGI IMG/M metagenome (GOLD analysis project Ga0105105, IMG submission 79108) | Freshwater sediment microbial communities from Prairie Pothole Lake near Jamestown, North Dakota, USA - PPLs Lake P8 Core (1) Depth... | ecosystem: Environmental > Aquatic > Freshwater >... | reverse complement strand
CAACGGCAGCCTACGTCGATAGGTTTTATCTCGGAATGGATGTTCTGGTCGTTCTCTGCTGCATGACCGTTTTTCTATGGCTCGTCGGAAAAAAACCCTTCGCGCGATCTTTCATTTTTTCAAGACGCCAGAAGCCCAAGAACGATTCCAGCCGGTAGGATCAGGCGGACTCATCCGGCGGCAGCACGCAGGTCGTTGCCGCCGGATCGGCGTCCCTCAAGAATTGAACCACCTGCCGGGCAAGCTCCCGTCCGACCACGTTTTCCTCGTCCACGGCAAAAGCAGCCCCCAGCTCCCATAACTCCGGCGTTGCGATGTGGTAGCGGCTCCGGACGATCACGCTGGAGCTCGGGGACAACGCGTGGATGTTCTGAAGAACACGCTTGGCCGTGCGAGGGTCCGGCACGGTCACCACGATGACGCAAGCCCCCTGGATGCCGGCATGGGTGATGATATCCGCATGCGAGGCATCTCCTAAATGAGCCTTTAGGCCCATCCGCAAAGCGGCATGAATCGAACGGGGGTTCAGTTCGATCACGTGCGGCTGGATACCCAGTTCCAAAAGCGCCCGTGCGACCTTGCGGCCGGCCGGCCCGAAGCCGACGATGTAAACGCCTCCCTGTTGTCCAAGTTCATGCTCATCCGACGAACCCGAGCGGCGCCGCACCCCCGGTGCAAACAGGCCGACGATCCTCCGGGCGGCCGGGCGCGCAAAGGTCACCATGTAAGGGGCTAAAAACATGGACAGGATCGTTACGGACACAGCCAGGGAGAAGACTTGTTCGTCGATTAACCCGCCGCTCTTGGCTTCGCTCGCCAATACAAACGAAAATTCGCCGATCTGGGCGAGCGTGATTCCGGTCGCCAGGGCATAGACTGGACTCATCTTAAAAATTAATCCGATTCCGAAGATGATCAGGGTCTTGCCTAAAAAGACCACAACCAGCCATGCGATCACCTCGATCCAGTTGCTCAGGAACCATGCCGGGTCTGCCAGCATTCCGACGGATGTGAAGAACAGCGTCACGAAAAGCGTTCTCAGGGAACCGACATCCGATCGAATTTGGGAAGCGAACGGTGATTCGGCGAGCAGCATGCCGGCCAGGAACGACCCCAACGCCGGTGAAAGCCCCAAGGAATGGGCCGCCCAGGCCGATCCGAAAGCCAAAACGATGGCCAGCAACACCACCAGTTCACGGTCGGCGAAAATTCCCCTACGCATCAGAAGCCGCGGGATGAGGTGATAGAAAAGCCCGTAGAACACGGCCACGAGGCCGCCGGCGGCAGCGACGGTTTGGCCGATCTTGAGGGCGATCTCCCCGGTGGTGCCCCCGTGGCTCATGACGGTCAGGGAAAGCACCAGAGGCACGACGGCGATGTCCTGCAGAAGGAGGATGCCCATTGCCGCTCTTCCGGAAACGGAATCCATTTCGGCCCGGTCCATCAGCATCCTGAGAACGATCGCCGTGGAACTGACCGCCAGCATCTCCCCCAATGCCACGGCCGGCCCAATGGCATGCTTAAAAGAAAAAATCAGTGCGAAGAGCGCCAGCGTGGTGGTGACCTGAAGGATTCCACCCAACAGGGCGAGAGCGCCCATGCGCTTAAGCCGCCCGAAGGAAAACTCCAGACCGATGGAAAACAGGAGCAGGGCGACTCCCAGCTCACCCCAATGCGAAAGCGCCTGGCGGTCAAAAAGAGTCGGTCCGAGAATGGTCCCGGCGAGAAGATAGCCGATGATGGCGCTCTGGTTCAGCCGCTGTGCGGTTGCGCCGAGCACAAAGGCCACCGCCAGGAGCAGAACCAGCTTCGCAAGTGTTTCCCAGATATCCACGTTCATTCGAGGCGTCGACCGCAGATGAAGACGGAACGATGCGCATTGAAAGGATGAGATGGTTTATAATAGGTTTACCGTTGCGGAAATACAACCTGAAAGCGCGGATGGAGGCAATCGGCGGGTTTTTTCCGGCAGCACGATTCCGGAGCCGGATCAGGGTGATGGAATACTCGGACGCTCCTTCCGTACCGCCGGCCTCATTCGGCCATTCGAACTCACGCCCCGGGGTTTAAAATGGCTTGAAGCCGGATCGACAGGTCCTGAAGCGTGAAGGGTTTCTGGATGAAACCAATGCAGCCGCGGTTCATGATTTCCCGGGCCTGACCCTGCATGCTGTAGCCACTGGCGAGCAGTACTTTCACGCGGGGGTGGATGCGCTTGAGTTGATCGAACACTTCGCCGCCGCCCATTTCCGGCATGATCATGTCCAGAATGACCAGGCTGAAGACCTCTGGGGCCTCCCGGAAGCGGTCGATGGCTTCGCGCCCGCTGAAGGCTTGAGTCACCGTGTATCCGAGCCGTTCGATCATTTTGGCCGTGACGTCCAATACCGCCTGTTCGTCATCCACGAGCAGAATCGTCCCGCTTCCGGCCGCCGGCTTCCCGCTCGGTGCGGCGTCATCGCACGTGCGTTGATCCGTCGCCGGCAGGAATACCGAAAAAGTGGAGCCCTTTCCGGTTTCCGATTCCACTTCGATATAGCCGTTGTGGCTTTTGACGATTCCGTAAGCCGATGCCAAGCCTAAACCGGTGCCCCTGCCCATCTTCTTGGTTGTAAAGAAGGGATCGAAAATGCGGGCGATCGTCTCGGGCGCCATTCCGACGCCGGTATCCGTCACGGTCAGCGACACATACGGCCCCGGTTTAATGCTGTATCCCCTGGAGGGAATTTCCCGGTGCGTCACGTTGCGGGTCTTCAGGATGAGCTTGCCACCGGCCGGCATGGCGTCGGCGGCATTCACGAACAGATTCAGCAGAACCTGTTCGAGCTGGCCCCGATCCGCGATGATGCTCTGGAGACCTTCGAACAGCTCCTGGTGGATGGTAATGTCCTTGCGCATCCGGCCGAACGTTTCCGAGGTCTCCCGCACCAGCTCGTTCATCGCCATCGGCCGTGATTCGTACTTGCCTCTGCGCGCATAGCCCAGCAGTTTCGAGGTCAGATCCGCGCCGCTGCGGATGAGGTTTTCGATATTGACCAGAATGCGGTGATGCGGATGGGCCGCTTCCATATCAAAGAGGATCAGAGAAACATTGCCCTGAATCGCCATCAACAGGTTGTTGAAATCGTGTGCAATCCCGCCGGCCAGCGTTCCGATGGCTTCCATTTTTTGCGCCTGCTGCAGCTGGACGGTCAGCTTCCGGCGCTCCTCCTCGGATTGCTTCTCCTCGGAGATGTCTTTGCTGTAGGCAACGAGCTGAACGACGTGGCCCTTGCCGCCGCAGACGGGGTGAACGGAGTTCGAGAAGACCCTGCCGCCGGCTTCGTTCTCAAAGCAAACCGGCTTCTCGGTGCGCATCGCTTCAAGGTTCTTCTGCTTCCAAACTTCCGCTGAATCCGGCGGCAGGCATTCGATGAATAACCGGCCCGGCAGGTGTTCGATCGGCACCCCGGTCAACACGGCGGCTTCCTGGTTGACGGACAGAATCCGCCCCTGAACGTCAATCAGGAACGCCGCATTCGGGGTTGTGTTCAGCAAGACATGCGATAGTTGCTCATACTGTTTCGAGCGGTGTTCATCGGATGGGAGGAGCGTATGATCGGAAGGAACGGCCGAGGGCGGCTCGTTTCTCAAATGAGGATCGCTTGCATCAGCCGGGGTTCTCATTGCGGACCCTTGTTCCCATGATCTTCTGTTCAAGGTCAGATCCGAGGTTCAGCGTTCTGCGCGGGGAAAAAGGTTTACCCAGCCCGATTGCAGCATAAAACATGCCATTTTTATAGAGCCATAAGACCTCAAAAATTAAAAGTGATTCAAGAAAGTTAGATCGAGAACGCTTAATCCGATCGACAACCCCCCCGGCCATGATCAAGGGGAAAGTGTCATTTTCTTGACCGCGTTTACGGCGCCGAAGGCTTGGCAGCTCTTTTCGCGTAACCGGCGGCCTCCAGTCCGGCCATGCAACCTTCTCCCACGGCTTTGGCCACCTGCCAGGGAGGGCCGGTGATATCGCCGGCTGCATATAGCCCGGGCACACTGGTCTCCATTTTCTTATTGGTTTGGATGTGCTTCATCTCGTCATCCAGCTGGACCCCCAGCAACGCGGCCAGCTCCATGACGCCTTTAGCACCCAATTCGATGAAAACGCCTTGAACCATCAACCGCGAGCCGTCGTCCATGACGACCCCCTCGACCTCGTCCTTACCGATGATCTCTTTGACCTTCCGCCGCTCATGAAGCACGATGGCGCTCTGGCGCACGGCGGCGGCGAGGGCGGGACTGATATCCAGCGCCTCGCAGACCAAATGCACCGTCCGAGCATAAGCGAGCATCGACAGGGCGCCGCTGGCCGCTGCGCTGCCGTTGCCGATCACCGCCACCTCGGCTCCCTTGTAAAAGTTGCAGTCACACTCGACACAGTAGCTGACCCCCCGGCCGAGCAGCTCCTTCTCGCCCGGCGCCCCCAGCCGCTTGCGCGCCGTCCCTGTGGCGATAATCACGGCGCCGGCACCGACGATGATTCCGCTTTCCAGCGTGATCTTGAAGCGGCCCTCATCCATCGTAATGGACAGAACATCCTCCTCCAGGAATTCGGCTCCGAAGGAGGCGGCCTGCTGCCGCCCGGTCGTGATGATGTCCTCGCCGGTTGTGTTGAACACGCAGCAATAGTTTTCGACGTGGTGGTGGAAAATGCTGCTCTTGCTCTCTTTGCCGAGGACGAGCACGCTGACCTTCCTGCGCGCTGCATGAATCGCTGCCTGCAGCCCGGCCGGTCCGGTTCCCAGAATGACGACATCACATTTTTTCATTTCCGGCATGTGCGGTTCTCCTTCCAACCATGTGAGTCCTTTCCCCGATCGGGCTGGCGACGGAAAGCAGCTTCGCCTCCGGCCAACGCTTCACGAAGCGGCGTGAGGGGAAAGATAACACCCGCTCGATGTTTTTCAATTCGGCGGCGGGATGGCGGCCATCATCTTCACCGCCTGCTCCACGAGCATCCGCTTTTTCAAACGCGCTGGATAGACCCGATCCACCCGGCCGTTTTCGAGATTGTAGCGCTGAATGAACGGCCGCCGCAACGGAGAGCCGTAAACGCTAACCATCAGGCTGGTTTCACCATCCGGGTTGCCGGTGCGGTGGATGCCCCGGTCGAGGGGCAATGTCGTTTCGGTTTCCCCCGGCCTCAGCACCGAGATCCCGGACATTCGCAGGTACGCCTGCTGTGACGCGACGCCGTTATCTTCGCTTCGATAGCGGACGACTTCAATCGGCCCAAAGGCCGAAGCGGAAACGCCCCATGAAACGTGATCATGCACGAAGGTGTGCTCGCCCGGGCCGAAAATGTAAAGCCGCAGCGAAAACATGCGGCCGGCATCGCGGTAGAGGACCAGTTCATTATCAAACAGGGTCTCCTCGCGCAGATTGGGGTAAGATTGGCCGGTGAGGACCCCCTTCAACATGCCCTCGAACAACTCCCGGCGGGAGAGCAGCTTCGGCAACTCGATGCGAAAAAAAGCCATCCGGCCCTCGCCGTCGGCGATGCTCCTGATGGCGGACGACCAGCCCCGGCAAGCCGCCTGCAATTCTGCCAACGCGTGATGATTCATGGGTTAAGCGTTGATCCTCCTGGGCATATCGGGAAATCGCCCCGGCCTCAGCTGGTGCGCTTTTCCAGCCGGACGTATTGGGCGTAAAACGGCGCGCCGCCGCCGAGGTCCGTCAGCCCGGCGGCAATCAGCTGGTTGGCCCCGCCGCCGCGGCTCATCCAGTCCCCACGGCGGTAGACGACCGTGCCCGCATGCAAACCCGGCATCAGCCGGACATTCACCGGCAGTCGCCCCGAGGGTGAAACCAAATCCGCCGACGCTGAAGCGCCGATCGCAGCCCGCATGGGACAATCGGGAGATATCCAGACGGCGGGAGCCGACCGCTGATCCTCCGGCAGGATCTGTGAATGAATGGCCCATCGGCGGATCAGCGTGAGAAGACGCAGCGGATAGCCCTCTGGCGCCGGAGCCTCGTCATGCAGCTGCCCGGGGAAGCGGTAGTTTCCGTCGCCGTGATCGAATCGCAGGCCTTGATAGGCGATCCGCGGCCGCTTGGAACGAACAAATCCTCTCGCTTTCAAGTCTTCCAGCGAAGTGTCGAGATGCGGCGAGGCCAGAGCGACCCGCAGGCACTCGTCCGCAGTCGGCAGGAGCACTGGTGGGTCCAGGCGCCTGCCCAACTCGGTCATGATCCACCAGTCGCTGCGGGCCTCCGCAGGCGGATCGATCACCGCCGCGGCGTACTGGACGTACTCGTGCAGAAAGGATCCGACCACGTCCTCCTGCTCGAGCATGAGGGTGCAGGGCAAGACCAGGTCGGCCCGTTCGGCCGTGTCGTTCATGAACGCATCCACCACCACCTTGAACTCCACGCGCTCGAACGCGCGGACGGTCTCCGGCGTCCCCGGAGCCTGGTTGACGATGTTGGCGCCGTTGACCCAGATCATCCGAATCTCCGGATCCCGGGCCGCCAGGATGTCCCGGCCGATGGTGGCAATATGAAAGGCCCTCCGGCCCTTGTGGCCGTCGCCCCGGATCCAGCCGAGCGCCAGGTTGCGGTAGGAGTGCAGATGGAAATAGACGCCCCCGCCGGACCGACCGACGTTGGCGGAGAGCAGCGCCAGGGCGTTGATGAAGCGCACGTTCTCGCCACCGTAGCGGTAGCGCTGCAGGCCCGCCCCGATCAGCGTGGCCAGCGGTTTGAGCGTCGCATAGAATTGGAAGAGATCGTCGGCATCCGCAGCGGTCACCTCGCAGGCTCCCAGCAGTTCCTCCGTCGAGCGGCCCCTGATCAACTCGAAGAACTTCTCCGGCTGGCGGGCTCGTGCCGCCGCCGCATCGGCATAGCAGCCTGCCTTGATCAACCGCTGGATAATGGCGGCAGCCAGAAAACGGTCCGTTCCGGGGCGGATCCGGATGCGCCGATCGCAGAAAGGATCGTTGCCGTCGCCGCCGGGTGAAATCGTCAGCACCCGGGCGCCGCGGCGGCGAGCGGCATGGACGAGTGCGGCCGTGTGGATGGAGCTGCGCGAAACATCCCTACCCCAGTTCACGATTGCGGCCGCATGTCCGAGATCCTCGATGTCGTTGTTCTCCCGGGAGCCGAAATCCTCCACCCCGGCGATGAAACCGGCGGCATCGCAAAGCGAGCCCCGGATGCGGCTAGCCCCGAGCCGGGCAAAGAACAGACCGACAGCCTCCTTGAGCACGCCCTTGGCCCCATCGCTGTGAATGTGCAGGATGGCGGTCGGCTCCCCGCGCAGCCGCCGGATCTTCTCGGCACACAGGTCCAGGGCCGCTTCCCAGCCGATCTCCTGCCAGCCGGACCGGGTCTTCAGCCGCGGCGTCACGACCCGGCTGGGGCTCTGCAGCCGCCGGATCTGGCGCCGGGTCTTGGCGCACATGACCCCGCGGGTAAAGGGGCTGTCGGGATTTCCGAGCAGCCGCGACCTCCCGTCCGCCATCCGCTCCAGAACCAACGAGCAGGCGTCCGGGCAGTCATAGGTACAGGCGGTGATTCGTCGCATGCGAAACTCTCAGAGCTTTTCCTTCACCGATTCAATCTTGCGCGGCATCCGTCCGGTCGGCCCCTTGCGGTAATCGGCCTTGAGCGACAGCACGACGCGGTTGCAGTCCTGGCGCATGGTTTCGAGGCAGCGCTGGACCACGGCCATCACCTCTTCCCACTCGCCTTCGATGCTGGTGCCCATTGAGCGAAACTCGTAAGGCAGTCCGCTTTCTTGGATGATCTTGATCGAACGCGCCACGTACGGGCTCAAGCTCTCGCCTTTGTCGAGGGGATACATCGAAAAGTCCACGATGACGCTCATGGGATGGCTCCTTTCGTGCGTTTGACATTCCAGGGTTCATTTCTTAGAAAGATTTATCACGGCTGACAGTCGATGTAAAAAGTTCTTCCATAGAAAACCGACCCGCAAGGAGACCCCGATGACCGAGATCGTGCCGTTGAATTACCGCTTGCGCCTGATCCCTGATCTGAGCCGATTCACCTTCGACGGCCACGCTGGAATCCGGCTCCGTCTGCCGGATCCCGCCGACGAGATCGTTCTGAACGCCGCCGAGCTTGCGATCTGGAGCTGCGGCGTCCGGCGCGGCGATGATCTCATTCCATGCGCCTACCGGATGGTGCCGGCCCGCGAGGAGCTGCGCATCCAGCTTCCTGAAGCCACCGCGGGCGAAATTCTGCTGGACATCGACTATGCCGGCCGGATCAACGACCGGATGGCGGGGTTTTACCGCAGCCGCTACCTGCACAAGGGCCGCCGCCGCTACATTGCCATCACCCAGTTCGAGGAAAGCGATGCCCGCCGGGCCTTTCCATGCATGGACCACCCCAGTTGCAAAGCGACTTTCGACATCGAAATGGTGGTCGGCCGCTACCTGGCGGCCGTCTCCAACACCGATATCCAAGCGCAAGAAATGCTCAAAGGCGGCAAAAAACGCGTGATTTTCGAGACCACGCCCAAGATGTCCACCTACCTGGTCTTCTTCGGCGTGGGCGAGTTCGAAACGCTGCAGGATCCGATCGACGGCCGCGTGCGGGTGCTCACGCTGCCCCCCGCCCAGAAGCACGCCCGCTTCGGGCTGGAGTTCGGCCGCAAAGCGCTGACGTTCAGCGAATCCTACTACGGCATCGCGTATCCGCTGGCCAAGATGGACCTCATCGCCGTCCCCGACTTCGCGTTCGGCGCCATGGAGAACTGGGGTGCCATTACCTTTCGTGAAAACCTGCTGCTGCACTATCCGGGGGTCACGTCCAGATCCGGGGAGGAGCGGATCTGCGAGGTGATCGCCCACGAGATCGCCCATCAATGGTTCGGCAACCTGGTGACGCCGTCGGATTGGAAATATCTTTGGCTCAACGAGAGCTTTGCCACTTACTTCGGCTACGGCGTTGTCGCTCACTATTACCCCGACTGGGGGATTTGGCAACAGTTCCTGCATGGCACAACGGCCACGGCCATGCAGCGGGACGCCCTGCTCGAAAATGTCGCCATCGAGATCCCCGGCGGCGAGCACCTGGTCATCAACACCAGCACCGCCCCCATCATTTATAACAAGGGGGGCAGCATTTTGAGGCAGGTCGAGGGTTACATCGGACCTGAGTATTTCCAGAGGGGCTTGCGGCATTATCTGCAGGCGCACGCGTACCAGAGCGCCGAAAGCCGCCATCTCTGGGAAGCATTCGAAGCGGCATCCGACCGGCCGGTCACCGCCCTGATGAAGAACTGGGTCGAACAGCCGGGCTTCCCGCTGGTCACCGCCCTCCGCCAGAAAGACACGCTGCTGCTGTCCCAGCGACGTTTCACCTACCTTCCCAACGACTCCGACCAAACCTGGCTGATTCCGGTCAATCTGCGAACCTTCACGGCCGGCGGCGAATCCCGCACCGTTTCGGTTTTAATGGACTCGCCCGAGATGCGGATCGATCTTGGGGGGGAGACGATCGCCTACAAGCTGAACGACGGCCAGACCGGTTTTTATCGGGTCAAATACGCCAGCCCGGATGATTTCCAGCGCCTGGGCGAGCGGGTGCGTCAGAAGACCTTGCCCGCGGAGGACCGCTGGGGACTCCAAAACGATCTCTACGCTCTGGCTCTCGCCGGCGACGTCCGCCTCGACGACTATCTCGCCTTTCTGGAGCACTACCGTGCGGAAGACAGCTATCTACCGGTTGCCAGCATCGCAGCCAACCTTTTCCATGCGTATTTGACGGCCGACCGGGAGACGAGCGCACGGATCGCGGCATCGGCCGCGCCCTGGCTGGGAGAGGTGCTCGACCGCATCGGCTGCGCTCCGCGAGCGGAAGAGGATCAAACGACGGCCGTCCTGCGCGACCAGATCCTTTTCGATGCGGTTCAATACGGCTGCCGGGAGGCCGCAGCCTTCGCACTGGAACGATTCGAGGAGCTCCGGAAGGGCGGAACCGTGCACCCCGACATCCTGCGCGGCGTTCTGCAGGCCGGAGCTTGGCACGGCGACGGCCGTGATTTCAAGTGGTTCGACCGACGGTTTCAGAAGTGCGAAAGCGAGCATGAGCGCATGACCGTTCTGACCGCACTGGGGTGCTTTCGCGGACATCGCGAGATCGAAAAGGTGCTGGACTACGTTCTTTCAACGGTCCCGCCCCGGAACAAGTTCATTCCGGTGGTGGCGCTGGCAGCCAACCCCTCGGCAGCGGCCATTTTGTGGGACTGGTATGTCAAGCGCCTGCCGCAGATCGAGCAGTTTCACCCGATGCTTTACGAACGGGTGATTGCGGCGATCGTTCCGGCAGCCGGCATGGAGCGCCCGGACGAGGTCCGCGGGTTCTTTGCGGAATACATGCAGAAAACCGGGAAGGCGCGGGACGTCATCCGGCTTTGCCTGGAGCGCATGGAGATCAATTGCAGCTTTCGGCGGCGCTGCAACCCTTGACACTGTCGGAACGTTTCCGCTATAGAGCCACTATGTGGTGTTCCACACCTGGCTTGCCCGAACGCGTCCGATGGATCGTGCTTCACCCCCTGTTCTTCCGGCCCCTGTGAACCACGGTTGGAGCTTGTTACGCATATGAACCGTCGCACGTTCCTCAAACTCGCCGGCCTGGGCAGCGTTTCCTTCGCTGCAGGCTGCAGCCCCGAGTCCCCCAAACATCTATACAGCCTGGTTCAGGCACCGGAAGACATGGTGACCGGCAAGGCCACGTGGTACGCGTCCACCTGCCGAGAGTGTCCGGCCGGCTGCGGCATCATCGCCAAGAACCGCGAGGGACGGGTGGTCAAGGTCGAGGGCAATCCTCTGCACCCGCTCAACCGGGGCAAGCTCTGCATGCGAGGCCAGGCCGCCCTGCAGTCGGTTTACAGCCCGGACCGCCTCAAAAAACCGCTACTGAAATCAAACGGCGGCTTCATTCCCATCGGTTTCGACGAGGCCCAGGCTCGGTTCAAGACCCAGGTCTGGGAAGCGGCCCGCAGGGGCACCGACCGGGTGCGGCTCATGACCGAGGTGGTCGGCGAAAGCGAGTTGGAGCTCTTTCAGGCCGCGCTCAAGAACTGGAATTCCCAGCCGCCCGTCGTTTTCGAGCCTTTCGCCTACGAAGCGCTCAAGGCCGCCAACCGTGAGATCTTCGGCGTGGATGGACTGGTGTCCTATCGCATGGACCAGGCCGATCTGCTGCTGACCTTCGGTGCGGACTTTCTGGAGACCTGGCTTTCGCCGGTGGAGTATGCATGGAAGTTCAAGGCCATGCATGGGGCCCGTGGCGCCGAAAAGGGAATCTTTTTTCTGGTAAGCCCGTTTCAGACCCTCACCGGCGCCAACGCAGACCACTGGCTCGCTTGCGCTCCCGGCACCGAGGCTCTGGTCGCACTGGGCTTGGTGCGCCAGATGCTGGACATCCGGCGTGGGAAGCATCTGCCGCCGGACCTGCGCGGCGCCCTGGAGAAGGCCACCGAGCCCTATCAGCAGGAAGCGGTGCTCAAACGCTCCGGCATTCCCCTGGCGCGATACGAGCAGCTGGTGGTGCGCCTGGCCGAAGCTCGCCGGCCGCTGGTCCTGGGCGCGGGAACCGGGCAGTCGGATGCCAACGGTCTCGCCACCAACATGGCCTCCAATCTGCTGAACCTGTTGCTCGACCCGGAACTCCACCTCATCGACGCGGCCAACCGCCATCGGGTGGAGACCGCCAGCCGCCGGGCGGAGGTGCTGGACCTCTTTAAAGCGCTCTCCTCCGGTAGGGCGGATGTCCTGATCTTGAACAATGTCAATCCCGTTTTCAACCTGCCGCCTGAAAGCGGAGTCAGGGAGGTCCTGAAGGCCACTCACCCGTTTGTCATCTGCCTGAGCCATTTTATCGACGAGACCTCCCAGCTGGCCGACCTCATCCTGCCAGGGACCTTGCCGTTGGAAACCTGGGGCGACTACAACGGCTGGGCGCCGATGGTGTCGACCGTGCAGCCGGCCATGGGCCGGATCACCGAGGCGCGCCACCTCGGCGACCTCATCCTGGACGTCGGCTTTGAAACCCGGCCGGCACCGGATTTCAGAACCTTCGCGGCCGAACGGCTGCGCCGGCAAGGTCGCATCGGCACCGAACTCGACTGGGTGCGCGTGCTCCAGCAGGGGGGCATCTTCCCGCCCGCCGCCCAGAGTACTGCCGCGCCTCCGAAGCTGCTGCCGGGACGACTGCCCCAGGCCCTCGTCACACCCTACCGCCCTCCTTCGGACGGACTGGCCTTTACGGCCGTACCGTCCGTGCGCTTCTTCGACGGCCGAGGCGCGAATCGGCCCTGGCTGTGCGAAATCCCGGAGCCCATCTCCCGCGTGGCGTGGCAATCTCCGGTCTGGATTCACCCGCATACCGCCCGGGCCGAGGGGATTGAGCAGGCCGATATGGTACGGGTCACCACCCCGGCGGGAAGCATAGAAGCGCCGGCTTATATCAGCGAAGTGGTGCGGCCGGGGATGCTGGTGATGGGGATCGGCCAGGGCCACACCTCCTACGGGCGCTACGCGCAGTCCGCGGGCGCACCGCCGCAAGCTGAATTTTCCCCCACGGACGCGGTCGATTTGCCCTACCTGAACTATGTGCCGCCGACCAGCGCCAACCCGTTTGCCGTGCTCTCCGCCGCTGTGGATCCGGGCTGCGGCGGACCGAGCTTTAGCATCTTCGACGTGCGCATCGAACGGACCGGCCGCACCGTCCAGCTGGCCAGCACCGACGGCAGCCGCATCCAACACGGCCGCAGCTTTCTCTTGACCGCCATGCTGGAGGATCTGCGCAAGGGCCCCGGCCGGCCGAAATCCGGGCTGACCATGAACGATTTTCCGCTGACGCTGCCGCTGCCGGAGGGCTACCACCCTCAGCGGGACTTCTACCCCGCCCATGAACACGACGGCTACCGCTGGGGCATGGTGGTGGACCTCGACCGCTGCATCGGCTGTGGCGCCTGCGCCGCCGCCTGCTACGCCGAGAACAACGTCGGCGTTGTCGGTGAGCTGAGGATCATCCAGGGCCGCGAGATGGCCTGGCTGGAGATCGTGCGCTACCACGACGAACGCCGCATGCAGCGCGTGCTGTTCATGCCCATGCTTTGCCAGCATTGCGACAACGCCCCCTGCGAGTCGGTCTGCCCGGTCTACGCGCCCCACCATTCCGCGGAGGGTCTGAACAACCAGATTTACAACCGTTGCATCGGTACGCGTTTCTGCTCACAGAACTGCCCCTACAAGGTGCGGCGCTTCAACTGGTTCACCTGGGAGTTGCCGGAGCCGATGAATCTGCAGTTGAACCCGGATGTCACCGTGCGCAGCAAGGGCGTCATGGAGAAGTGCTCGTTCTGCATCCAGCGCATCAAGGAGGCGCGCACCCGGGCGAAGAACGAGCACCGGCCGATCCGTGAAGGCGAAGTCACACCGGCCTGCGTCCAGACCTGTCCGACCGATGCGCTGGTGTTCGGAAACCTGATGGACAAGGACAGTCGCGTGCGCCGGCTCTGCGAGGACCCCCGGGCCTACCAGGCCATGGGATATCTCAATACGAAGCCGGCGGTGATTTACCTGAAGAAGGTGTTGCACGAAGTTTAAAGAAGGCTGACCCGTGGACCCGTAGGCCCGAAAACACAAAAAGGGCTTAAATACGGGTCAACGGGCACACGGGCCTACGGGCTAACGACACGATGGCTAACCTCACCTACGCTCAGATCGACCAGACCGTTCTAAACACCCTGCAGCGGCCTCGGCCGCGCTACTGGGTCCTTGTCGCGCTCCTGCTGGGCGGCGTGCTTCTGGGGGCCGGCGCCTGGGGCTTCCAGATCTTCGTCGGCATCGGCGTCGGCGGCCAGAACATCCCGGTGGCCTGGGGCACCTATCTCATCAATTTCGTGTTCTGGGTCGGTATCGCTCACTCCGGAACGCTGATTTCAGCGATCCTGCATCTGTTCCGCGCCGGCTGGCGCAACCCGATTGCCCGCGCGGCCGAAACCATGACCGTGTTTGCGGTCTGCTGTGCCGGACTCTTTCCATT
>Ga0105105_10000768_pt1 | contig 14091 bp, 16 predicted proteins | sample PPLLaktember2015_4_FD_79108 | JGI IMG/M metagenome (GOLD analysis project Ga0105105, IMG submission 79108) | Freshwater sediment microbial communities from Prairie Pothole Lake near Jamestown, North Dakota, USA - PPLs Lake P8 Core (1) Depth... | ecosystem: Environmental > Aquatic > Freshwater >... | reverse complement strand
TCAGGTCCCGGCACGCATGCGGCGCTCGAGCGCCTCGCGCCGGGCGATCCAGATCGTCGAGGCGACGATGATCGCGCCGCCCGCCATCGCGTTGACGGTCGGCGACTCGCTGAAGAACACGAGCCCGAGCAGCGAGGACCACACGAGGTCGAGGAAGCGGATCGGCTGCATCGCCGAGATGTCGCCGAGCGAGAACGCGCGCGTCATCGCGATGTGGGCGGCGCTGCCGAGCAGTCCGCAGACCAGGAACGCGCCCCACTGGAAGGCGCTCGGCGTCTGCCAGAACGGGAGCGCCAGCGGCAGGGCGAGCAGCGTCACGACCAGGTTCTGCCAGGTGACGATCACCGCCGGCGAGTCGTGCTTCGTCAGCGCCTTGTTGATGAGGAACGAGACGGCGAAGAACGGCGAGGCGGCGAGCATCACGAGGCTCCAGACGCCGGCTCCGCCGCCGCTCAGGTGCGGCCAGACGACCACCGCCACGCCCGAGAAGCCGACCGCGGCCGCCGCCCAGCGCGCGAACGTCACCCGTTCGCCCAGCACCAGCGCGGCGCCCGCGAGCACGAAGATCGGCGTGGTGAAAAGGATCGCCGTCATGTCGGCGAGCGGCACGTGCGGCAGCGCCAGGAAGAACAGCGTGAGCGCGGCGGTGTGGATGACCCCTCGCCAGAGCTGGCCGGGCAGGCGGTTGGGTCGGTAGGCGGCGAGCCCGGCGCGCATCACCCAGGGCATCATCACCAGCAGGCCGAACAGGTAGCGCAGGAACTGCGCCTGCAGCGGCGACATCTCGTCGGTCATGCGCTTCATCAGCGCGTTCATCGTGACCAGCAGCAGCCCGCCGATCGCCATCCAGGCCATCCCGCGCAGCGTCGCCGAGCGGCGCGCGGACTCGGCGGACGCAGGGCCCGCGGGGGTGACCTCGGGAGGGGCGGACATGCTGCAAGCATGGTACGCCCGGCGCGTTGCCCGCCGAAGGGCGCGTTCCGGATGCCGCGACGGGCAAGCGCGCGACGGGCTTCACGCGTGTCACGTCGCCGGCGGACAATCGGACCATGACGAAGCCCGATCCGCACGCCTCCCGCTGCTCGGCACCGATCGCCGTCGTCCTCGGCGCCGTGCTCGCGGCCGCCCTCGCCGGCTGTGCCGCCCCGCGCCCCGAGCCCCGGGTCGTGGAGCGGCCCGCACCCGCGCTCACCGCCTCGCAGAACGTCGCGCCGGCCTTCCCCGTGCCGAGCGCGTGCGAGCGCATGGTGTTCCTCGCGCGCCAGGAGTGGACGCTGTTCGGCGCGCCCGAGGTCACCGCGCCCGGCGATCCGTCGGGCACGGGCGGCAGCGGCGCCGCCGCGGGCGGGCGACTCGCCTTCGCCGACCCCGGGTCCCCGACGCACGAGCTCCACGCGCCGATGCTCTCGCGGGTGCTGGTCTACTGGTACGGCGTGACGCGCGCGCCGATCGTCGGCACCTCGGGCGAGCTGCGCCCCTGGTCCGCCGCCTTCGTGTCCTGGCTCGCGCGCGGCGCGGGGCTGGGCGGCGACGAGTTCCCCGCGACCGTCCTGCACTGGGACTACATCGAGCGCTTCATGCGCGCGCGTCCCAACGACGTCTTCGAGACCCGCGACGCCGCACGCGCCGCACCACGGGTCGGCGACCTGGTCTGCCAGGCGCGCGAGGGCACGGCCGAACTCGCCCAGCGCAGCGGCTTCGTGCCGTACGGCGCGCTGCGCCGGGGCGCCTATCACTGCGACCTGGTGGTCGCCGCGCGCCCCGGGGAGATCCAGACGATCGGCGGCAACGTGTCCGACGTGGTCGCGATGACCCGCGTCCCGGTCGATGCCGACGGCCGCCTGCTGCCCGACCCGAGGCGGCCGTGGGCGGCCGTGGTCGCGCGGCGCGGGCCGGTGCCGCTCAGTGCTTGTGCTTCGGTGCCGCCGAGCCCTGCGCGAGCGGCCGCACCGGCGCCTTGACCTCGACGGTCTGACGGCTGCGGTCCGCCGCCTCGAAGATCAGCGTCAGCGGCACGGTGTCGCCCGCGTTCAGGGTCTGCTTCAGGCTCATCAGCATCACGTGGTAGCCGCCCGGCTCGAGCTTGACCGCACGGCCCGCGGGAAGATCGAGTCCCGCGATCGCCCGCATGCGCATGACGTCGCCCTCGCGCTTCATCTCGTGGACCTCGACGACCCCGGCCACGGGCGAGGTCGCACCGACGAGGCGGGCGCCCTGCGGCGCGGTCAGCGTCATGAAGGCGCCCGAGGCCTGCTGCTGCGGCACGGTGGCACGGACCCACGGATCGCCGACGGCGACCTGGGCGAAGGACAGGACGGGGGCGGCGACGAGCGCGATGCCGGCGAGGAGGCTGCGCAGCGACGGGAGACGGTGTGCGGACATGGGTCGGAATCCTTGGAGAGGGCGGCGCGTGCGGACACGCGCGACGAACGGGTGCGATGCGTGCGGAGGCCCGCGAGGGTGCGGGGGAACGGCGCGCGACGCGGCGCGCCGTTCAGGCGATGCCGGGCGGATCGGCCGGCGGCCCGCGCGGCCCGGGCGCGAGCCATCGGCCACGGGCCGGGACGGCAGCGTGCTCCGCGTCGATCGGCCCGGTCGAGGCGAAGGCCGGGAGGAACCCGGGCGCTGCGGGTGGCGACGCGGCAGCACTGCCGCCGTGCGCGAGGCAGAGCGCGCACGCCGCGTCGTGCACGGCGGGACGCTGCCCGCCCGAGGTCGCCGGATCCGGCGCGGCGCCCTCGGCGAGACACAGGTCGTGGACCGTCGCCAGGGAGGCCGCGAGCACGCGCGAGACGCTCGGTGCCAGACCCGACAGGGCCAGGCACACCGCGACGAACGCGGCGACGGAGGAGCGCAGGCTGACGGTCATCGGGGGCGGGGCTGGCGCGGGGCGGCTTCGCGTCGAGTCTAGCATCGGCCCGCGTCGCACGATGCGGCGCGCGGGACCGCCGACCGCGGCCGCTCAGCGCGGCGCCACGGCCACCCAGGACGACGCGCAGGTCGGGACGGACGGGTAGTACGCGCGCGACTCGGTGCACCAGTACCAGTAGCCGCCCGGAGGCGTGGCCGCGACGGCGGGGGCGGTGCTCGGGACGGGCACGGCGTCGGCGCGCTCGACGTAGACGGTGGGCGGCGCCGCGACCACCACCGTCGGCGGCGCGACGTACGGCCAGCCGTAGTAGGGCGAGCCGTAGGGGCCGTAGTAGCCACCGCCGTAGTAGCCACCGTAATACCCCGCACCGTAGTAGCCCGGCCAGTAGGGCCGGTAGACCGGACCGACCCCGAGGTAGACGCTGCCCCGCCAGCCGTGTCCGTGCCGGGCCTCGGCGGGCGGGGCGGCGGCCAGCGCCAGGCCGACGAGGCAGGCCGCGCCGATCGCGTTCAGGGTGACTCGCATGGGGGCTCCCGGTCGGATGCGTGGTTCCAGCTTACGCCCTCGCCCGGGACGGCGCAGCCGTCGGCCGACCGCAGGTCTACCAGCGCAGCAATCGGGGACCGGCCAGCGCGCCGGCCGCGGTCGGCACGGCCATGCCGAGCAGGTACCACACCGCGACGAAGGGCGCCGCGGCCTCCGTGCAGTGCAGGGCGAACACCGCGGCGCCGGCGGCGCCGGCGAACAGTCCGGCGGCCGCGCCGGCGAGCCCGAGCCGCGTCGGCGCGAGTCCGCGCATCGCGACGATCGCACCGGCGAAGGCGGGCAGCGACAGCAGGGCGATGCTCGCCGCGCAGCTCGTCCACGTCTCGCCGAGCAGCAGCGCAGCGCGGGCCTGCGGAGCGGCCGTCACCAGCGCCGCGACGGCGAGCGCCAGCATCGCCGCCACCGGCAACCCCACCGCGCCCGACACGCCGCGCAGCGATGCCCCGGGCCGCGCGAGCCGCGTGCAGGCGAACCAGGCGGCCGCCAGCATCGCGAGCGTGAACAGATGCTTGGGCAGGTCGGGCGAGCCCGAGAGCACCGCGGACAGGTCGGGCCGGAGTCCGAACCCGGGGACCGCCGCCATCAGGATCGTGGTGAGCGGGAGCGCCAGGACCAGGGCCAGGGCGAAGCGGGCGCCGATCGCCGCCGGCCGCACCGGCGCCGCATCCTGCGCCAGGCGTGCGATCAGCGCATCGGTCGCGATCGCACCGTTCATCGTCCGGACCGTCGGATCCTTCATCGCCCCGCTCCCCGCAGCCGCGCGGTCAGCGCCTTGAGCCCGCGGTGCACGCCCACCTTCACCGCCGACTCCGACATCCCGGTGAGCTCGGCGGTCTCGACCACCGACAGGCCCTGCAGCTTCATGTGCACGATCGGCGCGCGCTGCCGCTCGGGGAGGTCGCCGAGCAGGCGCTCGAGGTCGCGGCGGGCCTCGTGCGCATCGGCGTGCGACGACGACGCCAGCCACTCCGAGTCGTCGTCGAGCGGCTCGTGCAGCGCATCGCGCCGACCGTGCAGACGCATCGAATCGACCAGCTTGTAGCGGGCGATCGCGAGGACCCATGCGCGCAGCGGCCGCTCGGGATCCCAGGTGTGGCGTTGCACGTGCACGGCGAACAGGGTCTCCTGGACGAGGTCCTCGACGGCATCGGGCCGGGACGACAGCCGGTTGCGGAAGAACGCGCGGAGCTGACGGCCGAGCGTCTCGAGGAAGGCGCGATACGCCCGCGCGTCGCCGTCGTTGGCGGCGCGCAGCAGCGCGGTGAGCGTGTCCTCGATCGGCACCAAGCCGTTCTCTCCGGTGGATTCGTCAGGAAGCTGCGTCGGGTTACACGGCCGAACACTACACCGCGATCGCGATGCGACCGACGGCCTCCGCAGCGTGCCGGTCCCGTTCGCTACAATCGGCGGCGCATCGACGACACGGTGCGGGCGCACGGGAGGCGGACGATGGCGGCAGCGGCTCGAGGGCCCGGGCACGGCGGGACGGGCCGATGAGACGCGACGACACGCTGCGGGCGCTGCTCGCCGGTCGCCTCGCCGACTGGCCGGTGAGCGCGATGGCCCACGACGAACGGCGACGGGCGGCGGTCGCGCTGGTCCTCGTCGATGCGGGCCACGGGGCCGACCTGCATGGCTTCGCACGGCACGAGCACTGGAGCGACGAGGCCGCGCTGCTGCTCACCCGGCGCCCTGCGCACATGAACCGGCACGCAGGGCAATGGGCCCTGCCCGGCGGGCGCATCGACGGCGACGAGACGCCCGAGGCGGCCGCGCTGCGCGAACTGCACGAGGAGGTCGGGCTCGACACCGGTCCCGGCGCGGTGCTCGGCCGGCTCGACGACTACGCCACCCGCAGCGGCTTCGTGATCACGCCGGTGGTGGTGTGGGGCGGCGAGGCGCGCACCCTGACGCCCGCACCCGAGGAGGTCGAATCCGCCCACCGCGTGCCGCTCGCCGAGTGGCTGCGCGACGACGCGCCGATCCTCGATGCTCCGCACGAGCCCGGCGGCGCCCCGGTGCTGCGCATGCCGCTCGGTGACAACTGGGTGGCCGCGCCGACCGCGGCGATGATCTACCAGCTGCGCGAAGTGCTGCTGCTCGGTCGCGCGACGCGGGTCGCGCACTTCGACCAGCCCCGCTTCACCTGGCGCTGAGCGCGTGCGCCGGCACATCGCTGCGCGCATCGTGGCGCACGTCACCGCTCGCATCGCCGCTCCCATCGCCACTCACATCGCATCGCCGCTCGCCCCCTCCCGCGCAGCGGCCGCGGCGCCCGGTTTCGGAACGCCCGACATCGGTCCGTGGCACGATGATTGCACCGACGGCCCACGCGTCGTCGATCCGCGGCGATCATGCCGGATCGCCGACCGCCCCTCCTGGAGCTGCCCCACGTGACCCCTTTCGAGTGCACCGTCCGCAACGGCACGATCGTCACCGCCGCCGACACGTACCGCGCCGACATCGGCATCGTCGACGGACGCATCGCGGCGATCGCACCGCACCTCGACCCCGGGTCCACGGACATCGACGCCACCGGCCGCTTCGTGCTGCCCGGCGGCATCGACAGCCACTGCCACGTCGAGCAGCTCTCGAGCAACGGCGTGATGACCGCCGACGACTTCCACTCGGCCACCGTCTCGGCGGCCTTCGGCGGCACCACCACCATCGTGTCCTTCGCCGCCCAGCACCGCGGCATGTCGCTGCCCAAGGTCGTGGCCGACTACCACGCGTGCGCGGGCCCGAAGGCGGTGATCGACTACGCGTTCCACCTGATCGTCTCGGACCCCACCGAGCAGGCGCTGTCGCACGACCTGCCGGCCCTGATCCGCGCGGGCTACACCTCGTTCAAGGTCTACATGACCTACGACATGCTGAAGCTCGACGACGGCCAGATGCTCGACGTGCTGGAGCTCGCCGGCCGCGAGGGCGCGCTGGTGATGGTGCACGCCGAGAACCACGACATGATCAAGTGGATCGCCAAGCGCCTGCTCGCCAACGGCCACACGGCGCCGAAGTTCCACGCGGTCAGCCACGATCCGCTCGCCGAGAGCGAGGCCACGCACCGCGTGATCCAGCTCTCGCGGCTGCTGGGCGCGCCGGTGCTGGTGGTGCACGTCTCGGGCATCGGCGCGGTGGCGGCGATCCGCGGCGCGCAGTCGCTCGGCGCGCCGGTCTACGCCGAGACCTGCCCGCAGTACCTGTTCCTGAAGGCGAGCGACATCGACCGCCCGGGGCTCGAAGGCGCGATGTACTGCTGCAGCCCGCCGCCGCGCGACGAGGCCTCGCAGGAGGCCGTCTGGCAGGGACTGGCCGACGGCACCTTCCAGGTCTACTCGTCCGACCACGCGCCCTACCGCTACGACGCCTCGGGCAAGCTGCCCCGCGGCGACGCCACCACCTTCAAGGACATGGCCAACGGCGTGCCGGGCATCGAGCTGAGATTGCCGCTGCTGTTCTCCGAAGGCGTGCTCAAGGGCCGGATCACGATGAACCGCTTCGTCGCGCTCACCGCCACCAACCACGCGCGGATGTACGGCTTCGCCGACCGCAAGGGCAGCATCGCGGTGGGCCTGGACGCCGACCTCGCGATCTGGGACCCGACTCACGAGACCACCATCACCGCCGCAGCGCTGCACGACAACGTGGGGTATACCCCGTACGAGGGCCGCACGATCCGCGGCTGGCCCACCACGGTGCTGAGCCGCGGCCGGCCGGTCGTCGCCGACGGCGCGCTGCACGCCGAGCGCGGCAGCGGCCGCTTCCTCGCGCGGGGCACGCCCGCCCCGATCGCCGAGGCGCGCGCGCCGTCCGCGCAGCTCGGCCTGCTCCGCTCGCTGATCGCGAAGCCGGCGGCGCAGCCCTGAGCACGGCCCACGGCCCACGCCCCACGCCCCACCGACCGTCCCGCCCATTCCGAGCCGATCCCATGAAACGTCCCTTCCCCCTCGCGGTCGCGCAGCTCGGCCCGATCCACCTCGCCGACACCCGCGAGGCCGTCGTGCGCCGCCTGCTCGAGATGCTGCGCGAAGCCGCCTCGCGCGGCGCCGAGTTCGTGGTGTTCCCCGAGCTCGCGCTGACCACGTTCTTCCCGCGCTGGTGGATGACCTCGCAGGACGAGATCGACCGCTTCTTCGAGCGCTCGATGCCGAACGCGGCCACGCAGCCGCTGTTCGACGAGGCCCGCCGCCTGCGCATCGGCTTCTACCTCGGCTATGCCGAGCTCACGCCCGAGGGCGAGCGCTTCAACACCGCCGTCATGGTCGACCGCGAGGGCGCCATCGTCGGGCGCTACCGCAAGGTCCACCTGCCGGGCCACTCGGAGCACAAGCCGGCCGCGCCCTTCCAGCACCTCGAGAAGCGCTACTTCCAGGTCGGCGACGAGGGCTTCAAGGTCTGGGACACGATGGGCACGCGGATGGGCATGTGCATCTGCAACGACCGCCGCTGGCCCGAGACCTTCCGCGTGATGAGCCTGCAGAGCGCCGAGGTGGTCGTGCTCGGCTACAACACCCCGTCGGTGAACATCCACTGGCCCGAGCCGCCGCACCTGCGGATGTTCCACCACCTGCTGCTGCTGCAGGCGCACGCCCACGAGAATGCACTGTGGGTGGGCGCGGCGGCCAAATGTGGGGCGGAAGACGGCTTCCACATGATCGCGGGCTCGGCCATCGTCTCGCCCACCGGCGAGATCGCCGCCCAGTCGTCGACCGAGGAAGACGAGGTGATCTTCTTCAACTGCGACCTCGCGCTGGGCGACACCTTCCGCAAGTTCGTCTTCAACTTCGCCCAGCACCGCCGCCCCGAGCATTACCGCCTGATCGTCGAGCGCACCGGCGCCGGCGACCCGCTGCCGGGCTGAGGTGGCACGAACGCTGCTAGACAGTCCCCCCCGGGTCGCCGCCGTGCGGCCCGTCCTCTCCAACGTTCCCCACGCACCGAGACACCACCCATGACCCAGGCCGCCTTCTCCTCGCGTCCGCTCGCCCGCCTCCTGTCGGCGGCGTTCACGGCCGCCGCCCTCGTCGCCCTCGGCGCCGCGGGCACCGTCCACGCCCAGCCGATCAAGACCGGCGTCGACGCCACCTTCGCCCCGCACGCCATGGCCAAGCTCGGCGGCGGCATGGAGGGCTTCAACATCGACCTGGGCAACGAGATCGCGCGCCGCCTCGGCCGCCCGATCGAGATCGAGGGCACCCAGTTCTCGGGCCTGATCCCGGGCCTGAACGCGAAGAAGTACGACTTCGTGCTCGCGCCGACCACGGTCACGAAGGAGCGCGCCGAGGCGCTGCTCTTCACCGAGGGCTACCTCGACACCGACTACCTGTTCGTCCAGAAGAAGGCCGACGCGGACATCAAGACCCTGGACGACCTCAAGGGCAAGACCGTCTCGGTGAACAAGGGCTCGGCCTACGAGAGCTGGGCCAAGGCCAACGCCGAGAAGTACGGCTTCAAGTTCGACATCTACGACACCAACGCCGACGCGGTGCAGGCGGTGCTCTCGGGCCGCGCGGGCGCCAACCTCGCCGGCAACACCGTCGCCGCCTGGGCCGCCAAGCAGAACCCGCTGATCAAGACCAGCCTGCTGGTGCCGACCGGCCTGGTCTGGGCGATCCCGTTCCGCAAGGACGACGTCGAGAACCGCAACAAGGTCTCGATGGTCATCAAGTGCATGAAGGCCGACGGCACGATCGGCAAGATGCACGAGAAGTGGTTCGGTGCGAAGGCCGCCGCCGACTCCTCGGCGATGAAGCCGGTGGCCGGCCATGGCGTGCCGAACATGCCGGGCTACGACGCGACGCCGGTCGCGCTCAAGTGCTCCTGACGTGCCGCTGACGTCCTCCGGCGGGCGGCGCGCGGGCGCCGCCCGATGAGCGCGATCCTCGACATCGCGGGCCTGCACAAGTCCTACGGCCCGAACAAGGTGCTGCAGGGGATCGACCTGCAGGTCCGCGAGAACGAGCTGGTGTTCGTGATCGGGCCCTCGGGCTCGGGCAAGAGCACGCTGCTGCGCTGCTGCAACCGGCTCGAGGAACCCGACGGCGGCGCGATCCGCGTCGACGGCACCGACATCATGGCGCCGGGCACCGACGTGAACCGGCTGCGCCAGAAGATCGGCATGGTGTTCCAGTCGTTCAACCTGTACCCGCACATGACGGCGCTGGGCAACGTGACGCTGGCGCTGCGTCGCGTGCAGAAGCTCGCGCGCGCCGAGGCCGACGCCAAGGGCATCGCCGCGCTGCAGCGGGTGGGGCTGGGCGAGAAGCTCGCCGCCTATCCGAACGAGCTGTCGGGCGGGCAGCAGCAGCGCGTGGGCATCGCGCGTGCGCTGGCGCTGGAGCCGCGCATCGTGCTGTTCGACGAGCCCACCAGCGCGCTCGACCCCGAGCTCGTCGGCGGCGTGCTCAAGGTGATGCGCGAACTGAAGGACGCCGGCATGACGATGGTGGTGGTGAGCCACGAGATGGCGTTCGCCCGCGCCGCCGCCGACCGCGTGGTGTTCATGGACCGCGGCGCGATCGTCGAGCAGGGCCCGCCCGCCGAGGTGTTCGGCGCGCCGCGCCACGAGCGGCTGCGCGAGTTCCTCTCGCGGCTCGACCACTGAGCGCGGGCGTGCGCGACATGGGCGCCTGGGACCGCTTCGTCTTCAGCTTCTTCAACGCCGACATCGCGATGCAGGCGCTGCCGCTGGTCGCGAAGGGCTTCGTCGTCACCGTGCAGCTCGCGCTCGCGGTGATCGTCGCCGGCACGCTCGGCGGCCTGGTGCTGGCGATGCTGCGCTCGTTCGGCGTGCGCCCGCTGAACTGGCTGATCATCGCCTTCGCCGACGTGATGCGCGCGCTGCCGCCGCTGGTGGTGATCATCCTGCTGTTCTTCGCGCTGCCCTACACCGGCGTGTCGCTGGGCGCGTTCATGGCGACGTGGCTCGCGCTCACGCTCGTGCTGTGCGCGTTCGCCGAGGAGATCTTCTGGGCCGGCATCCTCGCGGTGCCGCGCGGCCAGTGGGAGGCCGCGCGCTCGACCGGCCTGTCGCGCCTCCAGACCCTCGCGCACGTGGTGCTGCCGCAGGCGGTGCGCATGACCGTGCCGCCGCTCACCAACCGCGTGATCGCCACCACCAAGGGCACGGCGCTGGGCTCGGTGGTCGCGCTGAGCGAGATCCTCAACCAGTCTTCGTCGGCGGCCAGCCTCGCGGGCAACGCCACGCCGCTGACGGTGGGTGCCGCCGCCTACCTGCTGCTCTTCCTGCCGGTGGTCATCCTCGGGCGCTGGGTCGAGACGCGCTACGCGTGGAGGAAGTGATGGACGCGCTCCTCCTGAACTTCTTCAACCCCGAGATCGCGGCCAAGGTCTGGCCGTTCCTGCTGCAGGGCTTCTGGACCACGCTGCTGCTGTCGGCGATCGTCGTGCCGCTGGGGCTGGCCGGGGGCCTCGCGATCGCGGTGCTGCACTCGCTGCACATCCGCTGGCTGAACTGGCTGCTGATCGCCTACGTCGACTTCTTCCGCGCATTCCCGCCGCTGGTGCTGCTGATCTTCCTGTACTTCGGCACGCCCTTCCTCGGGCTCGACATCCCGAAGCTCGCGGCGGTGGCCTTCGGCTTCCTGCTGAACACCTCGAGCTACTACGGCGAGATCTTCCGGGCCGGCATCGAGAGCATCCCGGCGGGCCAGACGGCGGCGGCGCGCTCCACGGGCCTGGGGCGCTGGCAGACGCTGACCTTCGTCGTGCTGCCGCAGGCCGTGCGCAACGTGCTGCCGGATCTGGTGAGCAACACGCTGGAGGTCATCAAGCTGACCACGCTGGCGAGCGTGGTGGCGCTGCCGGAGCTGCTGAACAACGCACGCCAGGCGCAGGCCCTGACCTACAACCCGACGCCGATCGTGATCGCGGCGCTGATGTACCTGGCGCTGCTGTGGCCGATCGTGCGGCTGCTGAGCCGGCTGGAGCATCGGAGCGTGGGGGGGCGGTGAGTTGCCGGGGCCGCTCGGCCCGTCATCGCTCGACGCCGGAGACGACCGCTCAGAGCGCGGGCACGGCCCGCTCGCGCGGCGCCGCCTCCAGCGCGACGAGTGCGTCGCGCAGCGCGTCGGCCAGCGGCGTCGCGACGATCGGCCCCCCTGGCAGCACGGCGAAGCTCCGACCGTCGAGTGCATGCGGCACGGTCCACAGGTAGGCCATCTGCGCGAGTTCGCGCCAGCCCGGCACGACGAGACCGGCGATGCGGATGAAGCCCCAGGGTATGCCGCCGCGCCGCAGGCCGCGTGCCGGTGCGATGCCCAGCTCGGTCGCCGCGCCCTCGATCCCGTCCAGCAGTTGCCGGCCGGTCAGCGTGTGACCCTCGAAGTGCCGGCACGCGAACGCCGGATGCCCCGGCTGCTGCGCCACACGTACGAAGGCCCGCGCGAGATCGGGCAGGTACGCCCAGGCATGCGGCCGGTCGAGCGGGCCGGGGTAGACCAGCTTGCCGGCGCGCAGGGACTTCGCGATCGCCAGGTCGAACCAGCTGCCGGAGCCGCTGCCGAAGAAGTCGCCGGCCCGCAGCACGCTGGCGGTGAAGCGACCGCCGGCGGCGCGCGCGGCGATCGTGCGCTCCATGTCGACGCGAATCTCGCCCTTGCGGGTACTCGGGCGCTGCGGCGTGTCCTCGGTCAGCCGCGCCGGCATCGACGCGCCGAAGTTGTAGACGTTGCCGGGAAACATGAAGTGGGCGCCGAGCTGCTCGGCCAAGGCCAGTCCCGCGTGCAACGCGGGCATCGCCTCGGCCTCCCAGCGGGTGTAGACGGGGCTCACGGCATGCAGGACCACACGGGCGTCGTGGGCCGCGGCAGCGAGCGTCGCCGTGTCCTCGAGCGCGACCGCCAGGGGCATCGCGACGGCGGCGAGGTCGGCGCCGGCGTTGCGCCGGACCTGCGCCAGCACCCGCCAGCCGGCGGCCGCGAAGGCGCGCGCGGCGGCGGTGCCGAGACGGCCGTTGGCACCGAGGATCAGGACGGTCGGGCGGGTGTCGGCGGAGGATCGGTCGGTCGTCATGGACGGCTCCTGGAGTGGATGGAACCAGTGTCCGCGCCACGTCGCCATCCGACAATTGCCGTACTGCGCAATGCAGGCATACACTTTTGCATGGCTGACCCCACCCCCGACCGCTTCGACTGGGCACTCGTCAGGAGCTTCCTCGCCGTGCTCGACGCCGGCAGCCTCACGGGTGCCGCACGGCGGCTGAACGCCCACCAGCCCACGCTCAGCCGCCACGTCGCCGAGCTCGAGGCGCAGCTCGGCACGCCGCTGTTCGAGCGGACCGGCCGCGGCGTCGCGCCCACCGCCGCGGCGCTCGCGATCGCGGACGCGGCGCGCCGGATGGAAGACGGCGCAATGGCGCTCGCACACAGCCTGGCCGCGGCCCGCAGCGCCCAGACGGGCACCGTGCGCATCAGCACCAGCGCGGTCGCCGCGACCTGGCTGCTGCCGCCGGTGATCGCCGCCCTGCGCGAGGCGGAGCCCGGCATCGCGATCGAGCTGGTGTCGACCAACCAGATCACCAACCTGCTGCGGCGCGAGGCCGACATCGCGGTGCGGATGGTGCGCCCCGTGCAGAGCTCGCTGATCGCGCGCAAGCTGGGGGACATCGCGGTCGTCGCGGCCGCGCATCGCAGCTACCTGCAGCGGGCGGGCACGCCGCGCGACGCGCGCGAGCTCGCGCAGCATCGGCTGATCGGCTACGACCGCGACGACACCATCGAGCGCGGCTTCGCCCGCATGGGCATGGCCCTGCCGCACGACCGGTTCGCCGTGCGCACCGACGACCAGGTCGCCTACGGCCGCCTGGTCGCCGCCGGCGCCGGCATCGGGTTCGTGGCGCGATACAACATCCGCCACTGGCCGGGCGTGACCGCGCTGCTGCCCGCGCTCGCGATCCCGCCGCTGCCGTGCTGGCTCGCGGTGCACCGCGAGATCCGCTCGAACCGGCTGGTGCGGCGGGTCTACGACTTCCTGGCCGACGCGCTGCCGGCCGAGCTGGCGGGCTGAGTCAGCCCCGGGGCGCCCGAGCCAGGATCTGCCCCAGCGCCATCGCCACCGCCGCCTGCGTCGGGTCGATCACCGGCACGTCCAGCAGGTCCTCGAGCCGGTCGCGGTAGCGCGCCATCCCGGCGCAGCCCATCACGATCACCCGCGCGCCGTGCGTGTCCACCAGCGTGCGCCCCACCGCGCTCATCCGCGAGAAGGTCTCGTCCTCGCGCGAGAGCTCGACCACGCCGAGCTCGATCGCCAGGTCCTCGGCCAGCCGCGACTCCAGCCCCATCGTGCGGAGCTGGCGCTTGTGGCGGCCGATCGCGCGCGACAGGATCGAGATCACGCCGAAGCGCTCGCCCATCGCCGCCGCGGTCAGGTAGGCGCACTCGGCGCTGCCCCACACACGGCCCGGCAGCGTCTCGCGCATCGCGTGCAGGCCGGGGTCCGAGAAGCAGGCGAGCACCACGGCGTCGGCCGCCCGGTGCTGCGGATGCGCGTCGAAGTACTCGACGAGGCGCGCCGTCGTGCCGTCCACGTGGGCCTGCGACTCGATGCCGGGCGGGCCGGTGCGCAGCGTCTCGCAGACGATGGCAGGGCCGTCCGGGCGGCGGAAGCCCTGCAGCGCGCGGTCGATGTGATCGGTGACGACCTGCGTGCTGTTC
>Ga0105105_10000767_pt1 | contig 14099 bp, 12 predicted proteins | sample PPLLaktember2015_4_FD_79108 | JGI IMG/M metagenome (GOLD analysis project Ga0105105, IMG submission 79108) | Freshwater sediment microbial communities from Prairie Pothole Lake near Jamestown, North Dakota, USA - PPLs Lake P8 Core (1) Depth... | ecosystem: Environmental > Aquatic > Freshwater >... | reverse complement strand
GAAGCATCAAGCTCACCTCGATATGGACCTTGTAAGCCGCGCATCCCTGCTTTTCGACCGTTCGCCCGCACTGATCTCCTCCGGAACCACACTCTCCTTCAGGGAGTGCGCCTCCATAACGTCCTGTATGGTGGAAACGCTCCATAAAAAAGGCCTGCGTCCCGGCAGCACGGCGGCCATACTTTCGCCGAATACGCCTGAATCGGCATTGACCCTCATGGCACTGCTGAGGGCGGGCATCATCTGCGCTCCCCTGAACCACCGCTTTCCTCTGAAGCAGCTCTGCAGAACCCTGCATGCTCTCCGACCCGATCTGGTGCTTGCCGCAGAGCCGTCCTGCACAGCGCAGTGCGGCACGTTCAGAACGGAAAACCTCAGGGAAGTCGCAACGGCGCAGTCAGGGCATGCTATCCCGCTACCCGTTGCACAGCAGACCTGCATGGAGCGCCCCGTCACCATCATCCACACTTCTGCAAGCTCGGGAACACCCAAAGCCGCCCTGCACAGTTTCGGCAATCACTGGTACAGCGCACTCGGAGCGGCCGGGAACATGCGGCTCGAAAACGGCGACTGCTGGCTGCTTTCGCTGCCGCTCTTCCATATCGGAGGCTATGCGATACTCTTCAGGGCGCTCGCCTCCGGCTCGGCGGTTGCCGTTCCCGATCCGGAAGAACCTCTTGAGCGAAGTCTCGAACGCTATCCGGTAACGCACCTGTCGCTGGTACCCACGCAGCTTTACCGGCTTCTGAACAATCCTGCGACACTGCCTCACCTGCGAAAGCTCAGGGCGGTGCTGCTCGGCGGAAGCGCCGTTCCGGCTCCGCTGCTCGAAAAAAGCGTCCGGGAGAAGATTCCGGTCTACCTCAGTTACGGCTCGACGGAGATGAGTTCACAGATCGCAACAACACCGGCTCCCGTGAGATTTGACGGGGAAACCATCAGCAGACCGCTCCCCTGGAGGAAGATATCCATTGCCGGAGACGGAGAGATTCTCGTTAAGGGAGCCTGCCTGTTTCAGGGATACCTCGTCAACGGAAAACCGGTTCGGCCTCTCGATGACGGGGGCTGGTTTCATACGGGAGATACCGGCAGCTTCGACGATAGCGGAAACCTGCGGATTTTCGGACGCAAAGACAACATGTTCATATCCGGCGGCGAAAATCTGCACCCCGAAGAGATTGAACAGACGTTGAGTGCCGTCGAGGGAATCGAACAGGCTCTTGTAGTGCCGCTTCCTGACCGTGAATATGGACAGAGACCGGCAGCGTTCATTAAAACCGCAGAACCGGGCAAGCCGTCTGACGACACCATTACCGCAACCATGCTGAGCACGGCAGGAAGACTGAAATCCCCGGTGCGCTATATCCGGGTCTCCGGGTGGACAACGCTGCCGGGATCACAGAAAATCGACAGGAAATGGTACATCCGGCAAATCATCGAAGGTAACTTCTTGTAAATCACCGCACCTTCGCCGCCTGCCGCTTCAGTCTGAACACCGTGAACACTCCGCCCAGGCCGGCTATCGGAGCATAAAAAATCGAGGCGAACAGAATTCCTGTAATCAGGTCGGCCGGAGTGAGGCTCACCGGGGCAAGCGCAAGCGCCTCCATTTCGGTAAGCGTCCTGAGCTGTTCGGCCAGTTCCGGCTTTCCTGTCGCCATATCCCTTGCCCAGTCGACCATCAGCTTAAGGCCTTCAGCGCCAGGACGGTAACCGATGAGTGCAATGAGCAGAAAACTGAGGGTTTCGGAAAAGACACCCCCGGCAATGCCGCTGAAACTTCCCAGAACAAAGGCTTCATTGTAGGAAAGCCTGACCTGGTGGAAGATCACGGCGTAATAGATGGCCGACATGCCGGCAAGAAAAACCCCGGAGAAAAAAAAGGCGTTGAGCAGCGTCAGATAGGGCACGGTGGCCGTAAGGGCAATCAGCACCGCTCCAAGAGTTATAGCCCTCAGTTTTCCGGATAACGGAAGCAAGACCCCTTCACGATTTTCAGCAGCCATGTTCCGCCTTATGCAAACATCTCGTTGAGAAAATCATCCATGGTATAGAAACCCTGCGAAGTGGTATGGCGCGCAGCAAGCCATTTTGCGGTCTGCACGGCACCGGAGGCAAAACCTTCGCGGTTTTTGGCATTGTGCGAAATAACGATTTCATCCGATTCGGAATCGATACAGGCTGTATGGCGGCCGCAAACGCTGCCGAGACGAAGCGCCGCAACCTGCAGTTCATCAGCGGCAATCTTCCGGTCGAGGGAAAGCTCCCGCACGATCGTTTGCTTCCTCGGATTCACCGAAAGAATCATATCCGCGGCCCGAAGCGCGGTGCCGCTGGGAAAATCGGCCTTGCCGGTATGGTGGTGTTCGGCGAAAGCTATATCGAACTGGTCGAACGGAGCGATCAGTCGTGCCGCCTCCCTGACCGTTCTGAGAAAAATGTTGACCCCGAGCGAAAAATTCGCCGAGTAGAGCAGGGACGAGCCGCTTTCGACAACCCGCCGCTTCACCGACGCCATCTCATCGTCCCAGCCCGTCGTCCCCACTACGACCGGAACCCGGGCGTGCAGCATGGCCGGCAGGTTCTGAAGAAAGGCATCCCTGACGGTAAAATCGATGATGGCATCACTGCCCAGAAAACTTTCTGCGGTGACTACGCTCCGATCGTCGAGTATCGCCGCGATTTCATGAATGCCCGAGCGGTTGATGACACCGGCAATCTGCTGCCCCATTCTTCCGCTTCCTACAAGAGTGAACTTCATCTGTTCGGTAATCTGTTTCTTTGTTTACACCTCTCCCATCAGATCAAGAATCCGGTCGAGATCGTCGTGCGAGAAGTACTGGATATGAATCTCCCCTTTTCCCGCCTTTTTTTCTATGATCCTGACTTTTGTGGCGAGCCGGCCTCTCAATCTCGATTCAAGCTGATTGATATGCGGCGACGGAGTTGCCTGCGCTTCCGTGCCTTTCGGCTGCTCCTTGAACATCCGGTTAACGAGCATCTCCGTCTGGCGGACAGAAAGCTGGCGGCTGACAATCTGTTTCCACGCTTTGAGCTGCTGCTGTTCTCCGGGCAGGTTGATAAGCGCACGCGCATGACCTGAAGAGATATCCCTTTTGCGGATGCTGTCCTGTATGGCCATCGGCAGCTTCAGAAGACGCAGAAAGTTGCTTACGGTGGAACGGTTCTTGCCGACCTTCTGGGCTATCTCGTCCTGGGTAAGCCGGCATTTCGTGGTCAGGCTTTTGAGGGCAAGAGCCACCTCGATGGCGTTGAGATCCTCTCTCTGGATATTTTCGATGAGCGCAAGCTCGAGCTTACTGGAATCCTCATGCGCCTCGATGATGTAGGCGGGGATATACTTGAAGCCTGCCTGGGTAACCGCCCTGAGCCGCCGCTCGCCACTGATGAGCTGATAGCCGTCGCCATCCCTGCAGACCGTAACCGGCTGGATAATCCCGTTTTCGATAATGGAGTTTTTCAGCTCCTCGAGAGCAGTTTCGTCGAACTCCTTGCGTGGCTGAAAGGGGTTCGCCCTGATTTTTTCCACAGGAAGACTTCCGATGGAGCCCTCCCTGACGGGCTCCTGCTCCGCGTCTTTCGGAGAGGCCACAAATCCCTCATCGGGGATAAGGGCCTTGAGTCCTTTACCTAAAGCATTTTTCGACATACCAGGGCACCATCCTTACGGTCAGCTACGGCTTCCGTACCTTGAATTTGTTAATATTGCCATCTCTCTCGAATATCTCTCTGGCCAGATCGAGGTAGTCTTTCGAGCCAAGGCTCTGGGCATCGTAAAGCAGAGCGGGTTTTCCGTGGCTTGGAGCTTCCGAAAGACGGACATTCCTGCGGATGTAGGTTTTGTAAACCTTGTCCTTGAAAAACTTCTTCACCTCTTCGGCAACCTGGGTGGCAAGACGCAGACGGGAATCGAACATGGTAACCAGAACGCCCTCTATTTCAAGCTTCGGGTTGAGATGTTTACGAACAATACTGATGGTGTTCAACAGCTTTCCAAGCCCTTCAAGCGCATAGTATTCCGCCTGCACCGGAATGAGCACGGAATCCGCGGCGGTAAGGGAATTCAGGGTTATAAGACCGAGCGACGGGGGACAATCGATAATGATGTAATCGTACCTGCCGCGTACATCCCTGAGCGCCTTCTGCATGACGTACTCGCGCTCACGCATGTTGACCAGCTCTACCTCCATACCGACAAGGTTGACGTTGGATGGAAGAACATCGAGATATTCGAGGCTGGAGGGATGAATGGCGTCTTCTATGTTGCCGCCCTTCACCATAACCTGGTAGAAGGTATTGTCGATTTCGTCGCCGGTTTCAATGCCGAATCCGGAAGTTGCGTTTGCCTGCGGGTCGATATCGATCAACAGCGTCCTGAATTCGGAAATAGCAATCGAGGCCGCTATGTTTACAGCCGTGGTTGTTTTGCCAACCCCTCCTTTCTGGTTTGCAATCGCAATAACTCTGCCCATGTACCAAACAGGGAATTTTACAGCAGTTGAAGGGAACCTCTGTTACTTGCCGGGAGCACTATCTTTCCGAACCCCTGACATGGCGGGGGACGAAGTATCCGTAGCTCAGGGGACAACCCGCTGGATAGCCCGACGAAGCAATCGTACTGCGGAACAAATTAAGAGAGGTCCCTGAAGTTCAGTCATGACTTGCTACATTATAATACTTACCCGCACTTTTACAAACTGTATTGACCGATTGATGCAGCGGCTTGAAAAACAGTTCTTTGAACGTCCAACGCTTGAACTTGCAGCAAAACTGCTCGGCAAAATCTTTGTTCGCAGGATGGAGGGCGACTCTGTTCTGAAAGGCAGGATCGTTGAAACCGAAGCCTATCTCGGCTTCGGCGACGAGGCCTGCCATGCCTGGAGGGGCAGAACGGAAAGGAACGGCATGATGTTCGCAGAACCCGGGAAACTCTACGTCTATTTCACCTACGGCAGCCACTACATGCTCAACATCGTCAGCGAACCCGAGCACACCGCCGGAGCGGTGCTGATAAGGGCCATGGAGCCGCTTGCCGGAGAATCGTTCATGCGGGAGCGGCGCAACACCGCCCTGGCCACCGAACTCATGAGCGGACCGGGAAAACTCACCCGGGCCCTGGGCATCGATCGCAGCTGCAACGGGCTTTCGCTCTTCGAAGGTGAATTCCACCTGGAAAATGCTCCCGAACTGCCGGAAGAGTCCATTGGCACCAGCACGAGAGTCGGCATCACCCGCAGTCGCGACCTGCCGTGGCGAAAATTCATCATCGGAAACCCGTACGTCTCAAGGATAAAAGTGCCTGAATGACAACGGCACAACTCTCCGCAGGTATCTGAAAATCAGCCCTTTTCCCCCCAAAAAAAGCTTCTCTCTTATCGGTTCCGCTGATTGAATCGACATCGCTCAAGCTATCCGCCCTCGTTTCCCGGATTCGATATCGATGAGAGACGACTTCCGGATCAGGCAGCAAAAGTTGCTGAGCGGTAAACTGATAAAAATCGACAGACGTTCCCCTGCAAGGCTGAAAACCGAACCTTTTTCGGCATTTCATCCCGGACCATCACCTTCGACATCCAGCCATGGTATCCGTCTATGCTTTTCGCCTCAAACAGGGTTGCCCCCTGCTCATCTCTGCTGTCCTGTTCTGAAACAACTGCATCGTAACCATCCGCATAAACCACCGGCAACAGTCATATCACCTCACTTCCAAGCCGCACCTAAAATATCGCTATCTGTTTTTATAAAAACGAAATGACCTGATATTGTCCAAAAGAAATCCGATTTGGCACGATTATTGAAACTTCTGGTATGGAAGACGGAAACCGATGACAGGAGCTGGAAACCGCATCATCTCCGACACCCTTAATATGAGGATCTCCGTCGAAGCATTCGTCACGGTCATCAATCACCAGGATTGAACAGCACAGAGCTACAACCCCCAACAAAGGAGAAAAAAATGAAAAAGCTTACCCTTTTAGTACTGGCCTCACTGCTCATGACAGCAGCTCCAGCATACGCCGGATGGTACAGGGACGCCAATACCTGGACGCAGAAAAATGCTCCGCTGGACAAGAACCTCCATGTCGGAGTCGGGCTTGGTATTTCCCATATGCTCAAAACAAATGGAGCGAGCACCCTGGTTTCCGTAGCCGTGCCGGCAACAATCGGACTGGTAAAAGAAAGCACCGACAAAAATTTCAGCGCGTCTGATCTGCTCTCATGGATTGCCGGAGGTATTGTCGGGGCCATACTGGACGATACCGGAGTAAACGTAGAGCCAAACCAGGAAAACGGAGGAATAAATCTTCTGGTATACATCGATTAGGAAGTACTGTAATACCCGAACATCTCAAGATGTGCAGAGTCCTGAATTCACCGTAATCAACCCGGATGAATGCAGGACTCTGCAACTTACAGCAGAAGCTCCCGCGTTCAACTCGCATTGTTGTCATCAGCCCTGCCCTTCAACGAATCGGATCAGGCCGTTTTGCAGGGCAAGAGCGGAAATCGGGTATGGGAATTTTGATAACGCACTCCTGCCCGGTGGCTTGCCGTCATAAACCCGATAGACAAACACGCAGAGCATGCCGCCTACGGTTTATCAGGGAAAAACGGTATGCTCCAAGAGGCAGGAACCGGTGCATTTCCATACTGGTCGTTTGCTGCCCATAACATGACCATCCTGAATCCAAAAGCCCTGCAGGCCTTGCGGGTGCACGACATTGCACCGTGGCATTCCGCGCTTTAACGGGAACTTCGCCTTTCCTTTCTGCAAAATTAGTCCTCGATTATCGAAAAAAATCGGGAAACTCACTGAAATATCCTTATAAAATATTATAAATAGGAACGCTACGGATTAGTGCCTTCAGGTGTTGGAAAGTTCGGAAAAAGTTTCTTTTTTTCGGCTGAACTCTAAACTCTATACAGCATGATCGGGACCCCAATACTTCCTGAAATCAGGGAACTGATCGAGCGCCGCAACTTCAGCGCACTGCAGCGGATTTTCAACGACTGGATGCCTGCCGATCTGGCGGAACTCATTTCCGACCTGCCGGAGAACGAACAGGCCATTCTCTTCAGGCTGCTGCCCAAAGAGCTCGCCACCGAAACCTTCGAGTACCTCGACTTCGATTCGCAGCAGAACCTGCTGACTGCACTCACCAAGAAGGATGTGACCCACATCCTCAACAGCATGTCGGCGGATGACCGTACCGCGCTGCTCGAGGAGCTGCCAGGTCCGGTTGCCCAGGAGCTGCTCAAGCTGCTTTCGTTCAAGGAGTTCAAGATTGCCAAAACCCTGCTCGCCTATGCCGAAGCAAGTGTTGGCCGACTCATGTCGCCTGACTTTCTCAGCGTGAAAAAAGACTGGGATATCAACCAGGTGCTTGAATATATCCGCACTTTCGGTCATGAAAGCGAAACCCTGAACGTCATCTACGTCGTGGACGACCACGGCAAGCTGAAGGGTGAACTGCTGGCAAGGGAGCTGCTGCTCTCCCCTCCCGAAAAAAAGGTGCGCGACATTATTTCGGAAGACAAAATCGTTACCCTGACGGCCACACAGGATCAGTCGGATGCCCTTGAAGCCTTCAAGCGTTACGACAACGTGGCGCTGCCGGTCGTCGATTCCAACGGCTATCTCATCGGCGTGGTTACGGTTGACGATATGCTCGACGTCGCCGAAGAAGAGGAAACCGAGGATATCCAGAAATTCGGCGGTATAGAAGCCCTCGAGGAACCCTATATGGATCTGCCTATCCATGAGGTCATAAAAAAACGTGCGGTCTGGCTTGTGGTGCTCTTTATCGGAGAAATGCTGACGGCTTCGGCCATGGCGTTCTTCGAGGATGAGCTCTCCAAGGCAATTGTGCTGGCCACCTATATTCCGCTCATCATTTCCAGCGGGGGCAATTCCGGATCGCAGACGGCGACGCTCATCATCCGTTCGCTTGCGCTCGGCGAAATCACCATCCGCGACTGGCTCGCCGTCATGCGCAGGGAGATCGTTTCCGGGCTTGCCCTCGGCAGCATTCTCGGCCTCATCGGATTTTTCAGGGTGATAACCTGGTCTCATATCCTCGGCATTTACGACCCGTCGTGGCTGGCCATAGGCATAACGGTCGGCATAGCGCTTATCTGCATCGTACTCCTGGGAACCCTTGCAGGCTCTATGCTGCCGCTCCTGCTGAAACGTGCGGGACTCGATCCTGCGACATCCTCGGCGCCATTTGTTGCCACCATCGTCGACGTTACCGGTATTCTCATCTATTTCAGCGTCGCCTCGATGCTCCTGCGCGGCATTCTGCTCTGAACAGCGGTACTCCACCTAAAGAAAAACAGCTGCCATGTGAAAGAGGAACGTGAATCGCTTGCATTCGATGTTGTGTTCGCAGGGGGCGGACCGGCAAACCTTGCCGCAGCCATCCATCTGAAAAACCTGATCGCCCGCCACAACGCACAGCATCCTGCCGGACAGCTCGAAACGGACATAGCGATCGTCGATAAATCGCGCCGCTGGGGAGCGCATCAGCTTTCCGGTGCGGTGCTCGACACCAGGGCACTTGAGGAGCTGATGCCGGACTACCGGGAACGGAACTGCCCGCTTGAGGCCGCTGCAGCCGAAGAAGGGGTCTTCTTTCTGACGGAAAAGAATAAATTCGCATTTCCGTTTCTGCCCGAACCGTTCCGGAACATCGGCTATCCCCTGGTCTCGCTCAGCCGGTTCACGGCATGGATGGCCGACGAAGCCGAAAAAGCCGGTGTACAGCTCTTCGACAGCACTGCGGCCGTGGCCCCTCTTGTGGAAAACGGAACGGTTTGCGGCCTCCTGACCGGCGACCAGGGACTCGACCGACAGGGAAAGCCCAAACCAGACCATCTTCCGGGCCTTGAACTCAGGGCGAAGGTCACGGTGTTCGGCGAAGGTGCCGCCGGAAATCTTACCGAAGAACTGCAGAAAATATTTTCCCTGCAGCCGGAAGCGCAGGAACAGCACCATGAAACCGGAGTCAAGGAAATATGGCGCATACCGGAAGGGCGCATGGCGGCTGGAGAGGTACGCCATACGTTCGGATACCCACTTCCGGCCAACAGGTACGGGGGGGGCTGGATCTACGCATACTCGAACACCGTGATCTCCGTGGGGTTCGTTACGGCAATAGAACGGACGGCGCCGGAGAGCGATCCGCACCGCAACCTGCAGCTCTTCAAGCAGCATCCCTTTATTGCATCGATCCTTGAAGGCGGTTCGCTCGTCGAGTACGGAGCCAAAGCCATTACCTCCGGAGGACTGAACGCCATGGCGCGCATCTGCGGGCCTGGATTTCTCGTAACAGGCGAATCCGCCGGCATGCTCAACATGCGGCGGCTCAAAGGCATACACCTTGCCATGAAATCCGGAATGCTGGCCGCAGAAACCATTTTCGAGGCGCTGCTCCGGAACGACGTTTCGGCAGCGATGCTGCAGGACTATGAGAACCGGTTCAGAAAGTCCTGGGCTTATGAGGAACTGCACGCCGCCCGGAACTTTCGGCAGGCTTTTGAAAATGGACTTTATCACGGTCTTCTGCAGGCGGGAATGCGACTTACCTTTCCAGGCCTCTCACTGAAATCCGGGCAACCCGAAAAGAGAGACGGCCAAGGAAAACGGCGGCAGGAGAAAAAAAAGCATTCCGGCCTTTCTCTTCCCCCTTTCAGACCCGACGGAAAACTCACCTTCGGCAAAGAGGAGTGCCTCTACCGCTCGGGCACCGTGCATGAAGAGGACCAGCCCTGCCACCTTCGAATAAGCTCCACCGATATGGAGGAAATCTGCCTGACGCGGTGCCGGGAGGAGTACGGCAACCCCTGCACCCTGTTCTGTCCGGCCAAGGTATACGAATTTATCGAAATGCCGGAACCCGCCCTGAAAATCAACGCTTCGAACTGCCTGCACTGCAAGAGCTGTGCTCTTGCAGATCCTTACGGAATCATCACCTGGACGCCGCCCGAAGGCGGCGGCGGACCCGGCTATAAACTCAGTTAGCGCATGAACAGCTCACCTGCCGTTGTAACCGGCATATCGGGTGGTGTCGATTCCGCCGTTGCCGCCTGCCTGCTGCAAAAGGAGGGATACCGCGTCATTGGCATCAACATACGAATACTCGACACTCCTGTCGAAAACCTTTCGCTCCACCCCTCGCCTCTGGTGCTCAGCGACCATCCCGACTTTCAGATTCCGGTCTTCAGCCTGAACCTGAGTGCGAAATTCTTTGACGAAGTCATCCTGTATTTCCGCAACGAATACCTTTCCGGCCGAACGCCGAATCCCTGCATGGTCTGCAACAGAACCATCAAATGGTACGGTCTGCTTGAAGGGGCCCGCATGCTTGGAGCGGAGATGGTCGCAACGGGCCACTACGCACGAACATCCTTCAGCGATGGACGGTACCGGCTTCTGAAAGGCTGCGATCAGGAAAAGGACCAGAGTTATTTTCTCTGGATGCTCCGGCAAAGCGATCTGTCGAAAACCCTGCTGCCGCTGGGTGGCCTGAAGAAACCCGAAGTGCGGGAATTCGCCCGCACTTTCGGTGTAAGGGCGGCCGAAAAAAAGGAGAGCCAGGAGATCTGCTTCGTTCCGAACGACGACTACTGCGGTTATCTGAAAAACTCGATCACCGGTCTGGAAGAACAGGTGTCCGGCGGAGAGATCGTGGACGCCGGAGGAAACGTGCTTGGCCGGCACCGGGGGTATCCCTTCTACACCATCGGCCAGCGCCGCGGCCTCGGCATCTCGGCGCCGGAACCGCTCTACGTAACCGGAGTCGACCCGCAGCACAACCGGATCCGGGTCGGCAGCAAGAGCGATCTGGAGTGCCGCTCACTCACGGCATCAAGCATGAACTGGATCGGCATCGAACCGCCCTTTTCGGCATTTGAAACCGCTGCACGGATTCGCTACCGCGACCGGGAGACTCCCTGCTCGGTCGAACCGCTTGACCGGAATGAGGTGAAGGTAGCGTTCCTCGCCCCCAAACATGCCGTCACTCCGGGACAGGCCGTGGTATTCTACCGCAGCGACGAGGTGCTCGGAGGCGGCATTATCAGTACTGTCCATCAATCCTGAATACAAACCGGAACCTTCTTATTCCATGCTGCAACGAAAACACCTTTCTCTGACCTATCTCGACATGGCCCCTCCTGAGCCGGAAAATGCTCCGGTCATGATCATGCTGCACGGCTACGGGAGCAATGAAAAAGACCTTATCCAGCTCGGCCCGATGCTGCATGAGGGAATTCGCTATATCAGCGCAAGGGCTCCGCACACCCTCGATTTCGGCATGTTCGGCTGGTTCCCCATCGAGTTTACCGCAAACGGCATCATTGTCGATTACCTTGCGGCCGAAGAGGCCTGCCGGCAACTGATCTCCTTTATCGGCGAAATCATCGCCGAGTACCGTCCCCCGGGCGGAAGAGTCTGGCTCATGGGCTTCAGCCAGGGATCGGTCATGAGCTACCTGACGGCTTTCGAGCAGCCGGAACTGCTGCACGGAATGATCGCCTGTTCCGGCCAGCTTCCGGAAAAAACGCTCCCCGCCGAACCCGTCAGGGAGTCACTCGCGACGCTGCCCTTTCTGGTCATGCACGGCATCCTCGACGAGGTGCTCCCGGTCTCGAAAGGACGCGCCGCACATGAATGGCTCAAACAGAACGTCCGGGATCTTACCTACAGGGAGTATCCCGTGGCGCACCAGATCTCCCAGAGCGGCATCGAGCTGATAAGGTCATGGCTTGAAGAGAGAGTGCAAAAAAGCGCTGCACTGTAGAACCCTTCCCCAAAGCGAAAAACCTCCCGGCAAGGGAGGCTTTTCGTGGAGAAAGGACAATTCCGGGAAATCATTCAGAACAGCAGCGAAACCTTCAGCCCGTACTGCGTCGAATTGTTTCTCGGCTCGACATAAGCGGCTTCGTAGACGTCTCCGTCCTCATCGACAATAATGGTATCATACTCCGAGTTGTCGATTTTCCAGTACCGCAGAAATGGCTCGAAAACAAGGGAAAACGAATCGAGCTTTTTAGCGATTCTTACCGAGGCGCGCAATCCGTATCCATCGTGCTGCTCGTTTCGAAGATCGTCCGAATAGGTGAACACGGCATTATTGGCATCGGTCAGCTCGCTGAACTGCGTGCCGCTCCAGAAATAATCGTATTCGATAACGCCCCCGATAGTCCATCCGTTGTCGAGATCGGATGAAATTTCGATGCCGATCGGACTGTAATAGTAATTGGCCTCGCGGTCATAACCGTAATCACCGACCGAAGAGATCATGCCGCCGCCGTTATCGTCGAGCTGCCGGTAGCCGAACCCGATGAAAGGAGTAAGGCGAGCCCGACCGCCGGTAGCAATATCAAGGCCCAGCAGCGCCCGAGCCTCGAACAGGGAATCATCGATTCCATCGATCCTGCCTGAAATCGGGGAGGTATAGTCCACCTCGCCCCATGCTGCCGTACCCTCCACCTTTACCATATCGATGGGACCGAGCATGTTCTCGGCACGGTAGGTAAATGATCCTGAAATCCCGTACATGACTCCGCTCTCTTCCATGAGACCCGGTTCCTCATAGGTGATATGGGAAATTTCAGGACCTACTTCGAAATGTGCCCCCTCACGGGACGGTTCGGCCTGCAGGACAGGCAGAACTGCCGCCTGAATACAAAGACCGCAGAAAAGGGTTTTTGCCGCACGAGTAAGCATTGGCGCCTCCTTGGCTGATTGAGCGGTTACGATAACATTTATGGGAGTAAAGACTTTAATTTAGGCATTCCGGTGCTGAAATGCACATCGAAAATTAGTTCGGAAGCAGATTCGTGAAGCAAAGGAATTGCCGACTTATCCGTATATTCTCTTTTTTTTAACGCCGCCATGCCTAACGAATGAAGGACACTCTCTCAAACCTGCTTGAACAGCGCATTCTTGTGCTCGACGGTGCCATGGGCACCATGATCCAGCGCCACAAGCTGCAGGAAGCCGATTACCGGGGCCGGCGGTTCGCCTCGCACGATCACCCGCTGATCGGAAACAACGACATTCTCGTGCTTACCCGGCCCGATATCATTTATGCCATCCACTGCGATTTTCTGGAAGCCGGCTCGGATATCATTGAAACCAACACTTTCAACGCAAACCCGATTTCGCAGGCGGACTACAACGCCTCCGGCCTGATAAGGGAACTGAACCTCGAAGCGGCAAGGCTGGCCAGAAAAGCCGCCGACGAGTACAGTGCGAAAACTCCCGACAAACCGCGTTTTGTTGCCGGCTCGATCGGTCCGACCAACAAGACGCTCTCCCTCTCGCCGGACGTGAACAATCCCGGTTACCGGGCGGTCACCTTCCGCGAGGTTGTCGACAACTACCTCGTGCAGCTCGAAGGACTCATGGATGGCGGCGTAGACCTGCTCCTGATAGAAACCGTCTTCGACACCCTGAACTGCAAAGCGGCGCTCTTTGCCGTCGAGGAGTATTTCACCGCCATCGAGAGAAGAATTCCGGTGATGGTTTCGGGAACCGTCGTGGACGCCAGCGGGCGAACCCTTTCCGGCCAGACCACCGAGGCCTTCTGGATTTCCATCGCGCATATGCCAGACCTGCTCTCCGTAGGCCTCAACTGCGCGCTCGGCTCAAAACAGATGCGCCCCTTCATCGAGGCGATGTCCGCAATCGCCGAAAGCTATGTGAGCGTCTATCCCAATGCCGGGCTGCCCAACGAATTCGGTGAGTACGACGACTCTCCCGCCTACATGGCGGCCCAGATCGCCGGTTTCGCCCAGTCCGGTTTCGTCAATATCGTCGGCGGCTGCTGCGGCACCACGCCTCAGCATATCAGGGCCATAGCCGATGCTGTACGCACCCTGAAACCACGCCGCAAACCCGAACGGAAGCATGAGCTGCGGCTTTCAGGCCTCGAACCGCTGCTGGTCAACCCGACGACCGGATTCATCAACGTCGGCGAACGCACCAATGTTACCGGATCGCGCAAATTCGCCCGCCTCATCAAGGAGGGCAACTACGATGAGGCGCTCTCGATTGCCCGGCAGCAGGT
>Ga0105105_10000766_pt1 | contig 14101 bp, 12 predicted proteins | sample PPLLaktember2015_4_FD_79108 | JGI IMG/M metagenome (GOLD analysis project Ga0105105, IMG submission 79108) | Freshwater sediment microbial communities from Prairie Pothole Lake near Jamestown, North Dakota, USA - PPLs Lake P8 Core (1) Depth... | ecosystem: Environmental > Aquatic > Freshwater >... | reverse complement strand
TCGGCCGCGATCGTGTTCCGCAGCACGCCCACCCGATCGATCTCGATCTCCACCACGTCGCCGGCCTTCATCCACACCGGCGGCGTGCGCCGCGCGCCGACGCCGCCCGGCGTGCCGGTGACGATCACGTCGCCCGGCTCGAGCGGCGCCACCGTCGACACGTACGCGATCTGCTTGGCGATCGTGTGGATCATCATCTCGGTGGTCGCGCGCTGCATCTCGGCGCCGTTCAGGCGCGTGACGAGCGTCATCGAGGTCCCGAACGGGATCTCGTCCGCGGTGACCATCCACGGCCCGAACGCGCCGCTGCGCCAGAAGTTCTTGCCCGGCGCGAACTGCGAGGTGTGGCGCTGCCAGTCGCGGATGCTGCCGTCGTTGAAGCAGGCGTAGCCGGCGATGTGACGGCCCGCGTCGGCCTCGACGATGCGCCGGCCGCCGCGGCCGATCACCACCGCGATCTCGCCTTCGTAGTCGAACTGGATCGATTCGTTCGGGATCATCATCGGCTGGTCGTGCCCGACCTGCGCGTCGGCCCAGCGCGTGAAGAAGGTCGGCTGCTCGGTGACCTCGCGGCCGGTCTCGCGCACGTGCTCGCCGTAGTTCAGGCCGCAGCACCAGACCTTGCCGGGGTCGGGGACCACCGGCTGCAGCGCGACCGCGTCGAGCGCGGCATCGGGCTTGCGGCCCGCGGCCCATGCCGCCACGCGCGCGATGCCGTCGGCCGCGAGCGCGGCCTTGAGCGTCGGGTACTGCGAGGTCGCATCGACCACGCCGCCATCGACCACCACGCCCCATGCGGGACGGCCGTTCAGGGTGAAGCTCGCCAGTTTCATCGTCCGTGTTCTCCGCTCGATCGGGCTCGATGCCCGCCTGACCGACCACCGCGCACAGGCGTGCCCGGTCGGGGGCCGCAACGGAACGGAGTCTGGTTGCGCCCTGAATAATTGTCAATATACGAGAATTCGTGCAAGGATCGCTGGCGTTCGGCGGCAGCCACGGCCTGCCCCGATCGATCCACGACACGAGGAGACTCCCGATGACCGAGGCCCCGCCCGACCTGCGCTTCAGCCACTTCGGCTTCTATGTCCGCGACATGGCCGCGATGGAGGCCTTCTACTCGGGCGTGTTGGGCCTCACGGTCACCGACCGCGGGCAGCTCGGCCCGGTCGAGCTGGTGTTCATGAGCCGCGACCCCGAGGAGCACCACCAGATCGTGCTGGCGAGCGGCCGGCCCGAGGGCGCGCACTTCAACCCGATCAACCAGATCTCGTTCCGCGTGCCCGACGTCGCCGCGCTGCGCGCGCTGTCGCGCCGGCTGCGCGCGGCCGAGGCCGCCGACCTGATCGCGGTCACCCACGGCAACGCCATCTCGATCTACTTCCGCGACCCGGAGGGCAATCGGCTCGAGGTGTTCTTCGACACGCCCTGGTATTGCGAGCAGCCGCTGCGCGAGCCGGTCGACCTCGAGCAGGCGGACGATGCGCTGATGGCGCAGTCCGAGGCGATGGCGCGCGCGCGGCCCGGCTTCAAGCCGCGCGCGCAGTGGGTCGCCGAGATGCGCGAGCGCATGCGCCGGGGCTGAGATGGACTGCGACGTCGCGATCCTGGGCTGCGGCCCGGTCGGCGCCACGCTGGCCAACCAGCTCGGTGCGGCCGGACTCGACGTGGTGGTGATCGAGCGCGACGCGCAGGTCTTCCCGCTGCCGCGCGCGATCCACTTCGACGGCGAGACGATGCGGATCTTCCAGTCGCTCGGGCTGCGCGCCGAGGTCGAGGCGATCTCGCGGCCGGGCACCAAGGGCATGCAGTTCGTCAACGCCGAGGACCGGGTGCTGATGGTGCGCGCGGGCACGGCGGCGGAAGGGCCGCAGGGCGGCGCGAACAACCACTACTTCCACCAGCCCGAGCTCGAGGTGGTGCTGCGCGCGGGGCTGGCGCGGTATCCGAACGTGCGGCTGCTGGCCGGGCGCGAGGCGATGGCGGTGGAGGCGGATGCCGCGGGCGTGCGCATCGTGCTCGACGACGGCCTGCGCGACGGGATCGTCACGTCCGTTACGAACGGACCGGACGCCCCGACCGACCCGCAGGCCGCGTCCGACGCCGCCGCGCCGACCGAGGTCCGCGCCCGCTGGCTCGTCGGCTGCGACGGCGGCCGCTCGATGGTCCGTCGTGCGATCGGCTCGACGAACGAGGACCTCGGCCTGCACCAGCCCTGGCTGGTGTTCGACGCGATCCTCGAGCGCGAGCTCGACCTGCCCGACTACACGGTGCAGCGCTGCGATCCGGCGCGTCCGATGACGATGTGCTGCGTCACCGGGCAGCGTCGCCGCTGGGAGATCATGCTGATGCCGGGCGACGACCCCGAGGCGATCGCGCGGCCCGAGAACGTCTGGCCGCTGATCTCGCGCTGGGTCACGCCCGCCGACGCGCGGCTCGAGCGCAGCGCGGTCTACACCTTCCATTCGGTGATCGCGCGCGGCTGGCGCCGGGGCCGCCTGCTGATCGCCGGCGACGCCGCGCACCAGACGCCGCCCTTCCTCGGCCAGGGCCTGTGCGCAGGCATCCGCGACTGCGTGAACCTCGCCTGGAAGCTCGTGCGCGTGGTGCGCGGCACCGCCCCCGACACGCTCCTCGACACCTACGAGCCCGAGCGCCGGCCGCACGTTCAGGCCTTCATCGAGCTGGCCGTGCGGCTGGGCGCGGTGATCCAGGCGACCGACCCGGCGGTGGCGGCCGAGCGCGACGCGCGCTTCCTCGCCGGCGAGGCGCAGGTGTTCGAGTACCCGCAGCCCGGGCTCGGACCGGGGCAGCACGCCGGTGCGCTCGGCGGCACGCTGTTCCCGCAGCCCCGACTGCCCGACGGTCGACGGCTCGACGAGGCGCTGGGCGACGCGTTCGCGGTGCTCGGCGACGCCGCCGCGATCGATGCCGTCGACGCGGCCACGCGCGAGCGCTGGCGGGCGGCCGGGGCGGTGGTGCTGCGCGATCCGGGCGACGCGGTGGCCGCGTGGTGGCGCACGCGCGGCATGGCCGCCGTGGTGCTGCGGCCCGACCGCTACCTGCTCGGCGCCGCGCGCGACGCGGGCGAACTCGCGGCAGTCTCCGCGCTGATGGCCTGACGACCGCCGCCTCCGGTCGCACCGCACAGACTTCCCGCACCGAAAGGACCCCGCCCGTGTCGAGCCTCGTGCGCATGCTCTCCGTGCTGGACCTCTTCACCGAGGCCGAGCCCGCATGGACGCCGGACGCGATCGCGCAGCGCCTGGGCTGCTCGCTGCCCACCGCCTACCGCTACGTGCGGGCGCTGATGCGCGCGGGGCTGCTGCGCCGCGCGGTGGCCGGCAGCTACGTGCTCGGCCCGCGGCTGGCCGAGCTCGACTTCCAGATGCGCCGCACCGACCCGCTGCTGCGCGACGGCGACGCGGCCCTGCGCGCGCTGTGCGAGGACACCGGTTGCGACGTGGTGGTGGCCGAGGCGCTCGGCGACCGGCTGATCACCGTGCAGCAGCTGCACGGCATCGAGGGCGTCTCGGCGAGCTTCGGACGCGGCCGCCGGATGCCGCCGTTCCGCGGGATGCTGTCGAAGACGCTCCTCGCCTGGATGCCGCGCCCGGCGCTGCGCCGGCTGTACGACGCGCACCCGGCCGAGGCCGCGGCCGAGCCCTTCTCGGCGAGCTTCGAGACGCTGGTCGCGAATCTCAAGCCCATCCGGGCGCAAGGCCACGCGGTGTCGGTCGGCGAGCTCGACCCGGGCCTGGCCGGCATCGCGGTGCCGCTGCCGCGGCCCGGCGATGGCGGCACCGCGGCGCTGGGCGTGATCCTCGCGACGCGGCGCTTCGCGACCACCGACGTCGACGCGATGGTGCGGCGGCTGCGGCGGGCGGCGGAGGACGTGGTGCGCGAGGTCGAGGCGCGCGCCACGCCCTGATCCGCAGCCGGCTCGGCTGTCCAGCAGCGGCCGTCGCGCGTGCCAGGAGGCCAGAGCCACGCCGTTCTACGACGACGAGTGAACCAAGCGCGGCGGCTTCGCCGCGCTTCGGCCGATCGCAGAGCGCAAGGCGGCGCAGCCCTGCCCGCGCTGCGCCGTGCCGGTGGCGCCCGTGCTGTCAGAGCCGGCGACGCGCGGGTTGCTGGCCATGCTCGAGCGCGAGACGCGTGCAGCGAACGAGCCGAGTGTGCGCGAGCCGCGGAGTCTCGCCGCGTACAAGGCCTCGCGGCAGGGGGCGGGCTGCGGGTGCTGCGTGCCCGGGGCGAAGAGCCGGGCGGTGACGCGGGCGGACGGGATGAAGTCGATGGTGGGCCGTCGGCCCTGGCAGATCAGTCACCAGAGATACGTGCGGACCAGCCCGCTTGCCGTCGGGGCAGGGCGGTGCCGGGCGTGACGTTGTGGGGTTGGGCGGGCCCCAGGGCCCGCCCCTCTATGGCGGCTCAAAGAACCCGCAGCACCTCGAACTGCTGTCGGAGTCGAGCGACCTGTATCGATACCTGATCACCCTCGAACTTGCCCAGCATGGCCCGGCCCAACGGGGCGTCACTGCTGATGACCTGCACGATCTGAGCGCCGCTGACCAATTTCATGCTGCCCCCATCCGGCCCGAGAAAGAGGTGCTGCTGCGTGTCGTCGAGATCGACCAGGCAGACCAGCGCGCCGAGCTGTATGCCCTTGCCGGCATCGTAGGGGCTGGGACGGAACTCGCGCCAATGGGCCATCGCGTGGCGGATCGCTTCGGCGCGACGCGCCTGGCCGGTGGCGAGGTAGGCGGCTTCGAGTCCCAAGGTGTCGTACTTGTTTTCGGCGACGTTCTCTTCGTGAGTCGCCGCTTCATGGGCCGCTCGCACGGCCTGTTCGGCTTGCAGCAGGTCTTCGGCGAGCCGTTCCAGCACCTGCTGCCGCAGAACGAACTTATCCATGGTGAAGGTCGGGCATCCAGAACGAACGGGTCAGTCCTCGAACCCAAGGAACCTAACCGCCTCCCCCACCCCCTTCCTCCGCGACACCACCGCATTCGCCGGAAACGTCTCGTCCGGCCAGCCGATCGCCACACACGTCTGGATCACCTCGTCCTCCGGAATGCGCGCCTCCGCGCGCACCACCGGCGACTGCATGATCCCCTGGCTGTTGATCACGCAGCCCAGCCCGCGCGACCACGCGGCGTTGACCAGGCAATTGACCACGCCCCCGCAGTCGAACGGCGGGATGTCGCTGCCGTGCAGCGCACGGTCGTAGGTGACGATGATCGAGGCGGGTGCGTCGAACTGGCGGAATCCGCGCAGCACCCAGTCCTGGCGCGCCTGCTTGTCGTCGCGGGCGATGCCCATCGCGCCGAAGAGCTGCTTGGCGATGTCGACCTGCCGCTGGCGATGGTCGCCCGCGTACTCGGGGCCGAGGCGGAACTCGCGCGAGTGCGGGATGCCGGCGAGGTTGCGCTCGACGTTGCCCGCGCGGATCCGGTCGAGCACGGCGCCGGCCACGACGTGGAAGTGCCAGGGCTGGGTGTTCATCGAGCTCGGTGCACGCATCGCGAGCTCGAGGATCTCCTCGATCAGCGCGCGGGGCACGGGCTTGTCGAGGAAGCCACGGATGCTGCGGCGGCTGCGGATGACGTCGTCGAATTCCATCTCGAGCTCTCGGTCGGGTCGAAGGGGAGAGCCCGCATGGTCCGCCGAAGCGCGGCGGATGACACGCGACCGTGCCGGAATCCCCTGACCGGGTCCGTGAGCCCTCAGCCGGCCGCCACGCCCGGAACAGGCGTGGCGCCTTCGGGGCCGAGCCTCAGCGCCGCCTCGGGGCCGCCGTGGCGGGCGACGAGCACCGCCTGATCGGCCTTGGCCCGCACATCGGTGGCGAGCGGGTCGAGCATCGCGCGCAACAGCCCATCGAGGTGGTCGCGCACGGCGCTGCACTCGGGGTCGGCGGCGAGGTCGCGTGACTGGCCCGGATCGGTGGCCAGGTCGAAGAGCTCGGGCGAGAAGCCGACGTAGTGGTGGTAGGTCCATCGGCCCTGTCGCACGAGGTAGGCCGCCGACGGCGAGCCGACGGCGTGGTACTCGCTGAATCCGACCCGTGACGGGTCGTCGGGCTCGCTCGCGATCGACCGCAGCGAACGCCCGGGCAGGGCGGGCAGGTCCGACGGCGCGGCAACGCCGCCGGCATCGAGGACGGTGGGCGCGATGTCCACGAGGTTCACCAGCGTCGAGCACACGCGGCCCTGCGGCACGCCCGGTCCGGCGAGGATCATCGGCACCTCGGTCGACTCGCGGTAGAGCATGGACTTGTTCCACAGGCCGCGGACGCCCTGGTTGTCGCCGTGGTCGCTGCTGAAGATCACCAGGGTCGAGTCGGCCTGACCGCTGGCCTCGAGTGCGTGCAGCACCCGTCCGACCTGCTCGTCGACGAAGTTCACGAGCCCGTAGTAGCACGCGAGCGCCAGGCGCCGGCGCGCGTCGGTGCCGAGCTCGGCGTCGGCGTCGCTGAAGTCGACGAAGCGCTGCACCCACGGGTGCCGCACATGGCCGTCGCGCGGCAGCAGGCGCGGCAGCGGCAGGTCGTCGACGGGAATGCCCTGCAGGTAGCGAGGCGGGACGACGAGCGGAAAGTGCGGCGCCACGAAGCCCACGAAGAGGGTCCACGGCTGCGGATCGGGGGTCGCCGCGCGTTCGTGGAGCCAGCGGGCCGCAAGCTCGCCCGAGGCGGCGTCGTAGCGGTTGTACCGGGACTCGCCCGGCCCGAGCTCGCGGAACAGGCGCGAGGGGCGCGGTTCCCGGGGCAGGGGATCGCGCACGGACCCCCAGACCTGGCCGACGCCGTCGGCCAGGTGCATGGCCTGATGCTGGGCGGAGAAGCCGGTCGGGGCCTCGGCGCCGGCGTAGTGCAGCTTCCCGATGGACTCGACGCGCCGGCCCGCAGCCAGCAGCGCATGGCCCCAGCCGGGCGGGCGCCCGTCGTAGCCGATGGCGTTGTCCCAGTGGCCGGTCTGGTGCACCCATCGGCCGGTGGCGAGCGCGGCGCGCGCCGGCACGCAGATCGGCGACGGCGTCAGCGCCTGCTCGAAGCGCGTGCCGCGCGCGGCCAGTGCGTCGAGGTTCGGCGTCTGCACCCACGGATGACCGGCACAGCCCAGGACGGGAGCGGACTGCTCGTCGGACAGCAGGATCAGGACGTTGGTCTTCATGGCGATCTCGGGTCTCGCGCGTCACGCGCGATGCAGGGGCGCAGCACCGAGGCCAGTTCCTGCGGATGGGTCCACATCGACTCGTGCCCGCCCGGCGCGACGGCGGTGGTCCAGTCCGGCAGCCCCGCGACCCTGTCGTGGTAGTGCGCGAAGCGGGACGCGGGCGGCCCGGCCGCCAGCAGGTAGTACTTGTGCTGCACCTGCCGCCATCGTCCGGTGATCCGCGGCACGTCCGTCATGGTCTTCAGCGGATGCGGGGTCAGCCGCTCGCGCAGCACCCGGTGCTCCGGCGAGTCCGGTTCGATGCCCCAGATCGACGGGTCCGGGGGCGGTACCTGAAGCCCGCCCAGCGCGCGTGCGCCCGCCAGCATCTGCGCCTGTCGCTCGGGCGGAAAGCCGTGCCAGCCGGCGACACCATCGGTCGGAATCAAGGCGTCGAGGTAGACGAGCGCTGCGATGCGTTCGGCCATCGTGTCCGCGACGGCGGTGATGATGCTGCCGCCGTAGCTGTGGCCGACCAGCGTGACGGACCCGGCGTCCAGGGCGCGGACCGTGTCGCAGATGTCGTCGACGTGGGTCTGGAACCCGACGTCGGCGGAGAACTCCGGGAGCCGCTCGCCGAGACCCGTCAGCGTCGGTGCGTGAACCCGGAGCCCGCCGACCGCGAGCAGCGGCGCCAGGCGCTCCCAGGCCCATCCGCCGTGCCAGCCGCCGTGCACCAGCACCACATGGCACGGTGCACCCGGCTCGGCCGCCTCAGGAGGCGTCGACACGCTGGTAGTTCAGGTCGCGTGCGATGGTGTTCCAGCGCGCCAGATCCGACTTGACCCGGACCGCGAACTCGGCCGGGCCGGTAGCCTGAGGCTCGAGGATCAGGGTCTCGAAGGCCTGCTTGACCCGTGCACTGGAGACCGCCTTCGCGGTGGCGGCATGCAGCGCCGCGATGCGGTCGGCGGGCGTGCCGGCCGGCGCGAGCAGCCCGAACCACTCGTTGCCGGTGACGGCGTCGAGTCCGACTTCGCGCGCCGTGGGCACGTCGGGCAGCAAGGCGGAACGCCGCTCGGCCGTCGTCACGAGCACGCGCATCTTGCCGTCACGGTGCGGCTGGACCGCATTCGACAGCGCCGTCACGAACGCGGCGATGCGACCGCCGTACAGGTCGACGAGGATGTCCGGGGCGCCCTTGTAGGGCACGTGCAGCATCTCGACGCCGGCCGCCCGGGCGATCTGGGCGCCGAGGAAGTGGGGCGCCGATCCGGCGCCCGGCGACGCGTAGATCGCGTCCTTGGGATTGGCCTTGCACCACGCGAGGAACTCGGCGAGCGTGCGTGCCGGCACGTGCGTGCCGATCGCCAGCGCGTTCGTCGACATGCACACCGTGCTCACCGGCGCGAAGTCGGTCTCGGTGTCGTAGGGCAGGCGGTTCAGCACGCTCGGATAGAGCGTCATGATCGACGACGGCGTCAGCAGCAGCGTGTTGCCGTCGGCCTGCGCCGACTTCACCGCGACGACGGCCAGCCGTCCGCCGGCACCCGGGCGGTTCTCGACGATGACCGGGCGATCGAGCACGGTCTTGAGTGCCTCGCCCAGCTCGCGTGCGACGACGTCGACGACGCCGCCCGCCGGGAAGCCCACGACCAGGCGCAAGGGGTCCGTGCGGGCGAAGCCCAGACGTGGGTCGACGAGCATCGCGGCGCCCAGCGCGGCGGTGAAGGATCTTCTGTTCGGCATCGGCGTCTCCTCGGGGGCGGTGGGGTCAGCCCAGCCGCATCAGGGCATCGGCCAGACGGCCGGGATCGATGAGCATCACGTTGTGGTGCCCATCCACTTCGGTGTAGCGGAAGCGCGGATTGCGCTGCACGGCGGCCGCGGCGCTGCGGAATCCCGGGTTGGGGTTCTGCGTGCATTTCAGGTAGTCGAGCCGCACCGTGCCGTCGGCGAAGGGATCCCCCTGCACGCCCTGCACGAAGCTGAGCGCCGCCTGCGGCGTGATGCGGGCCTGCGACCAGGCGAGCAGCGCGGGGTCGCTCACGCCCCATCGTTCGCCCCAGCTCGCCGGCGGCGGCGGGGGCACGAGGCCCTCCGCGGCGGCGAGCTTCTCGTAGTCCGAGCGCACGGCGGGGGGCACGAAGCTGGCGAGCCCTTCGCCGCGTGCGGGCACGAAGGCGTCGAGGTAGATCGCGTGGCCCACGCGGCCCGTGCGCGCCGCGAGGACGCCGGAGACCACGCACCCGGCATAGGAGTGGCCGACCAGCACCACCCGCTGCAGGTCTTCCATCTCGAGGTGCTGCGTGATGTCCTTGACGTGGACGTCCAGTCCGCAGCGCCCGGGCGCATGGTGCGCCCGCTCGCCGAGCCCCGACAGCGTCGGCGTCGTGACGGTGTGGCCGGCCTGGCGCAGCAGCGGGGCCATGCGATGCCAGGCCCAGGCGCCGTGCCATGCGCCATGGACCAGCACGTAGTGGCGCCGCGCGGTGCCCGCGTCGCGCGCGGCCGTGGCCGCACAGCCCGAAAGCGCGGCGGCCGTGCAGGAAGCCAGCACCAGCCGGCGTCGGGACAGGTCCATGGTGTCGTTCCTCGTTCAGGCCGGGCCCACCGGCAAGGGCAGCGGATCCATCCGGTCGTCCGGCCGGCTCGCGAGCCGGTCCATCAGCTCGGCGCGCAGGCCGGCGCAGCCCGGATCGTCGAAGCGGTTGACGGTCTCGTGCGGGTCCTCGCGCAGGTCGTACAGCTCGCCCGCGCCGCTGGATGCCTCGAACGTCAGCTTGGCGTGGCGCGTGCGCACGCCGCGCAGGTCCAGCGCCACGCCGCAGCGCTGCGGTCCGAGTCGCCACTCGGTCAGCGCGTGGTCGGGTCGTTCGGCCGCGCCCGCCGCACCTTCGATCAGCGGCCGCAACGAGCGGCTGTGGCGCGCGTCGGGCATCGTCACGCCGGCGTAGTCGCCGAGCGTGGCCGCGAGGTCGATCGTGGACACCGGATCCGGCACGATACGACCAGCGTTCGGGCCGGCGTTCGGGCCGGCGATCGTGCCGCCGACCGGGCCGCCGACCGGCCCAGGCGCGCGGACGATCAGCGGCACGCGCAGCAGACCCTCGTAGAACATCGGGCCCTTGAGCACCAGGCCGTGGTCGCCGAGCCAGTCGCCGTGATCGGAGGTGAAGATCACGACGGTGTCGTCCGCCAGGCCGGTCTCCTCGAGCACCGCCATCAGTCGGCCGACCTGATGGTCCACCAGCGAGATCATCCCGTAGTAGTTGGCGATCAGCTCGCGCAGCTGCGCATCCGTCTGCGCCGGCATGCGCGAGTACTCCTCGCGCACGCGCCGGGCCTCCGCGGAACCGCCCTGCGGAGGCCGCTCGAGCGCGGCCCGGTGCCACCACGGGCGACCCGCCAGATCGCGGCTGCGCACCGGCGGCAGGTCCACGTCCTCGGGGCGATGCATCCAGCACCAGGGGGCCGGCGCGTCGAACGGATGATGCGGGTCGGCGAACGACAGCCACGCACAGAACGGCGCATGCGGCGCGCCACCGGCCGCGTCGCGCGCCCCGGCCTGACGGCGCAGGTACTCGACGCCGCGGTCGCCGACCCAGGTGCTGTTGTGCCAGGCGACCGGAAGCGCGCTGTTGTGGGTCTGCGCTGCACGGGTCGCGGGCGGCAGGCGCTCGCGGTACAGGCGGTCCTTGAGATCGCCGAGTCCGTCGGCGTGGTACCACCGCTCGTAGTGCAGGCCGCCCGGCGGCCGTTCGGGCAGCCAGTAGTTGTGGCCGAGCTGCATCAGCTCGACGTGCTCGAACCCCATGTACGGTCCGGACCAGTCGTCCGGAAAGCGGTGCGAGCTGGGCACGTTCTCGCAGCGCCCGGTCGGCTGCTCCGAGTGGTTGCTGGAGAAGTGCGCCTTGCCGATGAAGGCCGTGCGGTAGCCGGCGCGCGCCAGCGTGCCCGCGAACCCGCGCTCACCCGTGGCCTCGTCGAGGTCGATGCCGTTGTCATGGGTGCCGTGGGTCAGCGGCAGCAGGCCGGTGAGCATCGACGCCCGTGCGGGCATGCAGACCACGTTGGGCGTGATGCACGCATCGAACCGCACCCCCTGCGACGCGAGCAGGTCGAGGTGGGGCGTGCGCACGCGCCGGCCCGCCGAACCGAGGCAGTCGCCGCGGTGCTGGTCGCTGGTGATCAGCAGCAGGTTCATCGACCGGGCTCGCCGGGCAGACCGCGCGTCGGCCTAGTCATCGGCGGTGTAGCCGCTCGCCTTGATGACCGGGCCCCAGCGGTCGTGGTCGCGCTTCAGGCGCGCCGCGTACTCGGCCCGGCTCAGCGACAGCGGCGAGAACTCCTGCCTGCGCAGCGCGGCGGTCACCCGCGGGTCGCTCGCGGCCTTGCGGATCACGCCTTCGAGCTCGGCGACCTTGCCGTCGGGCAGGCGCGCCGAGCCGAAGACACCGAAGCTCTCCGTGAGCACGAGGTCGGGGTAGCCGAGCTCCTTGAAGGTCGGCACGTCGGGCAGCTCGTCCAGCCGACGCTCGCCGGTGAAGGCCAGGATGCGGAGCTTGCCCTGCCGATACGGCTGGACGAGGTTGGGCAGGGTCGTGGCCAGCGCGGGCACGGTGCCGCCGATGACGTCGACGGTCGCGGCGGCTCCGCCGCGGTACGGAACATGGATGAACTCGATGCCCGCCGCACGGCCGAACATCACGCCCATGAAGTGCATCGCCGTGCCGCCGCCGGGGGTCCCGTAGCTGGCCTTGCCCGGATTCGCCTTGGCCCAGTCCACGAACTCCCGGAGCGTGCGGGCCGGGGTGCCCGGGCCGACGCCGAGTCCGAAGCTGAACTCGCAGACCGCGCCGAGCGCGACCAGGTCCTTCAGGGGATCGTGCTTGAGGTTGCGGTAGACGTGCGGAAAGATCGTCGCGTTGCCGCCCGGCATGAAGACCAGCGTATTGCCGTCCGGCGGTGCGTTCATCATCTGCTCGGTGGCCAGTCGGCCTGCCGCACCCGTGCGGTTCTCGACGACGATGGCGACACCCTGAGTCCGCATCGCTTCGGCGAACTCGCGCGCGACGACGTCGACGGCGCCGCCGGGTGGATAGCCGACGAGCAGCGTGACGGGGCGGCCGGACTGGGCCCCGACCGGCCCGGCTGCGGCCGCGAGCCCCGCGACGGCCAGGATGTTCAACGTCGTACGGCGATTCACGCTCATGTCGGACCTCCGGGCCACGTGGCCGATGTCCGTGGAGTATGGAAAGCGGCGGAGCGCGGTTCAGTCACCTTGGTTACACTGCGGCGATGGTCAGGGAGAACCCGTTCGAGCGCGAGAGCCGCCGGCTCAACCGGCTGTTCGCGCTCGAACTGCTGGCGTGCATCGACGCCAGCGCCTATCCCGCCAGGAACGTGACCACCGGCCGCGCGGTCATGCGCACGGGCACCGTGCCCAAGGCCTTGCCGTTCGTCGAAGCCGGCGCGCTTCAGGCGGTCATCCACACGGGCGCCGACGGGCAGCGGGTCGTGCCGGCCACCTTCGAGGCCGGCGAGATCGCGATGTGCTCCATGCTGTTCTCGGCCAGTGCGGTGCACGCGGACATCGTGACCGCCCGGCCCTCGAGGCTGCGCTGGTTGCCGCGGGATGTGGTGGAGTCGGCCGTGGTGGCCCAGCCGCAGCTGGGCCCGCCGCTCATCCGCTTCTTCGCCCAGCGACTGCGCGAAGTCCAGATGCGCGAGCGGATCTGGCTGTCGCGTGGCCTGAAGGCGCGCGTCTGGGCGACGCTGATGCGCGAAGTGGCGAACGCCGGGCCGGACCCGGACGATCGTTCGGTGGTGCTGCTGACGCACGAGGCGCTGGCCGAGCGTGCGGGCGTGAGCCGGCCGAGGCTCTCGATGACCCTCAAGGCGATGGAGCGGGAAGGGCTCGTGCGCATCGGCCGAGGGCGGGTCGAGGTGCTCGGGCACTGAGACCGGGGTGGGCGCCGGCCGCGCCCCCACCATGCAAGAAACGAGGAATAGCCTCCGATAAATCGATTGGACGGTCCCCGCCTGCACTGCGCACCATCGTCCGGATGCACGACCTCCTCTTTCGTGGCGCCCGGTTGATCGATGGCAGCGGCTCGCCGGCCCGACTCGCCGACGTGGTCGTGGACGCGGGTCTGATCGCCGAGATCCGCGATGCCGAGGACTCGGGGCGGCCGGCCGACGCCCGGCAGGTCGTGGCCTGCGACGGGCTGGTGCTGGCACCGGGCTTCATCGACGTCCACACGCACGACGACGCCCTGATGCTGGAGCGGGCGCCGCTGGATCGGGCGCATCCGAAGCTCTCGCAGGGCGTGACCACGGTGGTGACGGGCAATTGCGGGATCAGCCTCGCGCCGCTGGACGCGTCCGCGGTTCGCGACCTGCCCGCGCCGCTGAACCTGCTGGAGCGCGAGGCCTTCCGGTTCTCCAGCATGGCGGCCTACCTGAACGCACTGGCCGCGCAGCCTCCGGTGTGCAACGTGGCGGCCCTGGTAGGCCACACCAGCCTGCGCGTCAAGCACCTGCCCGACCTGGGCCGGGAGGCGACCGAGGCACAGGCCGAGGCCATGGCGGCGGACGTGGGCGCGGCCCTGCGGCAGGGCGCCTGGGGTCTGTCGACCGGGGTCTTCTATCCGCCGGCCCGCGCCGCGACCACGAACGAGCTGATCGCCGTGGCCCGACCGCTCGGCCAAGCGGGTGGACTGCTGACGATGCACATCCGGGACGACGCGGCGCACATCGAAGCCGCCCTGCAGGAGGCCTTCGACGTGGGCCGCGGCGCGAACGCGCCGCTGGTGATCTCGCACCACAAGGTGTCGGGCCAGGCCAACCACGGTCGCTCGTCCGAGACCCTGGCCCTGATCGAGGCGGCCAGCCTGCAGCAGGACGTCTGTCTCGACTGCTACCCGTACGACGCCTCGAGCACG
>Ga0105105_10000764_pt1 | contig 14126 bp, 14 predicted proteins | sample PPLLaktember2015_4_FD_79108 | JGI IMG/M metagenome (GOLD analysis project Ga0105105, IMG submission 79108) | Freshwater sediment microbial communities from Prairie Pothole Lake near Jamestown, North Dakota, USA - PPLs Lake P8 Core (1) Depth... | ecosystem: Environmental > Aquatic > Freshwater >... | reverse complement strand
CCGAAGGCAAAGTCGATATCCTGGTGGCGGCTATCGGCACCGGAGGAACAGTTACCGGCACCGGTAAATTTCTCAAAGAAAAGAATCCCGGTATTAAAGTATTTGGGATTGAACCGGAAGCCTCACCCTTTCTTACCAAAGGAACCCGGGGGCCGCACCCCATTCAGGGAATAGGCGCCGGTTTTAAACCTGATGTATTAGATATGAGCGTCATCGACGAAGTCCTGCTGGTGTCCAACGAGGAAGCCATAAATACCACCCGACGATGCGTCAGGGAAGAAGGTATTCTCATGGGGGTTTCGGCAGGCGCGAATGTGGCTGTCGCCTTAAGGCTGGCCGCCCGTGAAGAAAATCGCGGCAAAATGATCGTCACGATTATCTGCGATACCGGCGAAAGATATCTTTCCACGCCAACCTATTCCGAGATGATTTAGTCTATTGTTCCGCCGAGTGTCATCCTGAAACAGTGTTTCGATTTTCGTTGCCGATCGAAACGCTTTTCTTGCTTCTTTAATAGTATTAATTTTATCGAGAATTCTATCCTTCTATAATTCAAGCGGTTACTATCTTCAAAGTTTTCAGAATGGTTTGGCACGAGATATGTTTATAAGGATGTCAGCTATAGGTTATTCAGGGGGCTTTAAGGGGCTTAAAAGGCAAAAGGGGACAGGCGACCCGCCTTAAAACGGGAAGCCCGGACGCAAGGTCGCTGGGGTGACTTCAGGGGGATCCCAAGCGGCTGGCGAAGAAAATGGCCGGACCATAAAATCCGGCTATTTTTTTTGCACCAAATTGATATAATATTCTATGTCCCAACGTCGCTTCCGATTTGGCATTTCCACGACGGTCGATTATTCCGTGCCAATTGATGCGCAACTCCCCGCCATCAAAAAGGCAGGCTTTGATTTTATATCCATGGGTTCGAATGACTCTCATAGCGGTTTTTTGGATGAGCCGAAGTTCAAGGCGCATTTGTCCCTCGCCAATAAACTCGGGCTTGATGTGACTTCAATCCACCTTCCCTTCGGCGGCAAGCATGACATATCCTCCACCGATACTTCGGACCGCCAATTCGCCACTGGCATTCTCGGACTCCGTTTAAGTTTTATTTTCCTATATAGGATTCCTCTGGCGATTATTCATCTTCATCACTATTTCGATGGGTCGCTTGAAGATACTTGGGAGAATGGCCGGGAATCGCTCCGGCAAATTATTACCGATTTGCCCGCCGGACTTCATCTGGCCGTCGAAAATCTCCCCGACCATCGCGGCTCCTGGTTTTGCACACGCATCTTGAATGAATTCGGCCCCGATCAACTCGGCTTTTGTTATGATTCTTCTCATGAAAATATAAGCGGGGCACCTTTTCACCTTTTGGAAAAATTCTACAACCGCGTTACTATCACCCACTTATCAGACAATCATGGTCAGGCCGACGAACATTTAATCCCGGGTGACGGCAATATCGATTGGATTCGAATGCGACAATTTCTTGATAAATCTCCCAATTTGACTGATATTCTTTTCGAAGTCGGCACCGGCGATCCCCTGGAAATGCCACTGGAACAGTTTCTGGAAAAAACCATGACTCGAGCCAGAGAATACTTTGGATAAAATTTAACCTGGAACCGGATAACCGCTATAGCATACTATTTTAAAGACCGAAAATGATACGAAAGACCTATATTGGGCCTGTCCCGGCCGAGATTGAAAAGTCACAGGAGTGAGGTAATTATGATGAATCGCCAATATGTTCGACCCCAGAGTATTCTCTTGAGTTTTCTCCTGTTATTTTTACTTTGCGCCTCTTTGGTTTCGGCCCAGCACGAAAACGCCGACGCCGCCCTGCAAAAAAGTTACGACCTGATATCTTCCGGGAATCTCGATGAAGCCCTTCGTGTTCTCACGACCGCCATTGACCAGGATAATCGCTATACGCCTCTGTACATTCAGCGGGGGATAGTCCACGGTCGGAAAGGGGCTTTTCAGGAGGCCGTCAATGATTTCACGCAAGCCCTGCAAATTGACCCCCGGAATGCCGAAGCCTGCTACAGTCGGGCTCTGGCCTATGAGAAATCCGGCCAGAAAGATAAAGCCGTCGCCGACTACGGACAGGCGATTGTCATAAATCCCCGTTATGCCGAAGCCTATTTCAATCGCGGCCTGGTTTATTTTTCCCGGGCCAATTATGACGGCGCCATCGCTGACTTTCTGAAAGCCGCCGAATCTCGACCCGAATACGCCAAGGCTTTCTATAACCTGGGGTTGGCCTACGAAGCCAAAGAAAACCCAGAACAGGCTATGGCCAATTATGATAGAGCCATAGCCATCGACCCGACTTTTGTCGACGCCTTTTATAATCGCGGTCTGTTGCGGTACAAGCAAAGTAACTATGAAGAAGGTCTCAATGATTTCGCCAAAGTGGTCTCGCTTAATCCTTCCGATGCCGCCGGACAATATAATCTCGGGGTGGGATATGAGCACGAACGGATGATGGATTCGGCCATAGTGGCCTTTAAGAGATATGTAAAATACGCCCCGCCCTCGGACTCCCTTAAGGTCCGTGAAATCAACGCCAAGTTCCCGGAAATGGAAAAACGCCGCGACCGCTTTAAAGGGATTCCGAAAGGGAATTAATAGTCCGCTGACCGTCCTCTCGACACCTTATTCGGCCGTCTTACCTTCCGGTATAAAAGTCGGCGAATCGACCGGTGTCCTGCCCTTGATTACTTCTCGATAATATTTATAAGTCAGAGGCACGGCCGTCTTCAATTGTCGCGCCGCCAGAATCTCCCCCACAAACAGGGTATGCGTTCCGCAGTCAATTTCCGAGATCACTTTTGATTCCATGAGGGCGACCCCATGTTCAGTGACCAGGGGAGCGCCGGTCAGGCCTGTTTCAAACGCCGTCTTTTCGAATTTGTCGATTACTCGTCCGGACCGAAACCCGAACAGCCCGATAAAAATCATGGGGGTGCTTTCCTCCAGAACAGTCACGGCAAAATGCCCCGCCTTTTTGATATATTCGTGGGTTAGATTGGATTTACTGATGGCGGTGGCTATCCGCGGCGGATTGTTGGTGACCTGGAAAACCGTGTTGGCGATCTGGCCGCTATATTGCCTTTCGGCGGCGGCGCTGACGATATACATGCCGTAGCCCATGCCCCATAAAGCCGTCCTGTCGATTTTATCCGCCATAACTTGCCTCTCCCAAACTTTAAAACAGCGACGAGGTTTTATCCGCCACCTGCTGCAAAAATTGTTTATCTTCCGAAGAGAACGCCGCCGTCTGGTGAGAATCCAAATCCAGTTCCCCCACCAGGCGGCCTCGTTTAAAAATCGGAACCACTATTTCGGATTTAACATGGATACTGCATGATAGATAATTGCTCTCGGCCGTGACATCATCGATCACGACCGTCCTCAGGCTTTCGGCCGCCTGGCCGCAAATCCCCTGCCCGAATTTGATACGGGTATGGACGGTGGGTTCCCCGGCATAGGGCCCCAAAACCAATTCCCTGTCTTTTTTGGGATCCACCAGGTAAAATCCCACCCAATCATAGGTACTGACAGCGCTTTTCAGCAGTTCACATATTGCCTTCAGTTTTTCGTCGCGGGGATGACGAGTTTCGATTATCCAGCGAATTTTTTTCAAAAGGGTCGGGTAAAGAACCTGCTTATTGCTTTCCACCGGGTAACCTCATTTCATTTTATTCTGCAATTCGTCCCAGGCGGTCATGGCCCGACGGATATGGGGTATGGTAATGGAACCGCCCACGGCCAGCCCGATTGATACCGTTTCTTCAAATTCGGCGCTGGATGTCCCCTCCTCATAACAGCGGATGGTGTGATACATTATACAGTCATCGCAACGAAGCACCAGCGAAGCCACCAGCCCCAGAAGTTCCTTGGTCTTGACGGGGAGCGCCCCCGGGGCGTAAACCTGTCCGTCCAGACTCCAGAATCTCTTCATATTGAGACCGGCGTATTTCATGACGGTTTTGTTCTGGCTTTCCCTGGTCTTTTTGAACTCGTCAGTCTTGCCCATATTTATTTGGTCCTGATTAGATAATTATATTTACCTTCGCGATTTTCAATGGCTGCTCCCGTGTCAAGGCACCTTATAAGTTACGGACGGCGGCCCTTCCAGGCAATAAAATTGTCTGCAAAACCGGCATCGCCGGGAAGCCGTAAAATTCAACCTGAAATCACACGCCATATAAAAAACCCGGCGAACCTGAAAAAATCGCCGGGTTGTTTTCGGAAACTAGGTACGTTAAACGGACTACTTGCGCTCGCCCAGAACCCGATCCATCATAAAGATGGCATGAGGCGCCTCGCCTATCATCCGCAATTTGTCAACCACGTCGCGCGTGGAAGATTCCTCTTCGACCTGTTCCTTAATAAACCACTGCAGGAAATTCAGGGTGGCCGGATCGTCAACTTCCTGCGCCAACTTGGCCAGTTTATGGATACAGCCGCTGATATGTTGTTCGTGTTTGTAGGCATCCTCAAAGGCCTCGAGCGGAGATTTCCAGTCGGCCTTCGGCTTGTTCAGGCCGGCAAACACGACGCGAGCGTCGCGTTCGTTGATATAACCGTAAAACTTCATGGCATGGGACATTTCTTCGTTGGCCTGGGCTTTCATCCAGGCACCGCAACCGGTCAGGCTGATCGAATCAAAATACCCCGCCATGGACAGGTATATGTAAAAGGACTCGAGTTCCTCACGAATCTGATTATTAAGCCCTTCGAGCATCTTATCTTTTAGCATCTTATTCTCCTTATTTTGTCAATGTATTCTTAACCGCTTTGATTACGTCGTCATAGTTCGGCTCCTGTGAATTTTCCGGAACGAACTGCTTATATTGAATTTTCCCCTGGCGATCAATGATATGAATCGCCCGGGCGTGAAGGTGAAGATCCTTAAAGAGCGTCCCGTAGGCTTTCCCCAAATTGCCGTCTCGATAATCCGAAAGTGTCTTGACCCGGTCGATTCCTGCCGCACCGCACCAACGCTTCTGCGCGAAGGGGAGATCCATACTGACCGTCAAGACGACTACGTCGTCGCCCAGATTGGCGGCCTCCTGGTTAAAACGTCTGGTTTCGGTATCGCAAACCGAAGTATCCAGCGAAGTAACCGTGGAGAGGATCACCACTTTTCCCTTAAAGGAAGAAATCTTCACCGGTTTTAAATCATTATCCATGACTTCCGCTTCGGGGGCGGGATCGCCCACTTTAAGTTCCGGACCCAATAAAGTCATGGGATTGCCTTTAATTTTGACCACTCCATTTCTTTCGTTCATAGTCATCTCCTATCTTATTGTCAGTTTCTTTTGTTTCTTCAGGCTAATAAATTTATACGTATCCATTAAATAGTTAGAAACCGGAATATTTCTGTTTTGTTCCGATTATGATGTTAAATGTCCAGATTATTTGATCTTTTGAATATTTAACCGGATAATAATAATTTTCGCGCCCGGATTTCTTGACCTTTCCCGGATTAAACCTTAATTTCGCTCTGGAACAAACATAAGCGAAGGTTTTGAAATAATGAATATTTGTGTCATAGGGACCGGCTATGTCGGCCTGGTGGCCGGAACCGGCCTATCCGACTTCGGCATGAATGTGACCTGTATCGATAAAGATGAAAATAAAATCGCCGCTCTGAAACGAGGGGAAGTTCCCATCTATGAACTTGGGCTTCGCGAACTTATAGAACGCAATGTCAAACTGGAACGGCTTCATTTCTCGACTGATCTCGAAGAAGCGGTGGACCGTTGCCTGGTGATTTTCCTGGCCCTGGGAACCCCGGAAATGTCTGATGGTTCGGTCGATATGCGGGATACCTTTGAAGTCGTGGAACGAATCGCCCGGTGCATGAAAGAATATAAAATAATTGCCGTAAAAAGCACGGTTCCGGTGGGGACGGCTCGGGAAATCCGCAGGCTGATAAAGGATAATTTATCCGAACCGGTGGAATTCGACGTCGTTTCCAATCCCGAGTTTTTGAGACAGGGCGCGGCGGTCGAAGATTTCATGCGCCCCAATCGGGTTATATTGGGCTCCGATTCGGCTCGGGCTTTGGCCATCATGCACGATATTTACCGGCCCCTGTATCTGTTGGAGACTCCGGTTATAAATACCACCAACGAAACCGCCGAACTTATCAAATATGCTGCCAATACCATGTTGGCTATGAAGATATCTTATATCAACGAAATTGCCAATCTGTGCGACAAGGCCGGCGCCGATGTTTTCCAGGTGGCTCGAGCGCTAGGCATGGACAACCGCATTGGCCCCAAGTTCCTGCATCCCGGCCCCGGTTTCGGCGGCTCCTGTTTCCCCAAAGATGTTAAAGGCCTGCTCAAGATGTCGGAAAATCTGGGATATGATTTCAAGATCGCGCGGGCGATTCTTGAAGTAAATTCCTTCCAGAGGGACCTGGTATTGAGCAAAGCCAAAGCCATGCTGGGCGGTTCTTTTCAGGATAAAGTTGTTTGCCTGCTGGGCCTGGCTTTCAAACCCAATACCGATGATATCCGCGAATCCCCGGCCCTTCATGTTGCGTCGCGACTTCTGGGTGAAAAGGTCCGGGTTCAAGTCTACGATCCGGCGGCTATGGATAATACCCGTAGAGTTCTGCCCGATATTGCCTATTTCAGCAACGCCTATGATGCCGCCGGAGGGGCCGATTTGATTATCATAATGACCGAATGGAACGAATTTCGAGATTTGAGTTTTTCCCGTCTTAAGGATAAAATGCGCTCCCTGAACATTTTCGATACGCGCAATTTATATAATCCGGCCACCATTAAGGAGAAAGGTTTTCGCTATCTGGCAACCGGGCGAAACTGACCCACCATTTATAATGGCGCGAATATTAAAAATCGACAAATGTCACTAAAAACAATTCTTGGCAGGACTTTCTGCTAAGGCAGAATCATTCTAAGTCGATATATTTTATAACATTAGCTGATTATGGCAATACCGCTATGTTGACTTTAGATAGAAAAATCTGTCCTTTTTTGATTAAAAAAGGCAACAATTTATTTAGCATTCGGAGCGGTTCTGCCGTAAAGAGTTAATCACTTCATTAATAGAGGAAAATTGCATGCCCTTTAACAAAGATAGTCTGAAAATTGATGCCGCCCGAGTCACTGATGAGATTTGCGAAGCCATCAGGCGGCAAATCCGCAAGGATTTCCGCAAAGCCGGGGCTGTCGTGGGGATATCCGGAGGTATTGATTCCTCGGTTGTTTCGGCCCTTTGCGCCCGAGCCCTGGGGCCCGATCGGGTTTTGGGAGTTATGATGCCCGAATCGGAATCTTCGGGTGAAAGTGAAAAACTGGCCCTGGAATTGGCCCGGACTTTCGGTTACGAGACAATCAAGGAAAATTTGACCTCCGCCCTGGCCGGAGCCGGATGCTATAATCGCAGGAATGAGGCTATCAAGTCGGTATTCCCCGAATTCGACGATTCCTGGTCGTGCAAGATTACTATCCCGACCAATATCCTGGAAAAAGATACCTACAATTTCTTTACCCTGATTATCGAGAAAAACGGCGAAATAAAATCCCGGCGGATGCCTCCGGCGGCCTATTTGCAAGTGGTTGCGGCCTCCAATTATAAGCAACGCCTGCGCATGACCACCCTTTATTATCACGCCGAAAAGAAGAACTGGGCCGTGGCCGGAACGGGAAATAAAGATGAGCATGAACAGGGATTTTTTGTCAAGTACGGCGACGGTGGCGCGGATATAAAACCCATCGCCCACCTTTTCAAAATCCAGGTCTATCAACTGGCCGAGTTCCTGGGTGTCCCGCAGAGTATCATTAAACGCCAGCCGACCACCGATACCTACAGCGCCGAAGTTACCCAGGAAGAGTTCTTTTTCGGGCTCGATTTTTATAAAATGGATATGCTCTGGCACGCCATGGAAACCAATGTCCCGCCCGCGGAAGCCGCCCGGGTCCTGGGCTTAAGCGAAGAACAGGTAGTCCGCGGATATACCAACATCCGGCGTAAGATCGATGCCACTGAATATTTGCGGATGCACCCCTTGATGATAAACGAATAAGCGGGAACGGGAAATATTTGGAAAGGACAGTCATGTCAGCACTTAGTAAAGAGACTATTCGCCGCGACCTGCGGCAATTTATAATCGATTCTTTTATGGTGGGCAGTGAAGACGAAACTCTCAATGATACCGATTCCTTTTTGGAAAAAGGTATTGTCGATTCCACCGGCGTTTTGGAGTTGACTTCCTTTATCGAGGAAAAGTACGTCTTTACAATCGCCGATGATGAAATGAAACCGGACAACCTCGATTCCGTCGAAAACCTGGTCCGATTTGTTTCAGGCAAAAAAGGGCTCTGACCCGCGGTTATTGCCTGCCCATGAAAATTCACGATTTATTGACCCAGGCCGCCCGGCGATTTCCCCGAAAAATCGCCGTTGTGCATCAAGACCACCGGGCCACGTTTGAGGAACTGCAAACCTTTACCGATGCCCTGGTCGATTATTTGAAATCCCTGCCGCTCCAGCCCGGAGACAGGGTTGGCCTGCTTTTCGAGAACTCGATTGAATACATCTACCTGTTTTTCGCCATACAAAAGGCCGGGTTTGTGGTTGTCCCCATCGATACTTCCCTGAAGGCCGACAAAATTGCCTATATCCTGGCCGATTGCGACGCCCGGGCTCTTTTCTTTCACGGCAAATTCCGGCGAAGCCTTCAGGAAATACTGGATCATAGCCCCTCGCTTCGATTTCTGATTTCCGATTCCGCCCTGAAGGCGAATTCCGAAAACATTCAAACCGCGACTCTGCCTGAAATTCTGTCAAATTCAAGCCCGAATAGAATCGCTCCCGGAACTTCCCCTGAATTTAGGCCGGTCGACGCCCCGCATGAATTAACGGCCATATTTTACACCTCCGGAAGCACGGGCATTCCCAAAGGGGTGATGCTCTCGCATCGAAATTTAATAAGCAATACTTTGTCCACGGTGGAATATCTGAAACTGGCCGAAAACGACAGCGTCATTGTTATCCTTCCCTTTTATTATATCTATGGCAATTCGCTCTTGCTGACCCATATCGCCTGCGGCGGCAGTCTGGTCATCGATAATCGCTTTATGTACCCCGAAGTGATCATGGACACCATGGAAAAGGAAAAGGTCACCGGGTTTTCAGGGGTCCCGTCCAATTTCATGATTCTTCTGAATAACACCTCGTTTCCGCAACGCCGCTTCCCCGACCTGCGCTATTTCACTCAAGCCGGCGGAGCCATGGCTCCCGAAGTGGTGCGACGCCTGATTGATACTTTTCCCCAAAAGGAAACCTATATCATGTACGGACAAACCGAAGCCGCTCCGAGGGCCACCTTTTGTCCCCCGGAAAGACTTCGCGAAAAATTGGGCACCATCGGCATCCCCGTTCCCGGTGTGGAAATAAAGATTATGAACGATGAGCGATTCGAGGTGGCCGACGGCGAACCGGGCGAAATTGTCATCATCGGTCCCAATGTCATGATGGGTTACTGGAACCAGCCGGAAGAACAAAGCCAGGTCCTTCGCGACGGCAGATTATTTTCCGGGGACCTGGGGCGCAAAGATAAAGACGGTTTTATTTTTATAATAGGGCGTAAGAAAGAGATAATCAAAGTCGGCGGCAACCGTGTCAGCGCCAAGGAAATAGAGGAGAGGCTGCTGGAAAACGACAAAATTTCCGAAGCCGCCGTATTGGGTGTCGAGGATCCGATACTGGGCGAGGCCATCCAGGCCGCCCTGGTTTTAAAACCCGGGCAGGCGGCTGAGGCCAAAGAAATTCAAAAATATTGCCGCGAAAAATTGGCGGAACATAAAGTCCCCAAATATGTACAATTCCTGAAGGAACTGCCGAAATATCAATCAGGAAAGGTCAACAAATTGGAGTTGGCCAAAAGTCTGAAGGCTTCTAATTGAAACTTGCCTTCGGTGGTTTTTGTTCTTTAATTAGACGTGAAGATTTACTGGCTGGGATATGGAAGAAACCAAGGATAAACATCACTTTGACCTGGGCGAATTGTTCGGCATAGCCTGGCGCCGAAAATGGCTTCTGGTATTTCCGACAATTTTGGGCGCCATCGCCGCTTTTGCCATTGGATTCGTCCTCACCCCGGTTTATGAAACCTCCACCATAGTCTGGGTGGGCAGTTCCATGCGTATCTCGGGGGATCTCCAACGCCTTATCGGAGGCGATATCACCGCCCTCGGACGATCCCGCAATCGCGGCGAGGAACTGCGTTCTCTCTATAATGAAATCACTTCGTCCCCGTTTCTCCAGCAATTGGTCGATAGGATGAATCTGGCCAAGGATCCGGTAATTGATAGGAAGGCACATAACCTCGCCTCGGAATGGCCTCACCTGACCGTGGAGCAGATTAAAGCCAACCTGTTGATTGAAGATCTACGGGAGAAGATCAGGGTGGAATTCTCCGGAAGCGATCAGGTTCGTATTACCACCGAATCCCGCAACCCCCAGAAGGCCCGGGACCTGGCCCAAAACATAAGCGAAATTTTCATCAGCGAAAAGAAGCGCCAGCAGATGGGCGAAGTCATGGCGTCGCAGGATTTTTCGTACGGACAATTGGAAAAATACGAAAAAGACCTTAATGACATAGTCGCCAGGAAAACCGAATTCGAAAAAGAGTACATGAAGGTGCAAATCGACGACATCGTCACCTCCGACGAAAACCGTCGCGATATAGGCTCCGAAATCCAATCCGCCAAAATCGAAATTACCGATAAAGAGGATGAAGCCCGCCTTTTGCTCCGGAAAATTACGGCCGTGCCGGCCGCGAAAATCGAGTTGAATGAATCCGAAGAATTACGCCGCCTGAAGCAGGAAGTGCAGACCCTTTTGGCCTCGGTCGCCAACCTGATGCTGCGCTATCGCTGGACCGCCCCCGAGATTCTCAATTTTAAGGCCCGCCTGTATTCCTATATGGATCAAATCGAAGATGAAAACCGCCGCCTGGTGGAAATTCAGTTTGTCTCCGAAGACCAGGTCACTCGGGCCAACCTGACCCAGTTGTTTAATACCCGGGCCTATCTGGATATGCTTTATGCGCGACAGAACAATCTGGAATTGGCGCTCGCCAATTTGAACAATAAGATTGGCCTGATGCCGGAATATCAGGCCCGCCTGGACCAGTATAATCGCGAAATCGAAGCCGCCCGCGACCTTCGCGATCGCTTCCGGGAACAGCAGGAAACGGCCCAGATTTCCCAGGCGGTTGTCAATGAAACCGAATATAAAATAATTCAGCCGGCCCAAATTCCCCTGGAACCGATTTTCCCGCAAAAAACCAAACTTATCCTCATGGGACTCATGAGCGGTATGGTTTTGGGCGGAGGACTGGTTCTTATCAGGGAATTGATGGATACCACTTTTAAGAGAGTCGAAGAAGTCGAAGAATATCTGAATCTGCCGGTCGTGGGCGTTATTCCCAATATCGAGACCGTTAAAAAGGCCCGATTTTAATCGGCGTTTTCACGACCATTGTCTATCATATCCTCTTAATTCTAATAAATTGCATCGGATGCCAAATCGGGATATGTCCTGATTTTCTGGAAATTCTTCGAAATGGAAAAGCCGGAATTAGTCGCTGAAATTAGCGCCTACCAGCCTCTTGGATGGCGTAGTGCGGACTGTCGCCGTAATGTCATTTTGAATAAGCGGTTGACTCCGCACGATTCTAGACCCAACCACTCTGGCCGGGGAACCGGAAATGATGGAATAGGCAGGATAATTTATCCCTTCCACAATCGAACCGGCCTCGACCACACAACCGTCGCCAATGACCGCTCCGGGCATTAAGAAAACCTCCGGCCCCACCCAGACATCATTGCCGATGATGACTTCGCGGTATTCCAGACCCTGCCGGCGAATCGGCGTCTCCAGGGATTCGAATATTTGGCTTTGGGTCCAGATTTTTGTATTCGGCCCCAAAACGGTATCATCGCCGATATATATCCCGCCTCCGGCCTGGAAGAAATTATCGACGCCGATAACGACGTCACGGCCTAATTCCACCTTGTGAAGATTCCGGAATTTAAAGCCCTCGTGAACTCTTAAACCCTCCCCGCAGGCCCCGAAATATTTCCGCATCTTTCGCGATCTCAGGTGGATACCGTATTCGCCCGGGATATCGCGAAAGAAAAACATGATGACCTGGAGTCTTCCCCAGGGGATTTTCATCGACTTAAAAAAGAGTCTCCAGAACTTAAACATAATTCCTCGGGGAAACCGATCAAGGCAAGAGCCTTCAGCACCCCTGAATATTTATCGGCAAATTCTCCTAAGTCGTTAGACGGTATTGGGAAAAATAGCTGAAGGGGCCTTTGCAATGGGACCAAAATTTTCCCTCGACGGTGCCAACATTCTGGAATAAGGCATTACCGCCTGCTAAAATAGTGGTTTCTCACAACTGCCTCTAGCCTTTATAGTATTAACCCCCGGCCGGCCGGGGGTTTTGATTTAGTTTAAATTTTGCGGAATCAAGTGGGCCCGATAAGCAACCTCGGTCAAGCCAATTCCGGCCTTTCCTAAATCACTTCACCAGCATAGCCGTTCCGGTTCCTGTCCTGATGGATATTTCAGGAGACTCCGACTCACGTGTGAAAGATTTGTAAACGTATTCCTGGCCTTGTTTACGAACGGTCTTCTCCTCTTCAAAGGCAAAGGGGGCCTTGATCTTTCCTTCATTATATTTGGCCGTGAACACGAAGGAACCGAGGATTGGATTCCCATTATACCGCAACACGGCATCACCTGATCCCGAAGAAACCGCCACATCTGCCAGCGGCGAGGCCGCCAGCGTGATTTCCGCATCTCCCGAGCCGCTGGCGAAAGCGCCTGCCTCTATGAGAGAAATCCCGGTGGCTTCCACTTCACCGCTACCGCTGGTGAGTTCGAGCCCTCCTTTTATCTCATCAGCTTCGATATCACCGCTACCGGTAATAGCCGTAATTTCACCTGAAAGTCGGCTTATTTCTATCCTGCCACTACCTGTTGAAAGCCTGATTCGCCCGGTACAATCTTCGATTAAATAATCGCCCGAACCGGTTTCGGCATTAAGTTGTCCGTACAAGCCCTTAGCCTTCAGCCCACCGGAAGCCGATGAAAACCTGATTCCGGTATTCTCCGGAACCGTAATTGTCCAGGTGGAAGAACCCCGGCAGGAGCCGCTCATCAATTCTTCCAGAATCAGTTCGTCCCCTTCTTCCGCCATTTCGGGCGTATAGTTGCCACCCCGGCTGAATTCGTATGAATAGTCCACCTCAACCGTTATTTTGTCTGCCGTCCCCGTCCTGATGACGCCTTCTCCGGAAACCAGCGTGACCCGGACATATGCCTTTGCGGGAAATGATTTGGTAACCACATCGCTGTCGCCGAAGGCTGAAACCGATGCAAATAGTGTAAAGCAACAAATCACAATCACCGCGCGCCTTAAATACACCATGACATCCTCCGCTTAAAGATTTAAAGTTAAATCGCGATTGTGCAAATATTCATTCCTTGTCCGGAACGGAGCCGGGAGAGAAACCTTGTGACTACTCCCACGGCTTCTTCTTTTGCCTACGGAATTTTCGGTTTCAGGTTTCGCTTTCCAATTGTCGGAAAAGTAAATATTTGGCAGATTTAAAGGAGAGAGATGAACAGATAATATGAGATTTTATTCAAAGGGGACTTATTTCATTCCCGCCATTCAATAAAAAGGGACCCTCTCGGGTCCCTTTTTTAAGTGAATTTTACCGGGTTATCTTACGGGCAATTCGGTTCCGGGCCACTTTGGAATTTATAAGCAATCATAAATAAAATATCCAAAATGTTAAAGTCGCCGTCGGAGTTGACATCAATCGTTTCGGGAACTTCCGGCGCCGGACCGCCTTTGAATTTATAATCGATCATAAATATTATATCCAGGACATCCACGGTGCCGTTATTGTCGGCATCGCCGCAGATATAATCGCAGGCATCGCCCACGTTGTCGCCATCGATATCCGATTGGCTGGGATTCGGCTTTTCCGGGCAGTTATCACAGAGGTCGCCGACCCCGTCAAAATCGCCGTCAGCCTGGTCTT
>Ga0105105_10000763_pt1 | contig 14133 bp, 14 predicted proteins | sample PPLLaktember2015_4_FD_79108 | JGI IMG/M metagenome (GOLD analysis project Ga0105105, IMG submission 79108) | Freshwater sediment microbial communities from Prairie Pothole Lake near Jamestown, North Dakota, USA - PPLs Lake P8 Core (1) Depth... | ecosystem: Environmental > Aquatic > Freshwater >... | reverse complement strand
TGTGTCATGGATCCCCTGAATTTCTTCGTCTTTGTTCGTGCCATATCAATCACGTTCTAATTTCTTCTTTGTACTTTTTAAGTCGAAAGCACATAAAGTACTGTATTATTATCTTTTCGGATGCGTTCTGAATGAAAGACCGGGCTGGTGAACTACTGTTTTTCCCGCTTTTTTTCATTGTCGTTTGTCTTTCTTCCATTGCCCGCCATCCTACTTCGGTTCGTATGATGTTTTTTGTTAGGGGGCAATAGTCGAAGAGTTTTTAAAATGTTCTAGTTTTTGTTTTTCTGTGGAAGTAAGTATTTGTTATTTTTATCTAGATCAATAAACAAATCCGCAACTTCAATCAGTTTATGTGACGTGGTTCTTCCAAACGCCATGACCTCGGTTCTGCATCCAAGGCTTTTTGCATGGTCCAGGAGGTCTGAGAAATCACCATCGCCACTTATAAGAATGATGGTGTCAAGCTTTGGTGCGAGACGCATGACGTCCATGGCAATCCCGACATCCCAGTCGCCTTTCTTTGCGCCCCCATAAAAGACTTGAAGGTCCTTTGATCGGACTTCAAATCCGATTTCCTCAAGTACACTATAAAACGTTTGTTCATCTTTGACATCTGCTTTGATTACATAAGCAATGGCTCGAACAAGTTGGCGTTCTGCAATCGCTTCCTTTAATAGTGTCTTAAAATTAACTTTTTTGTTATGGAGGTTTTTTGCTGAATAATACATGTTCTGAACATCGACGAATACACCGATTCTCTGATCCTTGTTTCTACCTTGGGACATGCACTTTCACACTATTTTCTTTCTACGATGGGAACTCGCTCTTCTTTTATTATAATTTTGGTCGTCGTAAAGAATCATCTCAGTATTACGGGTGGGTGGTGATTCTTAGGAGAGTGACTTTATAAGATACGACTTGTTTGTAATGAAAATCAAATATCCATTTTATGGGGAATTCATAGTCTTTTTGAAGGGTGATTTCTCCGTGTAAAGCAGTAATCATTTTTTCCAAAAAGGGGATGGTTTTTTTTAGATGAAAAGAATAGAGGACTGAGGCGATATCAAATCCTTTTTCTATGAATCTTCTGTCTGCCTTGAGGTTGGCTTTTTGTGCACCAAACGGTGGGTTCATCAGGACGGTATCGCAGGATGTCTGTATTGAGGAGACATCTTGGGTATAAAACTCGATAGGATACTTGTTTTTTATTGTATGGTCTTTTGCGATTGAGATGACGTTCGGGTCGATGTCGTATCCAACCGCTTTTTGTGCTCCCATGAGAAATGCTCCTATCGCAAAGACACCTGTGCCGCATCCTAAATCAACGACGATTTTGTCTTGGATGTCTCCCCAGTTGTAGGCCGTGAATATGACGTCTGCTGCGATTGTTGCAGGGGTCATGTATTGTTCCAGGTGAGGAACAGGGTTGCTTGGCTTTGGGATTTTTTGAAGGATGATTTCCAGTTGTTTTTGTTTCATGATGAAGGGATGAAAAGTGGTTTGTTTACATATAGTTTTTTATCCAAAAATTTTATTTGCTCGTGGTGGTTCTAGGGTGTCCTCTGGGCTCGTAGATCAGCGGAAGATCGCCCCCTTGGCATGGGGGAGGCCTCGGGTTCAAATCCCGACGAGTCCACTTGTATTCTTATTAATTTTTTTATCTTTTCTCCTGAAATAATCGACATACCAATGAAAAAAAATGATTATCATAATGCTCGAAAAGATTATTTTAATGTATTTTTTTTAATATTTTTATTAAAATACAAAAAGTATAAATATGAGAGAAGCTGTTGGTGGGGTAACATATTTAAATAGGTACTAGTCGAATGATACGGACAAAAGTCATCAATGATTCAACTGATTTAGTCTCTATTATCAGAGCATTTGATTCTCCAACAAAAAAAGAAGTTTTTATGGAGATATCAAAAGACTGGATCCCAAGCAGCCTGATCCTTGACAAGTTCGGTGAGGACGGTCAAGCCGCCCTTGAATTCTTTGATAAAATGAAACTAGCTGAGACCAAATGGACGACTCCTGAAGAGGGCATCGATGGAAAACCACAGAAAATGTACCGCTCATTTTACTCTCTTTTTAACATCAACATCTCATGTCCGGTCAATGAAATCAGTGAAATTTTCAACGTCTCATCCTTGAATGATTTCCAATTCAAAAAACTCGAAGAAGACATCTTTGATTTCATCGGTGATTCCGGCACCTTCGCAAACAAGGTCTCAGAGAAGTTCGGTATTTCGAACACCGCTCTGAAAGCATTAGTAAAACGATCGAACAAATTCCAATACACCGGGTTAAAAATCACACGAACACAACCGGGACCTGAGAGCGCTTAATTTTTTTTCACAATGGTTTTTAAGCCGTTGTACTATTCTAGCTTCAATGGATTATCTTATCCTTGTTCAAGCATTCTGGATTGTGATTCCAATCTATGTTGCCAATGCAAGTGCGGTCATTGTCGGCGGGGGAATCCCTATTGATTTTGGGAAAAAATGGAAGGATGGACGTCGGATCCTGGGTGATGGGAAAACCTGGAAGGGACTCTTTGCAGGGACATTTCTTGGGATGACTGCGGGCTTTGGCCTAACGGTTGCTGCTTCGTATCTTTCTACAAGTGAATATAGCTTTCTTGGACTTACAAACTTCGAAGGATTCCCTCTGATGATTCCGATCCTTTTCTCCCTCTGTTTTGGGGCATTGCTTGGTGATGTCATTGAGAGTTTCTTCAAACGACGCATCGGCAAGGACCGTGGAAAGGATTGGATTCCCTTTGACCAGCTTGATTTCATAGTTGGGGCGCTGGTCTTCAGTTTCCTGATGAGCCAGCTCCTATCTGCTTTACAATTCACCAACATCCAATGGTTTTTCGTTCACATGACTATGTGGCATGTGCTGGTTCTTCTGGTTGTTACCCCGTTTATTCATATCACCGCAAATGTTCTTTTTAGGAAAATAAAGAAGAAACAGGGAAAAAATTTAAGAGTATGATGAGAATCTCTTCTTATTCTTTGTTCTGGCGGGAGTATGCATACGCAGAAAACCTTACGAAAAAAACCATCGAATAAACATATGATAATTACCATGAATGAGGATTTGAAACAATGGATTTCTGTAGAGGAACAAGCAGACATTTCAAAAACACTCCAAATCCAAGTTAAAAATAAAAAGCCCAAAGGAAAATGTGACATCTGTCGAGTGCATCTAGCAAAATTCATCTGTTTAAAATGTGGAGACTCGGTGTGCAGCTCTTGTTTTTTTACGATGGTCGGATTATGTCAAAACTGTCTTTCAAAAGAGACAATTGAGAAATGGAAAAATAAAAAGACGGATTGGAAAAAGATCCTTGACGTCGACTGGGTCGACTAGAGTTTTTGTTCTCTCCTGAGCCGCTCTCCTTCCAAGGATAATGCAAGCATGGCGCGAGCAGCTCTCCATGATGAGGGATAAATGGGTACTCCGACTGCTTTGAGGTCAAGAACTAAGTCTTCGAATTCTTTGCCGCCTACCCAGCAACCCAGGATCGGTTTTTCGTATTCATGATGAAGTTTCTGTTGATGGATCATCTTTAATATAGCGCCTGCGTATTCTCGAGGTCGCGCGTATCCCGCATGGACCGATGCAACGATGATCCCATCGATATTCTCATCTTCGAGCAGTGCTCGGGTGGATGCCCAGTAGCGATAGAACCCTGCGTCTGCGACAAGGTCGACAGGGTTGTTTGGTTTGACAAGTCCTGGGACGATTTTTTCGATTTTATTGAAGGTTGTCTGGGAGAGTTTTGGGACAATGAGGCCGTTTGCTTCGCAGGCATCAGTCAGCAGTATCCCTAGTCCACCGCCGTTGGTGATAATACCGATGCGATTTCCTTTGGCTGCTGGTTGTCCTGCCAATGCTCGTGCCATGTCGAAAAGTTCGACGAGGTCTCTGCAGCGGATTCCACCTGCTTGTTTGATTGCTGCACTGTATAACTGGTCGCTTCCCGCCATGGAACCAGTATGGGATGCTGTCGCTCGGGCACCAGCGGTGCTTCTTCCGGCTTTGACGACCAATATTGGTTTGTTGCAGGCTTTGATGCTGTTCATGAAGTCTCGTCCGTGTCGTATGCCTTCGATGTACAAACCGATGACTTTTGTCTCGGGGTCCTGGCTAAAGTAATCGACAAGGTCGTCATCATCAATGTCAAGTTTGTTTCCCACGCCGATGATTTTTGACAGTCCAACAAACTCGTTGTTTGCTAAAAAAATCATTCCCATGCCTAGTGCCCCGCTCTGGCTGATGAGGGCGAGGTTTCCTTTTCGTGGCATGCCAAAAACAAAGGAGACATCAAGGTTGTCTGATGCATTTTTGTATCCCATGGTATTTGGCCCAAGGATTCTAATTCCGGTTCCCTGGACAAGTTTTTTAATGTTTTCTTCTGCCTCGTGGTTCCCTATCTCGCTGAATCCTGAGGTGATGATGATGACCCATTTGACCTTTTTTTTCACACAATCTTTTACGATTTGTGCTACTAGTGGTTCGGGTACTGCGACCATGACAAGGTCGATGGGGTTTGGGATATCGGTGAGGGTTTTGTAGCATTTTAATCCGAGGATTTCTTCTTCGTTTGGGTTGACAGGATATAATTTGCAGGGGTAATCTGAGATAAGGATGTTTTTGAGCGATGCATGTCCGATTTTTGTTGGGTTTTTTGAAGCTCCGACGACTGCGATGCTTTCGGGGTTGAAAAATGTCTCCAGTGGTTGTTTCATTTCATCTTCCTCTCGTTTGGTTTTTTTTCTGACATTTCTTTTTGTTTACTTAAACATACTGGAATATCTAATATATCTTATTGAATATCTTTTTATATATATTTATTCATGATCTGAATAACCTCAGCACTAGAACTAGCCTTTCGATACTCCTCCAGAGGCTCTTTATTTAACTCCAAAAACCGATGACCCCAGGTATAGATCCCAAGGATAGACGTCGCCTGAACAACCTCATCAAGAATATACAATGCTGCAGCAAACGCCTCCAGGGTGCTCAACTGATACGCTTTCCCATAATTCACGGGGTTAGCAGCAAGCAAAAAAGGCAACGCACGAGGCGTCATCCGAATCTCAAGAGACTGAAACGTCTGCTCAGCGGTTTTCCAAGAACAATCCAACGCAACAAGACCATGTCTCTGAGCAAGCGCGATATCCTCACAAGACAAGCTTTTTTCTGCAAACGGGTCAAGAAGAACCGCATGAGACGGCAACCTTCGGACCGTCTTCTGAAGAGTCGCAAACCCGAACCGATGCAATTTCTTCGCCGTGCACTTCTTAGGATCATCCTGACCTGCATGAAATACAATGAGCTGAACCGGTTTTTTCATTGTGAAATCCTCACATCAAGCACCAGATGATTTACCCTGGGAGCATACGATTTGATCTCATGAACCTTCAGTAATTCAACACAGCGGTTAAAACGCCCTGCCACTACTTCAATATGGGAAAGTGGCTGGCGTGGAATTTGATCAACAGGCACCAGCTCATGGTAATGAAGCATCCCGACATGGTTTTTCAGACACGAAAAAGCAACCGGTAAATACTCCTGCGGATCATGAAGATACCCAAGGATCACCCGATTGGCACAATCCTCAGGTGCGACTACCCGGTTATCACCAAAACGAGGCTCGACAATGCTACTCACATGATTCAATACCACATTCGCACATAAATAATCATACGCGACCAGATTGATTTCGCAGGCTACTATCTTCTTCGGCTTGCTGTACACCGCGATGGGAAGCGTAAAATACCCGATGCCTGCAAACAAATCAACTACAGTTTCATTCGGATGGGCAATACTCGCCATCCGTCGCCGCTCCCCCATGTTCCCCGATGAAAACATAATCTGCTGCGGATCAATCTTAAAACGAATACCATTCTCACTATGAATCGTTTCCGTGTGAGCTGAACCATAGATTACCTCAACAACTGGTTTCCGATACACACCTGAGATCCCACCAGTGTCATTCAGCGTCGTCGTACACCCCAAACCATCTGCATACGCTTTACCAATGATTTCTTTATACTCACATAACTCATCAGGCACTTTAATCGACACAACAGAACCGATTTTTTCCCATTTGCTGGGAAGAAAATGTACCAGCTCAGAAGGGATGAGTAAGGATACTGTTTTTTTAATACTCTCGTAAGGAGTTTTTAACATCTCCATTTCTTACATACTGCGCCCCTATAAAACCTCATCCCTCTTGCTCCAACAACTCTATCTACCATACAATGTATTCGCAGAATGGATGGCTGAGTTATTCCCTTATTTACCACGACAAAATCAAAACGAAATCATGCAGGAAATCACCGATGCAATACGACACAAAAGACAGTTTATCTTCGAATCAGGCACCGGCTCAGGCAAAACCATCTGCGTCCTTGCTGCAGCACTCACCTATGCATTGGACAATCATAAAAAAATCATATACACGACACGGACAAACGCACAACAACAACAAGTGATTCATGAGATGCGTGCGATACAAAAAAAATCTCAGGAGAAAAGAATCTATGGCGTCGGGATGCAAGGCCGAGGGAACATGTGCCTACTCGCACGGGAAAACCCAGAGATCCAGAATGGCAATGCAGAAGAGCTCTCGCGGTTCTGCTCTTATCAAAAAAAACTCGCAGTCTCAGAGAAAAGAAATGGATGCAGCTACTATAAGAATTTCCTTGGTGAAAAAGACCGCGTTGAAACAATCATGCAGTGGGCACAGAAACACCTCCCAACCGCAGAAGAATTCTCCGACGCCTGCGAAAAACAAGCACTCTGCCCCTACGAGACTAATAAACTCATGGTCCATGATGCCCTTGTCGTCGTAGTTCCCTACGTCTACGTGTTTGATAAATCAATACGCATCAAACTCTTCGACTGGCTCTCGATTTCTGAAGACGATGTCATCCTTATTGTCGACGAAGCACACAACCTTCCCGATTATCTCAGAGAACAGTTCTCCGCCGAACTGAGCACCTGGATGCTGAACAGCTGCCTTATGGAAGCAGACCAGTTTGGAAACCCCTCGCTTGCAGACGGTAGAATCTCCGTGACCGCTTTTTGTAAAGAACTCATGGATATCGTCATGGTCCTACGCGACACCTATGTCTATGGGATGCTTGAAGGAGGCATTCGAACTATCAACCCAGAAAAAAACGATGCACTCATCCCCTCCCATGAGCTTGAAGTAGAGATCCTCTCACGTCTAAAAACTACTAGCAAGACACTCAGGGACATCATCAGCGACCTCTTCGCCTATGGCGAAAAAATCCAAGAATATAAACAAAAAGGCGGAAAACTCCCACGCTCTTATCTTCACAATCTCGGGGTGTTTCTTGGCTTTTGGACGACCATAGAAATGGACCAATACATCAAACTTATCGTCGATATGGGCCAAGGGAAAAACCCGCGGGTGGAAGCGTATTGTCTTGACCCCTCAATAGGCACCGACATCCTCAAAGAGGTCCATTGCAGCATCCATATGTCTGGGACACTTGAACCCTTAGATGAATATCGTGACTCCCTAGGTCTGCCATTGGAAACACGAATGGCGTTGTACCCCTCCCCATTCCCGCCAGAGAACCGACGGATCTTTTTTGTCCGCGATGTCACCACACGATACGATGAGCTTACGAAAGACAAAACCATTGTCCCCTTAATGTGGAAATACGTCAGTGATATCTGTAACAGGTTTGAGAAAAACACCATGGTTTCCTTCCCCAGCTATAACACCCTTGCGATGTTTCAGAAAAATGGGTATTTTGCGGAAATCCAACGCTGCTTGTATATCGAAGAACAACACATGTCACAATCAGAACTGATGGAACTGGTCACTGAGTTCAAGTCCTGCGGCGACGGAAACGGCAATAGCGCCACTCTTTTTACGGTCATGGGTGGACGTATCAGCGAAGGGATGGATTTCCCAGCGGAGCAGCTTGAGATAGCAGTGATTGTCGGAATCCCATATCCAAAACCAACAGCACGTCAGCGAGGCCTGCAGAACTATTATGATCAAAAATTCGGGAAAGGGTGGGAATACACAGTGCAAGCCCCAGCCGCACGTAAAATGCTGCAGGCAATTGGCCGCTTGATTCGCAATGAAAACGATCGAGGAGTCGCAGTCATCCTTGATAAAAGAGCACCGCGATTCCATCAGTATATGAAAGAGATGCAGGAATCAAGAAATCTCCTTATGGATATCAGCCGATTCATGAATCAACAAAGAAGTTCGAAAATGTAGGAATTTCTTTAAAACACAACATTATTCAGAATACGAATACTTCAATCATGCGATGGGTGAGGTGGTTATCGAGTGGAACCAAAGAAACGCGCAAAGCTTGTACTGGAGGATGGCTCTGTTTTTTCCGGATATTCTTTTGGCGCATTCGGTTCTGTCAGCGGAGAGGTGGTGTTTAACACCGGCATGGTCGGCTACCCTGAAACACTGACGGACCCTTCCTATAAAGGACAAATCGTCACCATGACATATCCGTTGATAGGAAACTATGGTGTCCCTGGAAATGAAAGAGAAGACAGTCTCTTACGATTTTTTGAATCAGAAAAAATACAGGCCGAAGGAATCGTTATTTCAGACTACTCAGAAAGGTACTATCATTGGAACGCAAAGAAATCATTATCAGAATGGCTTCAAGAACACAGTATTCCTGGAATCTATGGGGTGGATACAAGAGCACTTACAAAGAAATTACGGACAAAAGGTACACTCTTAGGAAAAATAATTCATGATCATCAAAAGAAATTCTTCTATGACCCAAACAAGGAAAATCTAGCCGCGACAGTCAGTATTAACGAACCGGTGACGTATCAAAAAGGAAAACGAACCATCCTCCTTGTTGATTGTGGGACGAAAAACAGCCTTATTCAAGCGTTCTTAAAACGAAACTTCACCGTCAGGCGTGTCCCTTGGGATTACGACTTCACAACAGAGACAGCTGAGGGAATCGTCCTGTCAAATGGTCCTGGAGACCCGAAAAAATGTAAAAAAACAATTACCCATGTGACCAATGCGTTAGAAGGAAATATTCCGATTCTTGGGATATGTCTTGGCTCTCAAATCCTATCGTTGGCAGCGGGTGCGAATACCTACAAACTCAAATACGGCCATCGAAGTCAGAATCAACCATGTATGGAAGTCGGAACCAATCGGTGCTACATCACCCCACAGAACCATGGGTATGCTGTGAATGCAGACACCTTACCACAGGATTGGCGTGAATGGTTCTTCAATGGAAATGATCAGACAAACGAAGGTATTAAACACATCTCCAAACCATTCTTCGGAGCACAATTTCATCCAGAAGCATCCCCTGGTCCTGATGATACTGAGTTTTTATTTGACCTGTTTGTGAGAGCGATGAAATGATCACTCGAAAGAAACCACTATGGAAAAAGATACTTCTGCTTGGATCTGGCGCTATCCGCATAGGTCAGGCAGGTGAGTTTGATTACTCAGGGAGTCAAGCGATCAAAGCAATAAAGGACGAAGGAATAAAAACAATTTTAGTCAATCCGAATATTGCCACAATACAAACCTCCGATTACCTTGCAGATAAAGTCTATTTTTTACCAGTGACCGCAGCTTTTGTTGAAAAAGTAATAGCGAAGGAACGACCGGATGGCATCCTCCTTGGTTTCGGAGGACAAACAGCACTCAACGTAGGACTCAGGCTTTCGCAAACAGGTGTACTTAAAAAATATAACGTCGAGGTTCTCGGAACCCCGATTCTCGCCATTCAGGACACAGAGGATCGAGAACAATTTGTGAAGAAAATAAAGGAAATCAACCTCAAAGTCCCAGTCAACAAAGCAGTCAATACGGTCGATGATGCGATTCATGTTGCCGAAGAGATCGGATATCCGGTGATGTGCCGGATAGCATATGCACTTGGCGGTCTAGGCTCTGGCATGGCAGCAAATAAAAAAGAACTCATAGAACTGGTGAAAAAAGCATTCTCGTACACTCATCAAATCCTTATTGAGGAATATCTTGGAGGATGGAAGGAGCTGGAGTATGAGGTGGTACGGGATCGATATGATAACTGCATCGTGGTCTGCTCCATGGAGAATGTCGATCCGATGGGGATTCACACCGGGGAAAGCATTGTCACCGCTCCAGTACAAACACTTTCTGCATCTGAGAATTTCATGCTACGCTCCCTTTCCATTAAAGTCATCCGACATCTTGGGATTATTGGTGAGTGTAACATTCAATTTGCCTTAGACCCTCAATCGGAAGATTACCGCATCATCGAGGTGAACGCGCGACTGAGCCGTAGTTCAGCCCTTGCATCAAAGGCGACAGGCTATCCACTTGCGTTAACCGCAGCGAAACTCAGTCTCGGCTATGGCCTCCCAGAGATACAGAATATGATCACCGGGGAAACCTCAGCGTGTTTTGAACCAGCTCTTGATTACGTGGTGGTGAAATTTCCCCGATGGGATTTACAGAAGTTCAGACAAGTAAACATTCGTCTTGGCTCTGAAATGAAATCTGTCGGCGAGGTCATGGCTATCGGCAGGAGCTTTGAGGAAGCATTACAGAAAGCGATTCGAATGCTTGATGTCGGAATGCCAGGTCTGGTTGGGAACACCATGACGTTTTCCGATCTTGAAACCGAACTACGAGAACCTTCCGACAAACGCATGTTCGCAATCGTTGACGCACTCAAACAAGGATACAGCCTTGAGAAAGTCGCGAAAATATCAAAAGTAACTCCTTGGTTCCTTTCCAAGATACAGAACATCATTGACATCGAACAACAGCTTAAGGATCACAATCTAAATTCCTTACCGCCTTCATTACTAAAAGATGCAAAACAAAAAGGTTTTTCCGATCAACAAATCGCTCTTTTTACAAAAACAAACGAAGCAGATGTACGGAAACGTCGCAAGAAACTTCATATCATACCCAATATAAAACAGATTGATACCCTGGCCGCGGAGTACCCTGCGAAAACAAACTACCTCTACCTAACCTACAATGCAACTGCTGATGACCTTGATACGATAGACAAACATCAGGTCATAGTCCTTGGAGGTGGGGCGTACCGAATCGGCTCATCGGTGGAATTTGACTGGTGCTGCGTCAATTCTGTTTCAACCTTACGGAAATTGAAGTATCACACCATCATGATCAATTGTAACCCTGAGACGGTCAGCACTGATTACGATATCTGCGACAAACTCTACTTTGATGAAATAACCCTAGAACGCGTCATGGATATCTATGAAAAGGAAAACCCGCAAGGAGTCATTATTTCGATGGGGGGTCAGATTCCCAATACCCTCGCGCTCCCCTTGTCTGAGGCAGGGGTACCTATACTTGGGACCTCGCCGAAAGATATCGACGTTGCAGAGGATCGTCATAAATTTTCTAGGTTATTGGATACCTTAAAAGTTGATCAACCACAATGGGAGGAACTGACAAGTTTAGAATCAGCAGAAGATTTTGCCAATACCGTAGGATACCCCGTGTTAGTTCGACCAAGCTATGTCCTCAGCGGCGCTGCAATGAGTATCGCGCTGAGCAATAAAGAACTCCGTGAATACCTCAAGAAAGCATCAGAGGTCAGCAAAAAGCACCCTGTCGTCATCAGTAAATTCATCACTGGAGCAAAAGAAATCGAAATTGACGCGGTAGCAGACCATGGGAAACTGTACTGTTACGCGATCTCCGAACATGTGGAAAACGCAGGGGTTCACTCTGGTGATGCTACTATCGTGCTTCCTCCACAACGAACATATCTCGAAACGATGCGACGGGTTAAAACCATCGCGAAAAGCATCGCAGCCTCATTACGAATCACTGGACCGTTCAACATCCAGTTTATCGCAAAAGACAATGACGTAAAAGTCATCGAATGCAATCTGCGCGCATCACGAAGTTTCCCGTTTGTATCCAAAGTATTTAAGATTAATTTCATTGATCTTGCCACGAAAATTATTATGGGAAAGCGAGTCCCTCGTATCGATCGATCTGCTTTTGATTTGGACTATGTCGGTGTTAAAGCATCACAGTTTTCGTTCACACGATTGAAAGGATCAGACCCCATTCTTGGCGTCGAAATGGTATCAACCGGTGAGGTTGCTTGCCTTGGTGATGATTTCAATGAAGCATTCCTGAAAAGTCTGCTGTCTGTCGAGTTCATGATACCAAAAAAGACAATTCTTCTTTCAACAGGACCTGTTGATAGCAAAGCAGATTTCCTCTCTAGTACTAAAATATTACAGGCGATGGGATACCGGTTCTATGCGACGAAAGGGACCGCTGATTTCATGAAGGACAATGGCATAACCGCAGAAGTCCTCTATTGGCCGTCAGAAGAAAAAGAACCAAATACGCTTACCTATCTTGCTGAGGGAAAAATCGATTTGGTGATTAACATCCCGAAAAACATCGAACGAGAAGAACTGGATAATGATTATCTCATTCGTCGAAAAGCTGTTGATTTTAATGTTCCGTTGATCACGAACCTACAACTTGCGAAACGTTTTGTCGAAGCTCTCTCTCGAACATCCCTTGATGATCTTAAAATAAAAAGCTGGAATGAATACGTCTAAGTTCCTTGGGTTTCTCTAGGTAAGAGGTCGGGGATCCCATCAGTGATGGGATACGTACTGTGACAATGAGCACAGGTAAACGACCCTGAAAGAATCTCTCCTTTTTCCTCTTTTTCGACAGAAAGAACAAGGTCTCCTTTGCAGGTCGGGCAGCAGAGGATTTTGATGATTTCTCGTTTCATAGCATATTCCTGAATTAATAGTCGCCTAAAAAGATTGCTCTCTTTTTTCCCGCATCTGAATCGTATACCAATGTCCATTCCTCATCGGTAAGTTTCTTGGCATCCTGTATCATCTGAAGGTAGTTTTTCACCTGGGAGTCCATTAAATCTGCCTGATGAAGAATACAGGCTTCCAAGAGTTTCGGAATCTTTGGAGAACCCCACTCATATTTCCCATGATGACTCAGAATAAGATGGATCAGTTGATGTTCTAATTCTTTTGGAAATTCCTCTCCGTTCGTTCTGAGTAGCTGAATTTTCTCTCTGATCCATTGTTCTCCAATCACGATATGGCCGATGAAGTTACCCTCATCGCTGATGTCGATAGCAGCAGCATAGGTGTATTCCTTCAGTTTCCCTATATCATGCAATAACGCACCGCACAGCAAAAGGTCATTATTAACAGACGGATACATCTCAGAGATATTTCGACAGAGGCGGACCACGCCGACAGTATGTTCGAGGTTTCCTCCGATATAATTATGGTGTCGTGAAATTGCAGAAGGTGAATGCATATACATTTTGACTAACTCTGGGTCGTCGAAGAAGGACGCAAGCAGATGTGTCAATGGTTCATTCTTCAGGGTCTTGAGTTCATTTTTGATGATATCAAAGAGCTCTTGGATGCGTTCTTCAGGTAATGCCGGGAGAAAATCCGTGACATCGTATTCATTCGGAGCACATTTTCGTACTCCCCCGGTGTTTTCATTTACCGAGATTTGTAGTCTATCCTCATAGTTTTCGACCATCCCGGTTCGCACCTGAACAACATCACCGGTGTTAAAACTTTCATAAAGGCGTTTCACCCGGTCTTTGTTCTCCCCGCCCCAGTATTTGACGCTGATCTCACCGGTTTTATCTGTTGCGATAAACTCGAAAAACATTCCTCGTTTGTAGGGTCGTTGTGCTTTTTTTAGCTTCACTGCGAAAAAATCGTTAATTGCATCGCCATCTCGCAGGTTCTCAATGTATTGTTCTTTTTTTCGTTTTCCCGTATCGGTTTTAATAATGGTTTGTTCCTCTTTCTTCTTTTCGTATTGGTAGATATCCACCATTCTGGTAACCTCCCATGACTACTTCCTTGATATTGTTTAGAGTTTATAGGTTTTTCCCTCTTTGACCATGATGGTTTTACTGGGGAGTTTTTTGAATAACTTGGGATGTTCTGTATGGATTGGATAGAGTTTCTTTGGATGTACTATTCTGATGAGTTCTTTGAGATCGTCGCCGTTGATATGTCCGGAGCAATGGGATTGGAAGAATTCTATGTCGAAATGTCCAAGCC
>Ga0105105_10000761_pt1 | contig 14157 bp, 11 predicted proteins | sample PPLLaktember2015_4_FD_79108 | JGI IMG/M metagenome (GOLD analysis project Ga0105105, IMG submission 79108) | Freshwater sediment microbial communities from Prairie Pothole Lake near Jamestown, North Dakota, USA - PPLs Lake P8 Core (1) Depth... | ecosystem: Environmental > Aquatic > Freshwater >... | reverse complement strand
GGCCGCGGTCCTGCCGGAGGCGCCGGAAACAGCCCCTGTGGCTGCGGCTCAGCCGCCGATCGGTCCGGAGAAGATGGAGGAGGTGCTGAATTCAGGGATGGCTTTCATCGGCGGGCTGCTGGAGATGGCGACCGGCCGGAAATTGGAGGCCTCCGCTCCGGACGGCCGCATGCTGCACGTCGACCCGGCCTCCGGCGAAGTAACTCTCAAATTCAAGCTGCCGGGCTTCGGGGGCAGCATTTCGGGATGAAATTCAAAGCATTCCATTCTTCCATGTAAGAAAGTCGGGACTATTTTACGGTAGTGTGGAAAAAAGTCGTGATCAACCGAGCGGTCTTGGATGGCCAGCAGGACAAGGTCGATTGGTGCACGGGTGTTTTCGATGGCGGCGGCCGCACGGTCGAATTCATGAGCGAAAAGAGCGTGAAGCTGCTCAATCAATTTCGACTATACCATAATGGTCTGGATGGGCACTCTAACATCCTCCGCGATGCGTGCCAGTTCATAGGGGACTGACGAGGGGTCCGTTAGGTCTGCAACTGTTAAGATCATTTGTTTTGAGTAAAGCGATTTTCGTTTGATATGGTTCAGGCCCGTTTACGTTAGGTCCCTAACTCACTTCCGCCATTGTTTCCGAAACTGATATCGAAATTGGCGTAAAACATGAATTGATGTCGGGCTGATTTTCTCACATGGCAATATACCGGGCTGTAATAGGTGGGCGATAACCCGTAAGGCTCAAAGTGCTTAAACAAACTGTTCGCTGTATTTGTTTCATGAAGAATCGCCAAATTTGTATCATAACTTTTTCTGGTGACCATATTGACCGCATCCAAAACCACCTCAAGCGCTAAATCCAGGGGGGGATCAACAATGATGACATCGAAAATCTCACTTAGAGGTTCAGGCCGGGTGATGTCGAACTTTTTAAAACCGGGTAAAAAGTTCAGCCTTTCGTCAATATCGAGTATACGGACAACTCGGCCCATATCTTGCCATATCTTCCCTATCATCGGTGTACACAGGCAGCATGGATTGGCAAATCGGTTTAATTTATAAACAAGATCTCTAGCGCAATCCTCCGTAAAAAAATACTGAGCTATGCTCCAGTTTGGCAAGAGGAGTTGCTTTTTCAAGCTGAACCTGAAGTACTTGGGCTGCGAAAAAAAACCGGTCAGGCTACTCACGAAAAATCTAAACGAGTCCAATAGCCTAATTTCATCCAAGACGGTCTCCTCCGATATTATAGATTCGGTTAAGTAGCCTTCCTAATATCAACTGGACCAAGCCTAATTTCTGCCGGAAAACTTTTTCCGGATGATACTTTTTAGCCTCATTTCCGGAACTCTATAGTATACCGTTGTCAAATAATTGATAAACGGGCTTTGCAGGTGGTGGCTGCGGCCGCCGCAGCAAACATGCTCTTTGGCCCCGAAAGACGCCTTGAAAAAACACAAGCCCTGTGCGCTATCGTCGCTGGGTACCCCGCCGAAATTATAGTATTCAACTCCTTCGTTCTTTAATTTTTCAATGATTTTGAAGTTTATTAAGGAATTCGCCTTAAGCTTATAGCCTAATAGATTGGTTCCAGCGAATAAGCCGTAAGCCTTTTTATTATAGACTGCCTCCAAACTGGCGGAGAGGGTATCCTCCTTCTTCTTTACATAGAAGGCTCTTACGATTCCGCTTTTAAAGAGCTTGTGAAGTATATCTCTATTCATGTGAGATATGTATAGGCTGGCGTAATCTTTGTATTTTTTAGACAGGCGAATCGATTTTGTCTCCGCAAGCAGACGCAATAGATCATCCAGTATCTCGGGAGAGCGGCTTTCATGGAACGTCAATCCCTCGCGTTCCGCCGCTCGGATATCCGTTCTCCTATTTTTTTTTATTTTCTTGATCAAATCTGACCAATTCTCTCGCAAGTCAACAATATACTCTTTTCGGATAGTGGGCTTAAACGATAAACCATGAGTGTTAACCGCACAGGGGAAATCCCAGGATTCCAGTTTCACGTAAGTATATTGTATTTCCCGTGCATAGCGTATCAGTTCTGCCATGCAAAGCTTGGTCAGTTCTTCATTCGCACCAGCTACCGCAGGGCCACTATAAAAAAAGAGAATTCTAAACAGTTTTTTCATCAATGCATTGGACGGCTCATTTCGGAGCCCTGCGGCCACACCTATTGTTTTTCGATCTGAAACGAATCGCAGGTAAATCGGTTTACGGTTTTTGTTTCTGAAGGATTCCAGCCAGGCAGGGGCAAAAAAAGGGGTCGCAGAAAAGAATTTGAGGTCTTCCTCCCATTTCTGCAAATCGGATTCTTCTATGACCTTCAATCTAATATTTTTCATTTTTCATGGCAAACGGGTCTATGCATTGTATTGTCTGGTCGAGTCAGCTTCTTAACCTTATTGGATTCTGACGATGCTTTCGTCTCTTGCGAGATCTTTTAACCAGCTGAAACGTATTCCGGCTATTTTCAGCAGATGAACTTCTTTAATTATCTTTCCCATGGGGTTGCCGGTTCGCGTGAAATTTCTTATGCCGTTCGCCAGGGCTGAATCGTCCAAAAAATAAGAAACCATGAATCGATATCCCTGCTTTTTGGCAAAAAGCAGTTCCGCAATGAATGATAAGCGCCTCAGGCCGAGGCCGCGATAGGCGACTGGTGTATAAGCTTCGTCCGAATAGTACGTATCCGGCGAGAGGCGGAACCGGATTTCCGGGACCTGTTCGACCGCAAACTCCGGGTTGAAGTCCAACCAAACATAGGACATTATTTCAGCATCTTTTTCCAGCAACAGTATCTGCTTTCCCACACTTAGCCATTGCCGGTATAGCGCACAGCTCCGCCAGGTCTCGGTGTGAGCAAGCCGGTCTAAATCACCCTCAGAACCTATTCGGGCAATATAACCGCTGTGTTTCAAATCTGCCTCAGCCTGCTCTGGCAATGAGGTTTCCCATTTACCGATGCAATAACACCGACGATAATAAGCTACCCTTTCAATGAACCGCAAAGGAGGTTTTACCCAAGGAATATTCTTTGCGACCGCAATAATGCTCTCTCTTACCTGCCCCATCTTTTGGCCGATCGAAGTCTGTGGTGGAATTGAAGATGAACTGAAAGACAAGTCCGCCTCTTGAGTCTATGGCATTCTGAGTGCACGCCAGTATAGCAAAAAAAAAGGCCATTGTGTCGATATATTTTTAAAAATAAAAACAGTCTGTTATAAATCTATCTTAAAATTATATACTCAATTTCACATTAAAAAATGTAACAGTCATTTCAAAAAATTACCCCTCGAACGCAAATCCTCAATTTTTTTCGGGCCTACACAGAATGAAATCTGGATAAAAAAAAAGGGTAGGGCCATTTCTGACCCTACCCTTATACGGCCTCCAAACTTTAAGTCGGACTAACTCAATGGTCGTTCGATAAAATAACCATCTCTTATAACAGATCATTATTTCAGTACAAAAACCTCTTCGCCTCCTATAAACCAGCCGTCAGATGAATAGCCAGTCAGTTGCATCAGAAATTCACTCCCCGGAGTTGCATTGTCCAGGGCAACATTGATAGTCGGCCTATCCCATTTAAGGACCAAATCAGGATAGCCGTCACCGCAATCACATTGATCTATGCTGCTCACATCGTTGATCACCCATTTAACAGCCGGAAACCCTTCGAGGAGAACTGAACGCGGATCGATGGTCGTAACGTCAAGATCTTCTGAGCCAAGTATGGCCAAAGCCAGCTTTCCCGTGGTGCTTTCTCTATTTATCGTATTTTTGCATGACCCAGGCTTAACATCAACCGTGTACATGGTTGGATACAGCTCTAACGGCTCTCTCGGGGGAATGTTTGCGCCAACCAGTCCGGGGTAATCAGGCGCATACCGCCAGGAACGATATACACCAAAAGGTGCATTGTCGCCTTGCGCAGCATCGGCAGCCGGGTTGATATATTCCCACACCTTTTCCCCATTGCAAGTAACTTCAAAGAAATATCCAGCCGGCCCATTATTGATGAGTGTATTCCCATTGGGAAGGCGCTGAGCCGAAGAGATTAATGCCGCTGAAAACGATCCGGGCGTGTCGTATTCGTCGTATTGCCAAACGGGGGTTAGGGGCCCGAAGGCTTGCCCCGGAGGAGGTTGTATGTACTTGCCGTTGCTGTCAAGAGGAGGTTTTATTTCAATGACGGAAGAATTTCCCCAATCGGTGCCATTATTGAAAATCAAAATGTGGTTTTGGCCTGGGTATCCCTTAGGAATCCATTGGACGCGATGTTGAAATGAAAGCTTTTGATCTCCCCGTTCAGAAGGACTTACAAAAGGTTCGCCAGCGCCGTAGGCATATGGATTGCCCCATCGATAGAGCAAATCGCCCGCAGGACCCTTTGCTTCCTCGGTTGTAACCTTATGGTCGATAATCCAGATTTCGTTGAACAGCGAGGCGCTCATGACGATCTCTTTGCGGCGCGGATGGTAGCCCAACGCATTAAATCGGCCGAATGTCCATGCCCCTTGTATATATTGTCCGCATATGCCGGATGCCGGATCATCATAACCGATAAATGCTTTTTTGCGATCATTGGAGTCATTAGTGAAGTGGTCCCAAATATTCCATCTCCAAACAACCTTCCAACCGCTTTTGAAACCGACCTGTGGATCGATGGGTGCTACTTCCCAAATGTTGTCTACGCGCAAAACTGTGAGATCGGGCGCAGTTGGACACTCATCTGCCGACTCGACATCGAAGCCAGCCGCTTCTGCTTCTGCTCTTGTCTTTTCAATGAACCCTGGCACCAGCATGTTACCGTTGGGCAGTTCGACGACTTCATGGTGCCCAAACCATCGCTCTTGGCCAGCAATAGTAGGTTGAGTGCTGTCGACCACCCATGCCACACTGCTGTCTGGATTAATCGCATAAAAGCCTTGGTCGGTGGTTAGAACCAATTCGCCATTTTTTCGCAAAAACACCTCGCCGCCGGGTCGAGTCGGCAATGGAATGGTCCATTGGTGAACAGGGTTGCCGGCGTTATTTATCAAATAGACCGGCCCGCCTGGAACCGATGCAAGAGGTTTGTAAAGAGTATATCCTTCATATGCTCTTATGTCTCTCTTGACCAACCCAACCGTTCTATCAGATTGAGAAAAAACACTGTTCGGTACTGCCAACATTGCCCCCAAAATGAGCAAACAAATAACGTTCCTAAAACCATAGATTTTTCTATTCATTGCCACCTCCTTGATTTCGATTACAACCATTTGACCGCTTTAAATTAAGCTGATCAGCCTCCTTAAAAAGAAAAAAGTGCGTGAATGATAAATCGGAATATCTCGAATCTGATAAATTGATGAGATGTGGGTTTGTCGAGCTAACATGCAGCCTGATTTGAATGGTTGCATTGTGTTGATTAGCCGTAAAAAGCCCTCATGCGGGAAGAAGGATCAAAAAATCGATAGGGTGATGAGCAAAAGGCGTGCCGTGAATGCGGTAGTGTAATTTATAATAATTTCAGTATCTTTTTAGTGGCTGATTAAAGTAGGACGTTTTGTGGATAATATTATGAAGCAAGACACCCATAAATGGTATGTTTGGTTTGTTTCTTTATGAATTAATAACTCCATACTAAACAACTATGAAATTCGGCCCCGTAGAACCGAATCTTTGAATACAGCGATTTTTGAGCTGATTCAAGCTTTGGCAATCGTAAATCATTACAGATTACCGCAGCATAACAAGATCGTGCGCTCTTAAGCTGTCAACCATAATGTCTTTACGACGTCATCGATTCGGATGGCTTTTTACGAAGCCATCATGCTTAATCGGCCGGCAAAAACAAAGAAAGCCCCTGAAGGCGGAGAAAAGCCTTCAGGAGGTTGCCATGGATTCCTTCGGGACATACCTTTGCATGGTTAAATTCACGGAAGGTTGGAAGTCTGGTCGGGGCGGATCGGCCGATATCTTGGATTCAATAATCAACAGCGCTAAATTTTTCAATTCAGGCATCCTGCCGAGGTTGATTGCCGCACGCGGCGCGGGGTGGAATCGCACGTCTTGGTTCGGCTCAGCGTTAACCAGCGGCATGAAGGGAAAAGCCTCGCAGGGCTTCTGTTAGGCTACGGCGATCCAGGCCAACCATTCATTGGGGGGTATTGGGGAGTGCCTGACGAACAGGATGACCTACGGTGCGGATTTTCTGGAAGGTGTCCTGAGGTTGGCCTGCACCGAGGTGTCGGTGCTGAACTGCCGGGTGGCGTCGATTACATCAAAAGTCAAGGTGCGATTGGCGGCCGGTTTTTATGGAAGAACCCTGTTTCATCAGACCAGCGTTCGACGTGCGATCGCCTTGGGCCTGATCAGGGTCAGCTCAATGGAAGCAAGCTCTAACGGCCCAGGGGCGCCGAATAGGATGCGTCACGGCTCTCGCGTGAATCAAAGCTCGACAACTTGAGGCTTTCGTAGAGAGGGTATTCGCCGCGACCCTGGCATTCGGAGCAAGCCATTTCTCTGCCTTTTTCGATCACATAACCTTTTCCGTTGCAGACAGCGCAAACCATTTTAAGCACCCCCTCTGAGCATTCCATGAAAGCGGCAACCAAGTCAGTTGCCTTCCGGCGGTTCTTAAAGCAGCAGTTTCCGGGAAAATCAAGACTTTTGGTTTTGTCCGCCCCTGAACTTGCATTTAGCAAATTCTATTCCAGGGCTTATGACAGGCTATATTTTAAATAAAAACAATTTGTTGAAAAATGGCGACCGGACGATCTCAACGCCTCTTTGGGGTGAGCGCCGGGTAAAACTGTTACGGAAACTTCATATCCCTTGCTTGCGCCGGTACAGAAAGGGCAGGGCGGTTCTGAGAACGGCTCTTTCGGTACCACCGGACTGGATCCGGTGACCGGCTCGAGGCGAGGATGCAAAAGCGGCTTGTCATTGCGACAATTATGTGTATCTTTGCATCCATACACCCTCTCGGGTGGGGCAAACGAGGCCGTCAATGAAAAGAGCAGCACTCTATAGCAGCGCCGGCCGCCCGCGAACGGGATTCGCGCCAAACCCAACCGAATCTCCGCGTCCGGCCAGGGGCAGCGAGGGGCGCCAGAACGCCTCTCCGGTCGCCAGCGCCCGGCTATCCCGCCTGCGCCAATTCTGCATCCGCCGGAAGGTGCTCGTGTGGGCGGCGGCCAGCGGTCTTTTGGGGCTGCTGTTGGCTGCGCTGCATGCGGCAATGAACGCACCCCCCCGCCCCATCTCCCAACATGACATCGATGCAGCCGTGCTCCACACCTTGAAGACCAAGCGCCTGCCGTCACCCGCCGCCAAGGCGTACGACGTCATTCGACCATCGGTGGTCCGCGTGCGCGGGCTGGAGCTTGACCCGGACGGGGACGAAGAAACCGAAAGAAGCGTCGGCAGCGGTGTCGTCATCGTCGACAGGGGCGTCATTCTCACCAATCTTCACGTCGTCGCCGGAGTCCAGCTGGTGAGGGTGGTATTCGCCGATGGGCAGCAATCCGACGCCGCCGTTGTATCGGTGCAGCCGGAGAGCGACCTGGCTGTGCTTCAGGCCAAGACCGTTCCGGACGACCTGGCGCCGGCCACGCTGCGGTCGACGGCGGACCTCGCGCTGGGCGATCCGGTGGTGGCCGTTGGCTTTCCATTCGGCATCGGTCCATCGGTTTCGTCAGGAGTCGTCTCCGGTTTGGGGCGCGAATACATCTCTCCGCAGGGAAAGAGGCTCCTCACCAATCTGATCCAGTTCGATGCAGCGGCCAACCCCGGCAACTCCGGGGGGCCGCTGGTGACAGAGGACGGGGAAGTGGTCGGGATCGTAACGGCCATCCTGAATCCGAGCGAGCAGCGCGTGTTCATCGGCATCGGGTTCGCGGTGACCATGGAAAGCGCAGCGGCGGCCATCGGGCTGCCGCCATTTTAGGGCCGGACGAATGTCATGAACGTGAACGCAACGAACCGCAGCGACGTTTCCGCATTGATGGAGCGCATCCTGTACGAGATCAAGAAGGTCGTGGTCGGCCAGGATCATTTTCTGGAGCGGGTGCTGGTGGCCATCCTGGCTCAGGGGCATCTGCTGGTGGAAGGCGTTCCGGGCCTGGCCAAAACTTTGACGGTCAAGACCCTCGCCCGAACCATCAGCGGCAGCTTCAAGCGCATTCAGTTCACTCCGGACCTCGTTCCGGCGGATCTGATCGGAACCCGCATCTACAACCAGAAGACCGGGGAGTTCACCACCGCGCTCGGGCCGGTGTTCGCCCATCTGCTTCTGGCCGATGAAATCAACCGGGCCCCGGCCAAGGTGCAGAGCGCCCTGCTCGAAGTGATGCAGGAATATCAGGTCACCATTGCCGGAGAGACCCATCCGGTGCCCCGGCCGTTTCTCGTCATGGCCACCCAGAACCCCATCGAGACCGAGGGGACCTATCCGCTGCCCGAGGCTCAGGTGGACCGCTTCATGATGAAGGTGCTGGTCGGCTACCCCAGCGAGGAGGAGGAGTTTGTCATCGTCGACCGGGTCACGGGCATCTCCCGCGAGGCCGCGGCCGTGGTTACGACCGAACAACTGGGAGCGCTCCAGCGCGAGTGCCGGTCCGGATACGTGGACCCGGCGCTGATCCAATATGCGGTGCGGCTGGCGTCGGCAACGCGCGACCCGGCCCGCCAGGGGATGGACGACCTTGCCGTCTACCTGTCATACGGCGCCAGCCCGCGCGCCTGCATTCATCTGATCGAGGCCGCCCGAGCCCTGGCCTATCTGCGCGGGCGCACATACGTTCTGCCGGAAGACGTGATCGACCTGGTTTCCGACGTGTTCCGCCACCGGCTCGTGCTTTCCTACCAGGCCCTGGCCGAGGGGATAACGGCGGATCAGCTCATCCGCCGGATCATGAACGCCATGCCGACCCCGGAGCGGCCGCTGGAGGCCCATGTCAGCCTCGGTGAACGATCCTGAAAAAATCCTTCTGCGGCTGGAATGGACCGTCATCCGCCGCCTCGACGGCCTGCTTCAGGGCGACTACCGCACGTTGTTCCGCGGCTTCGGCCTGGACCTGGCCGATCTGCGAGAATATCAGTACCACGACGACATTCGCCATATTGACTGGAACGTCACCGCCCGGCTTCAGACCCCCTACGTCCGGGTGTACCACGAGGACCGCGACGTCACGGCCTGGTTCCTGCTGGACCTGAGCCCGTCAGTGGATTTCGGCTCCCGAGAGGTGAAGAAGAGTGCCGTATCAACTGAATTCGTTACCGTTCTGGCACGGCTTCTGACCCGCCACGGCAATCCGGTCGGCGCTATGCTATACGGCGATCATGTGGAACCGGTGGTTCCGGCAAGCAGCGGCCGGCGTCAGGTGCTTCGCCTTCTCAATCGGATGCTGGCGCGGCCGGCGGCCGTGCGCGCGACCGCGACCAACCTGAGCGATCTTTTTCGGGCCGCCTTCCGGGTGGTGCGGCGGCGGTCCCTGATTTTCGTCGTCTCCGATTTCATCAGTGCACCGGGATGGGAGGAGCCGCTGGCGCTTCTGGCCCAGCGCCACGAGGTGCTGGCGGTGAGGCTCTTCGATCCGCTGGAGTTGGAATGGCCCGACCTGGGCCTCCTGCTCATCCAGGATGCGGAGACCGGCGAACAGATATGGGTCGACACCCACGACCGAGGCTTCCGCAAGCGTTTTGCCGCCGTCGCCGAGCAGCGCGAAGGGGAACTGCGCTCGGCGTTTCAGAAGGCCGGCGTAGACGCTCTGGAGCTGTCGACGGCGGACGACGTCGTCGATGCGATTCGGCGGTTCGCCGACCTGCGCAAGCAACGCCGCCGGGGATCGGCGGCCGGCAGCCTGCCCAAGCACCTGGGGGGTCACCATGGCGTTTCTGTGGCCTGACCTGCTGTGGCTTCTGATCAGCCTTCCGGCGCTCGTCGGTGCCTATCTGCTCCTTTTGCGCCGAAAGAAGCGCGCGGCGCTGGCCTATGCCAGCCTGAGCATGGTGAGGGAAGCGATGGGCGCCCGGCCGACGGTCCGGCGCCATCTGCCGCCGCTTCTGTTTCTGCTGGGGCTGATACTGATGATCGCGGCGACGGCCCGGCCCGTCGCTGTCATCACCCTGCCGTCCCAGCATGAAACCGTCATTCTGGCCATGGACATCTCCGGCAGCATGCGCGCCAACGACATCGAACCCAGCCGCATCGCCGCAGCCCAGGCTGCCGCGCGGGCTTTTGTCTCCGAGCAGCCGCGGCACACCCGCATCGGCGTGGTGACGTTTGCCGGGACCGCGGCGGTCGCGCAGGCGCCCACCCAGAACCGCGAGGACATTCTGGCGGCCATCGACCGGTTCCAGCTGCAGCGCGCCACCGCCATCGGCAGCGGCATCCTGGTATCCCTGAAGGCCATCTTTCCGGATGCCGACTTCGACCTGCGCGGGGCGAACCCCCGGCGCGACCCCGCTGCAGATTCCCAGCGGGCGGCGTCGCTGGTTCCGCTGCGCCAGCCGGAAAAGCCGGTTTTCCAGCCGGTTGAGCCCGGATCCTATCCGTCCGCCGCCATCATCCTGCTCACCGACGGCCAGTCGAATGTGGGCCCCAACCCCATCGAGGCCGCCCGGATGGCATCCGAGCGCGGCGTGCGGGTCTTCACCGTCGGATTCGGCACGGCCGAAGGAGAGATCCTGCGGTTCGAGGGCTGGTCCATGCGCGTGCGCCTGGACGAGGAGACGCTCAAGAGCATTGCCGATCTCACCCGGGGAGAGTATTATTACGCGGGGAGCGCGTCGGACCTGAAAAAGGTCTATCAGACCCTGAGCTCCCGGCTGGTTCTGGAAACCAAGGAGACGGAGATCACGGCGTTGTTCTGCGCGGCGGCGGCCGTAATGGTGCTTTGCTCGGCCGTGCTGTCGATCCTTTGGTTCAATCGGATCCTTTGACCGCACGCCGGAGCCGTGCGGGCGGAATGAACCCTTCAATGGAGGAACCATCATGAGCCGGAAAATTCTAGTTGCGTTCGACGATTCAGAAAACGCCATGCGGGCCGTCGAGTATGTCGCCGGGCTGTTGAATAAGGACTGTCGGATCACGCTCTTCTCCGTGGTCCAAGACACCGCCTCCATCTGCGACATGCAGAGCCCGGAGCTGACGCCCTACTTTAAATCCCAACAGGACTCGTTCTGCGTGCTGGAGGAAAAGAAGAAGCAGATCCTCAGCGTCGCCCAGGCGAAGGCCAGGGCGATTCTGACGGCCGGCGGTTTCCCGGACGATCGGATTCGCATCAAATCCGAGCCGAAGAAGAAGGGCATTGCGCGGGATATCGTGACCGAGGCGCAGACGGGCTATGACCTGGTCGTATTGGGCCGCCGCGGGCTGGCGGGGATCCGGGAATTCTTCATGGGCAGCGTTTCCCAGAAGGTTCTGAGTCTGGCTCAGGAGCTTCCGATTCTGATCGTCAGCTGATCCATTAATACCGTCTATCATCGGTTTTGGGCGGCCAGCAACCGGTAGAGGATCACGGCAAGGAGAACCAGCCAGACGATCAGCCATCCGACCGGGACGGCGGCATGCGGCTGCAGCGCTTTCTCGAGATTCAGGCGAAAGGGCGAATCGCCGACTAAGAAGGTCAGGTCCACAGAACCAGCCTCGATTGCTGACGGCAGTTTCAGCCGGCGGCTGTAAGTACCGTCCAGGTGGTCGATTACCGGCTGCGTGAACTCACCGGCCGTTGCTTCCCAGAGAATGAGGTGCTGCCGGCCCGGTCCCAAGAGGTTGCCGTAGTCGTCGGCGGGGCGCAAGGTGATCTCAAACGTATCAAACCCCTTTTCCCCGGCGGGCAGTCGGATCACGCCGGCATGGGCTGAATCGGCTTTCATCGGGATGTGCCGTTCGAGGCGTTGATTCCGATCGAAGGGGAGCCCTCTCGCGGTTCTGCCCGAAGCGTTGAACTCGAAAGCATAGGTGCCGGCCACCGCCACCCCCTCGTACCGGCCGGAGTAGACTCCGTCTCCCGCTGCTGAATCTCCGTGGGTGCCGTCATCGTAGAGCCGCACGGTATCGAGAACGGTGCCTCCGGCAAACGGCTGCTTCCTGAACTCCGTCAGGTATATGATTTTGCGCAACAACGGCGTGAGCGCCTCGCCGTCGCGCGTTTCCGGCACTTGACCGAGTTCTTCCATGCTGACCCGTGCCGCCCCCAGCCAGTTTCCGAGAGCCTGCTGCGGCCGGGCCACCCGGGCCCAGACCGTCGCCGGCAGTGCCGGCGTCCGGCCGTTCTGAGTAAGCCGGGCCGTCAGGGTGAGGGTTGCGCCGGTGCGGGGCGCCGACATGGCAACCTCGCCCTTGAGGGCGAGTGCAGAGTCGGTCAGCACGCTCCACTGGTAGGGGACCGCTTTCTTGGTGGACCCCTCCGGATGCAGGGCCAACTCCAGCGACCAGGGCCGATCCGAAATCCGGCCGGGCAGATTTAAGAAGGCTGGATCGATTTTAACGAGCGTAAAGGTCGTCCCGTCGCGGAAACCGACGCCGGGAAGGGTTTGGCGGAAGTGGACGTCACGGCCGTCGGAAGACCGGATGATGAGGTCGGGCCGCTGTTTCAGAGGGCCGGCCCAGCTCACGAACACGGCCACCTTGCGGTCCAGATCCGAGACAAAGAATTCGTGGCGGTTGCGCTCGCCGGCGCGGATCAACCCGGCCGGGTCGGCGGCGGCTTCCAGCTGCAGGGCATCCACGAGGATCGATTTGTAGGCGGACTGCAAGGCCGTGGCCGGGTCCCAAGCCAGCGGGTCGAATCCCGCTGCGCTGGTGACATCGTAATACCCTCCCTGAGTTTGCACCGCCAGCTGTCCCAGCGTATCGTTGGGCACTTCACCGGCTTGGCCGAAGCCGATGGAATAGGTCCGGATGGCGTTCGCCGCAAGGGTGTCGATCGCATGACTGATGTCGTCGAGGCTGGAGTTGATCGGACAATTGTGGAACCCGTCGCTCAGAAGCACGAGCGCCCTGCGGTCTTCGGCGCCGAACATGCCGGCGGCGGTGCCGAGCGCCCCGAGCAGAGGGGTGTTGCCGGCGGCCGCCAAGCCGGGGATGGTATTTTCGATCGCAGTTGCGATGGTGTCCGTTCGCACCGGGGCCATCGGCGTGATGACCTCGCCGACACAGCCCTGGTAGGGTTGACGCGGAAACCGGGCGAGCCCGAAGGCCGCGCGGCACGGATTGAAAAACTGCAGCATGTCCAGAAACGGGATGGCCGCCTGCTGCGCCAGCGTCAAGCGCTGGCGGGCCGTATCCACTCCGGGGGTCCCCTCATGACTCCAGGTCATGCTGCCGGACGTATCGAACAAAAGGGCGACCGCGGTGTCGGGCGGTTGAGTGACGGGCAGCGGGATCACAGGCACGCCTCCGACGTGGTTGTAGCCGGTTCCGGGTGGCGGGGTCTGATGGTGGGCGACGGTGTAAAGCGCCCTGAAAATCACCTCCGGGTGATGGACGGTGTTTTGGTGCCGGGCGAATTTATCGCGGGTCTCCGGGCTGATGAGCGGTTCGAGCCAGTCCGGAATGGAGAGCGCGGCCGGCTGGTTGGGAATCACGATGTCGTCCAGGTTGACGGCATCCGACGCCAGGTTCTTGGCGAGCACCCGCCCCTGGCAATCGCCGGACGGGTCGCTGCCACCGACAAAATCTCCGTTGTTCGCGGCATAGATGGTCGCATAAAGAACTCCCTGATCCGCTGCGGTGCCGGGCGGGCGGCTGCGGGGCGCTTCGCTGGGGTAAAATCCGGGCTGGGATTCGCTGTCTTCGATGGGATGGCCGTTGAGGTTCGCGATGTAATTCAAGGTCGAGTCCCCGAACGGCGTGCACAGAGAGCTGTAGCCGTTGTTGAGCTGGCGTGCCGACGGGTAGCCGGACGATCCGCTCAGCCCCAGCCAGTTGAGGCCGTGGTTGGGAGGCGCGATCGCGACGAACTCCGAAACCGGGATCGGCTCTCCCGCTTCGTGGAGCTGCTTCAGGTAGAGTCGGGTGCTGATGGTGCCCTTGCTGTAGGCGATGATGGCCAATTTGAGGTCGGGGTTGTCCGGGTCTTTCAGCCGCTGCCGGGCGAGGATCAGATTCACCGCTTCCTGGATCTGGGCCGCGTCTTCGTCGATGGAGCGCTC
>Ga0105105_10000760_pt1 | contig 14162 bp, 10 predicted proteins | sample PPLLaktember2015_4_FD_79108 | JGI IMG/M metagenome (GOLD analysis project Ga0105105, IMG submission 79108) | Freshwater sediment microbial communities from Prairie Pothole Lake near Jamestown, North Dakota, USA - PPLs Lake P8 Core (1) Depth... | ecosystem: Environmental > Aquatic > Freshwater >... | reverse complement strand
CGATTCTCCTGTAGGTCAGGACTGACCTACAATACCGAAGCTCTCGCTTCAGCACTCCATACTAAAGAAGACTAAAAGTAAAGCCTACCCCACCTTCCCCAGAAACGGGTGGGAATGCGCTTTCCGGCCGGTCGGGATCGCGTTGCGAATGTCGTGCGCCAACACCACCGAGGGACGCGCTTCCTCCAGGCCGAACCCCCGCCCCGCCAATGTCTCGCGATATACCACCGTGTGCAAATCGGTGAATCCCTCGGAAAATTCCAATTCCTGCCCGTTGACGGTAATAGAGCGGAAAGTACTTTTACCCTTTTCGCGGGCCGTCGCGGGAAGGTCGTTCATATCGATCGACAGGAACCACTGCACCCGGGCGTTTTTGAGTTCGATATATCCGGCGCTTTTGGTGGCCGAAGCATGGTGCACTTCGTTTTTCTCGACATCCCCAAAAAGCCAGATTAACAGGTCAAAAAAGTGAATCCCGATATTGGTAGTCAGTCCCCCGGAGCGTTCGGCCTGTCCTTTCCAGGAAACCAGATACCACGGCCCGCGCGAAGTGACATAAGTCAAAACAATGTCTTTTTTCTCACGGGAGAGATTCTGCGACAATTTCTGCTTCAATTCTATCAGGGTGGGATGCACCCTTAATTGCAGGATAGTGAAAACCCGGCGGCCGAATTCTTTTTCCAATTCCTGGAGCGCATCGATATTCCACGGATTAAGTACGACCGGTTTCTCGCAGATAACATCGGCGCCGACCCGAAGCGCAAAGCGGGCGTGGGCGTCGTGAAGATAATTAGGTGAGCATATACTGATGTAATGCACCTGTTTGCCTTCACCCTGCCGGCGAAGTTTTTCGATATGGCGGTCGAACCGCTCGAACTCCGTAAAAAAGCGGGCCTCGCGGAAGAAACTGTCGAGAATACCGACCGAATCGTTGGGGTCGACAGCGCAGACGAGGTTGTTTCCGGTTTCTTTGATGGCTTTGAGATGCCGCGGCGCGACATATCCGGCGGCTCCGGTCAGAGCGAAATTATAGGGCATAGGTTTTTCTTTCCGTTGGTCGTTAGGTTTAATATCGCCAAAGGCTTATGGAATATTATACCTCGAAAGGAGCAAGTCAAGACGCAAAAAGAATAGCAAATCGATGGTGATTTGACGGAGGGGGATATATAAAGAAGAGTTATCTGGAAAAAGCGAAAATCACAGATAATATCTGGCGGTTTGACGGGTTTTTTCTTATCGCGCCCGACAATTCCCGATGGCCGGCGGTCAGTGGTCCACACGGGAAAGGAGCGTTGCCAGAAGGGAAATATCGCATCGGAAAAGCCATTATATTGGATTCTACAGTTTTGGCAAGTCTGCCATATAAGGATCCTTCGGGGCTGGCCTGGTGGTGCCCTTTAGAGCCTCTTTTTTTGACGAAACGAACCCATTTGGGGATTCACCCCGACGGGAATGTCCCGGGGACAAAGGGGTGTATCGGGATCACATCTAAAAATACCAAAGAGTTATTTGAAAGATTAAGGCAGGGTCAAGGGGCGATTTTGATAGTCCTATATTCGTAGGGGCACGTTGCAACGTGCCCCTACAAATTATATCCGTGCGGGGTGGATGTCCTCATCCGCCCCGCAAAATATCAGGCCGTCTTAACCTCCGGCTTCTTATCGAAACGCCGTCCCACGAAATAAAACAGCACCGTCACCACCGCGATCATGATCGTCATCATGCCGAAAAAATTTCCCGGCGTAGTCTGGGTATAGATGCGGGAAAACCACCCGGCCAGCATGTCGCCCAGAAAGACGGTGAACAACCATACCCCGGTTAACATCGATTTCATCCTCTCCGGGGCTTCCTCGAAAGCCAGTTGCAGACCGATTACGGAAATGCACAACTCGGCGGCCGTGATTAAAATATAGGCGCCGAATTCCCACCAGATGGAAACCTTGGAACCGACTGCCATGAAACCGGCCAGGGTCATCACGCCCATGCACATTACAACTAACACGAACCCGATTAGCATTTTCATGGGCGACGACAACCAGCGCTTTTCCCCTTTATCGGTGCGCGACCAGATCCAGGCGAAAAGCGGCGTCATCACGACAATTAAAATAGGGTTCAACCCCTGGATGGCATCGGGGGGGATTCTTCCGATGAAAGTCTCCAAATCCATGTAATCGCGGGCAAAGAGCGTCCAGGTGGAATAGGATTGATCGAATATCGACCAGAAGAAAACGATTAGTATAAATAAACCCGAAAGGCGAACCAAAGCGGTGCGGTCTTCCTGTTTTTGTTCGGGGGTTTTAACCGGGCGCGGACCGGATTGAATTTTCTCCTCGGGGTAATGCTTCTTGCCGATGAAAAAGATACCCAGGGATACCACCATCAGGATAGTCGGGGCCATGAAAGCCGGGCCGTAGCCGTAACTATCACGAATAAACGGCAGGACCGTCGTGGTCGCGGCGGCGCCGATATTGATGGCCATATAAAACCAGGAGAAGGCTTGCGACAGGAGATGCTCTTTTCCCTGTTTTTGGTACATCATCCCCATGAGGGTGCTGATATTGGGCTTGATGGAGCCGGAACCGCCCGCCAAAAGCGCCAGGGCGACATAGAGGCCGATTTCGCTGTTGAATGTCCCCAGAATGATATGCCCCAGGATGTAGGGGATAGCGAAATAGATAATGGTGCGGAATTTCCCCAGCCAGCGGTCGGCGATATAGCCGCCGACGATGGGCAGAATATAACAGGCCCCCGTGAAAAACGAGGCCACCGTGGCGCTGTTGGCATCGGAATACCCCAGGGTATCGATCATGTACAGCACCAGGAGGGCTTTCATGCCGTAGAAACTGGCTCGTTCGGCCAGTTCGCCCCAGAAGATAAACCAGAATCCTTTGGGGTGTCGGTTGTCGGATGGGTTCATGCCGAAGTCTCTCCCGGAATATGTGAAGTGTTTTTATTCACGATACAAAAGCGTGGTTCTCATTTAAATTTAATAACGTTGTCATCCCCGCGAAGGCGGGGATCCAGATATTCCCCAATCTTCCTCAATAAATATACCGGCATTTGAATTCTCACACGCCAATTTATAATTAATCAAACAATTAGATAGAGTAAGCAATAGGAAACCACGAGGAATATAAAATCTGACAGCTCAACTGTTGTTTTTACCGTCTTTGAAGATTGATTCATGCGAATATCCCGGCACACGCAAACTGGCGAGATTAAAGCCCTCATTTTTCTTTGGTCGAGCTTCATGAATTGCATTGTTCCTATATTCGTCCCATAAGATATCTTCATAAGGCGAGTTATTGGCAAGATTAATCATCAATTTGTTTTATATACCGGGGTAATATCAATACTGGATCCCCGCCTGCGCGGGGATGACAATATCGGTACGTTATCATAGTGCAACATTGATGTGGGCTGATTATACAATTGGAAATGCATTTCAATTGTCGGGTTTCTCAAGCCCCGCTGAAAGCAGGATTTCAGAACCCGCCCTACTTTCCCGCAGGCGGCAGGTGTCCCCACCTGCCCCGGGTACAATAGTAACCCTCACTCGTAATCGGCCTCGAGATAATCCTTGGTCATGGACTGCCGCTGCATCCTCTGGGCCAGTTTACGCGAAAAATCGGCCGCCGAGTTCTCGCCATACACTTTCAGCATGTGGTTCATGGCGATTACTTCCGATATGACGGTGATGTTCTTCCCCGGCGACAGGGGAACATTGACCTGCGGGATAGTCACCCCCAGAACGGTGGTCATGGTGTCATCGATGCCCAGGCGCTCATAATCGAGAGTTTCCGACCACTCCGCCAGGTGCACCTCGACCTCGATTCGCTTCTGAAGACGGATAGAGCGGATGCCGAACAATCTTTCGATATCAATGATGCCGATGCCGCGGATTTCCATGTGGTGACCCAGGAGTTCGGCGCCGGTTCCGACGATTAAATCCGGAGCCTTCCGGATGATTTTAATGACATCGTCGGCAACCAACCGATGTCCCCGTTCCACCAGGTCGAGCGCGATTTCCGATTTGCCGATACCTGACTTGCCGGTGTACAGAAGGCCCACGCCGTAGACATCGACCAGCGTCCCATGCACCATGATGGAGGGCGCGAAAATCAAATCAAGAACGGCCGAGAGGCGATTGGTCAGTTCCGAGGTGGATAATCGCGAGGAAAAAATGGCGGTCTCGTGCTTGTCGGCCACGGAGAGAAAACTCAAGGGGGGCGTTATCCCTTTGGAGGTAATCAAAAGCGGAACATTGGCGGCGAAGAGTCGATCCGCCGTGGCAATCAGCATTTCCTTGCCGAGCCGATTGAGATAGGTCATTTCCGTCTCGCCCAAAATCTGGGCCCGTTTGGCGGGGAAACGTTCGAAAAAACCGGTTAAAGCCAGCCCGGGGCGGTGAATTTCGGAATTCGTGATGGTTTTCTTAAGGCCCGCGGGCGAGTTTAAAAGGGTCAGGTCAAAGACATCTTTTTTATCTTCGAAGAATTTTCCGACAGTCAATTCCGGCATAGGCAACTCCCTGAATTGAGATAATTTACGACAACTTCGACAGAAGGGCAAATAAAAAAAGCCCCGGGCAGGTTTTCCGGGGCGTCACGATGGGTGAGGTCAGAAAATAGGGAGAAAATATCGTTCCTTAAGGTTAATTCTTATTGGGATCGCCAAAATCCTTCTGGAGATGCTGCAGTTCTTCCTGTAGGCGCTTCATTTCATCGCGGAGTTTATCCATTTCCTGCCGGAATTGTCCGGCATCAAAAGATTCGTCATCATCATAATATCCGCGATACAGCCCTTTCATCTTGGGCACCATGGGAACGGGTGGAATATCGATAACCAAATCATCCCAATTGAAATTGCCCGGCATAAAGAAAGCGCCGTAATTATCGGGGGCCTCTTCGACCTGTACCGCGATTTTCTGCTCCCGTTTATCCCGAAGAATGGTCAGATCCATTGATTCGCCTTCCTTCTTGTCGGAAACTGCTTCGCGGACTTCGGAAACCTCATCGACCGGGGAGCCGTCGATAGCCGTGATTACATCCCCGGCCCTAAGGCCGGCTTTTTCGGCAGGGGAATCCTGCTGAATTTCGGAAATAAGAACCCCGTTGCCGTCCTTGACTCCGAAATATTCGCCCAGTTGTTTATTCAACGATTCCAGAGTCACCCCGATATAGGTGTTGGTCATGGCCTCGCGGTAGTATTGGTGGCTTTTAGAGTAGGCGCGGGGACTCCAGATATTATTATCAAGGATGATAGCCCGATCGCTGTCGTCTTTTTCACCCAGGGTGATTGCGACCTGTTTTTCTTTACCCCGGCGGGAGACGGTCATGTCGATTGCATCGCCGGATTGATGGCCCTGAATAATTTGCGTAAGTTGATCGGCGTCGGCGAGGGAGACCTTGTCGATGGTGAGAATTATATCGCCCTGACGCAGTCCGGCTTCATCGGCCGGAGAATTGGGGACGACATTTTTTATGATAACTCCCTTTTCGGCATCAAGATCGAAAGCCTCCTTGAGGTCCTTATCGACCGTCTGGGTATAAACGCCCAGCCAGGCGTCATCGGCTTTGGCCGAGGAAGAAAACATTAAGGGCAGAATCAACAAGGTTAAAAGCAGGGTGATCTTTCGCCAGGAATTCATTTAAGACTCCTTTCTTTTAATTCTTTAAGAGTTCTGCTTTATTTTACTGAAAAAGGGGCGGGGATGTTCCAGGAATTTAGTCAGGAAACTTTGGAAACCCTTAATTATTTCCATATCTCATTGTTTCTCATGCGTTTATTCAAATCGTTGGGGAGCAAAGAATTTCGTGGGTCATGAGACAGGGTAATTTATTCAGAAACGGGAAACGAAATTTTGCGGAGATTAAGTCCTTCTTGATAAAGGCGCGAAATAATGCATAATGGGTGACTGCCGGAACCGGCATTTTTGACGATATTGACATCGACGGTATAAAAAAATTAGTAGTTTTTCACACTCCCCTGTAGCTCGGTTGGTAGAGTCCCGCAGAGGCGGGATTAATTAGCGGGTCGGACAAGGGGGCACAGGATATCAACAAAAAGGGGAGGCTTACACTGAATAGTCGAAGTCTTCCTTGACAAATCCCGGCAAAAATGTATAATGGGTGACTGCCGGAAACGGCATTTTTGACGATATTGACATTGACGGTATAGAAAAATAAGTAGTTTTTCGCACTCCCCTGTAGCTCAGTTGGTAGAGCAGCTGACTGTTAATCAGCGGGTCGCAGGTTCGAGTCCTGCCGGGGGAGCTTTTTTAATGACTAAATCCCTTCAAACGAAAAATCGAATGGCTCATTATACCGCTTCAGAAAAATGTCTTAAAAAAGCCTCAAATGTTCTGTCTAAGTCCTGATTCGGGAGCTTTGAATTTCCTCCCCTTTTTAGGGGAGTTTTTTAGATCTTATTCGGCCAAAACAAGGGATATTGTGGTAATTGGCCATAACCCCGGCCAGGACTTTCCGGCGAAGTGTATGTTCTTTACGATGCAAGCTGCTTCCCATTCACCTAATTTGCCACGGACGAAAGATAACGCCTGTCGGCTTCTTTTACATCAATGGAGTCACCCCCAAAGGCGATGCCAATCTTCTTTAACATCTCGAACGGGGGAATGCCTCCGGCCTGTATGATAATGATGTCATTGGGGAGTTCAATTATCTCATGAGGAGTCGATAGCACGACCGAATCATCCCTGATTTCAGTCACTTGCGATTCGAATATGGTTTTAATCTTTTTTTCATCAATAAGTCGTTTGACAGCATCCTCGTTCTTCTTCTTAATCCTGAAAAACTGCGGCTTTCGATAAGAAATGGTTACATTGTTTCCTGCCTGGCGGGCCAGGCCGACCGCCGCCTCGACCGCGCTATCGCCGCCGCCAACGACCAGTACCTGTTGATCCCGATATGATTGGGCGTCAATTAATTGGTATAACACCTTAGGGAGGTCCTCGCCCGGGACCTCGAGTTTTCGAGGCGACCCTCGTCTCCCCATGGCAAGAACGACATAACTGCCGGTGAACGCCGCCCCATCCGCGACAATCACCTGAAAGCCATCATCCTGGCGAAGGACACTCTCGACCTTTTGGCCGGTACGAATATCCAGCGCCGAAGACTCCGCGACAGCCTGCCATATTTCCAGTAATTCCTCCTTGGAGTATTCCGCTCGTTTCAAGGACCCGTAAAAAGGAATCTCGGCCGGCTGGGTCATGACCAGTTTTCTTCGCGGATAATGCTGTATGGTTCCGCCGAGATCATACTGATCCAGTACGACGCATGACAAATTATGCTTTCGGGCGGTCAGAGCGGCGGTCAAACCGGCCGGGCCCGCCCCGACTACCACCAAATCGAAATCTTTTCGCGAAGGATTCGCCTCGATTCGCACCGCGATTTCATCCGCAACAATCCGCCCCTGGACAATTGCATGACGGATTAAAGATATGCCGCTTAATTCGCCGGCAATGAAAATCCCCGGGACAGAAGTCTCGTTTTTATCGGACAAGAAAGGGATATCGGGGCGGCTCTTGATATCGCCCAATCCCACTTTCAGGGCCCCCACCGGACAAGCGGTCTCGCAATAGCCATGGCCGACACAATGATCACCGTTAATCACCTCGGCCGTACCCCAGACTACTGCCAGAACATCGCCTTCGGGGCAGGCCTCGACACAAGAACCGCAACCGATGCAGACAGACCGGTCGATTTGCGGATATTGGCCCAGAGGGCGGTTTATTCCCAGCGCCCGAGCCTCTTCCAGTCTTTGGATGGCCTGCGTCTGCGCTTTCCTGAATTTAATCAGGTAGGGAATAAAAATCCCGGCCGCCAGAAGAGTGGCTGCAATCCAAACCAGAGTCGTTTCCATAGTAAGTTAACAATAATATTTTAATTTATACTCTAAAACCGAAACCCCAGTTCAGTCTGAAATCTCCAGCCGTCGATATCGGCTCCACTATTATATTGGCCGGATAGGCCCAGGTAATAGGCGGCGCCGAAATCTGCATCCAGGCCGGTCTCAAGATACCAACTGGAGCGATTTTCGTTTATCTCATCGACCGCGTACTGGTACCGACCGTAGCCGATATGAATCAAGCCGAATTTCGCCGTCGACATTTGACAGCGAAATGAATAATTCAGGCCGCTTTCGTGCGGGCCGTCGAACGCGTAAAACGAAAGGGCCATAGTCGCGGCGGCCAGAGGGAATTTCGATCGTCGTAAATTCGCCGAATAACTAATAGTGGGATCGGTCTCACCGGAATTATCACGCCGGCCGAGGCTCCCCGAAAGGAACCATAATCCGGACGCAGTCCAATCAATGCGAAGTCGTACGCCCTGACGGGTACGATTGTCGAACAGGCTGTCCGCCAGAGTGATGTATTCATAGGTCCAGTATCTTTTGAGATTATCGTAACTTAATCCCGCGCGCAAAGAACGCCCCAACCGGTAATAACCATAAAGGTACGCCCGCGAGAGCGATATTTTATCATCGGCCCGAGTTTTTCTCCAGCCGGTATTAATATCGATCTCCATCGTATGATTTACTCCCCAGCGTGAACCATATGAAAACTTTCCTGATAAACTTACAAAAGAACGGTTGATTTTTTCCGCATGGGCCTCGCCTATTCCTGCGATTGTTTGTTCATATGATAGCAAACCCTCTCCCGACGAAATCAGCGAAAAATATCCTCCGACTCGATTCAGCGAGACACCGGGGTCACCGTAAAGCCAGTCCGGCTGGCTGCCGCCCAGAAAGCCGACGCGGAAAGATTGTGATAAGCCATATTCGATGACCGCACCGTCGAGATACCCGGTCGCTGCCATTCTTCTTGGCAATACTCTGCCGGCAGCCATAAATATCCCCTCATTTTTGTTATCGTATGTCAGAGAAAATTCCCAAAGGCGATTTTCCCAGGAGGCACGCCCAATAGTGGAAAAGGCCCGGGCGCGATTTTCGTAACGACCCCGGGAACGAATCGCAAATGTGATATGATCATTCCAGAGACGATGTACCCTCAAATTAAGCCGACTGCTGGTTTGTGAAAAATCGAGGTTGGCCGGACTTCGGTCACTCCAATGATAAAAGCCCAAAGAAAAACTGCCCTTAATGGTCGGGGAAGCCGGGGAAGAACTCCCGAGTCGACTTTCAGCTTGTTTGATTTCATCGGTAACGTCGCCCGCGCCGGAAACTATCCCGGTCGCGATTGCCGGTTTTTCTTTGTCCCGGGCCCGGGAAAATATCGCCAGCCGATCGCCTGTTACCGGATTTGATTTCCCCGAAACCTTCCGCGCCGACGCCGAATGGCCGGCCGTAAAGACGACTTCCACCAGGATCGAATCGTCTTGTCGACCCACGACCATCAAAGTATCGCCTGTCTGCAGGCCGTTTTCCGCCCCGCCGTCGAGGTATACATACTCCGCGGACAGATAAGTCACCTGGAAAGGCGCATCGGCGGAGAAGGCCGATACCCCTCCCAAAACCACCATGAGGATAGAAATAAAACCGGCCGACCCTTTCATCAATCTCCCCCTTGCGGATGACAAGTATAACAGGCCGTACTCACATACTGATAATTATTGACCTCATTATGCTTATCGTCCATATCGGTTTGATTATGTTCATGGCAGGCGGTACAATCGAAAAGTGAATAATCGGAAGAAATGGTGTGGCATTCCCCGCAGGTATTCCACTCGTCGCGATGGGCCCCGGAATAGATGGGGAAATACATTCCGTCATGATCCCAATCAGCCGGTTCCCAGGCGTTCATGGTATGGCAACCTTCGCAATCGACAGGGAATTGGGCGGCGGCATGATTGGGATCGGTGGTCCCGTCATAATCCGATTGGTGACAGCCGATACAAGTCGAAGGTGTTCCGGCATACACGGTCTGATGGCAGGCCAGGCAGTTCAGACTCTGATGCGCGCCCAGCAAGGAAAAGCCGGTGGTATTATGATCAAATGTGGCCGGTTCCCAGGCTGTCTGGCTATGGCAGTTCTCGCAATCGGTCGAAAATTGGGCGGCGGCATGATCGGGATCATTGGTACCGTCATAGTCCGACTGATGACAGCCGATACAGGTCGAAGGCGTTCCGGCGTAAACGGTCTGATGGCAGGCGATACAGGCCAGGCTCTGATGCGCACCCATTAATGTGAACCCCGTCGTATTATGGTCGAAAGAGGCCGGTTCCCAGGCCGTCGTGGTATGACATAATTGGCATTCCGTGGAAAAATCGCCCGTCTCATGGTCGGGATCATCGGTCGCTGCATATTCTGTGGCGTGGCAGTCAAAACACCGGGTCGGTGTCCCCGTAAAACCCCCCGTATGGCAGGCGCCACAAGGTATGGATAGGTGGGCTCCGGTCAGGGGAAAGGTTCCGGGATGCTCATAGGTCGTTTGTGACCAGGAGCCGAAGGCGGCATGGTGGCAATTTTGGCAGTCGGTTTGAAAAGCCGTCTGGGTATGATCGGGATCCTCAACCCGCGCTAATTCGCCGGCGTGACAGGCTCCACAGGCCGTGGGAGTCCCGACATATTCGCCGCGGTCATGGCCGCGATGACAGGATTCGCAATCGGCCACGGCATGAACACCCGTCAGAGGAAATCCCCGTTCGGCATGCCGCATAAGTAATTCCTGTTGAGGCCCCCAGTCGCGCGTGGTATGGCATTCGCTGCAGTCATTGCCGAGCCGTCCCTGATGGTGATCGGTGTGGCAGTCAAGACAGGCCGTCCCCACTCGATTGAAAACCGGATCCTTGTGACATGACGCGCATAGGACCTTCTGGTGGGCGCCCAACAGATTAAAACCGGTCCGGGTATGATCGAATTTGATATCCTGGCGCAATTTCTCCCACGAGTCGGCCGTATGGCAATCCTGGCAATCCCATTTGATCTCCCCGTGAGGATTCTGCCCCGGGCGGGGAAATTCCGTACCGGCGAAAAGTATCGCCGGAAAAACCAAGAGAAACATTAAGATTTTCATCAGCCTGATCCCTGATTTATCGGTTTATTTCCGTGGCACGATTCACAACGGATATCCAGCGGCCGGTAACGCGTAAAAGAGCCGGCGTCATCCGTTTCGGCCAAGTGACATCTATTACAGGCGACCCGCAGATGAGCTCCTTCCAGAATAAAACGGGAGTCGCTCTCATGGTCAAAACTCATATTTTTCCAGGAATCGGTCTTGTGGCAATTCGCGCAATCAGCGGCCGTATTCTCTCGCGCAAATTGGCCGCGATGAATATCCTTATGACACGAATGGCACGATTTTTCCTGCTTTTGGAATTTAAGCGATGCCACATTAAATTCCTCCCGTTCAGAGTGGCATGCCCGACAGAGTACGTCTCTATGGCGGCCCTCCAGGGGGAATTTTGTCGTTGCGTGATCGAAGCGTATTTCCCGCCAGCCGTTAACGATATGGCAGCCCTGACATCCCGCGACCGATACTAACTTATCGACTTGCCCCCCGTGAGGGTCTTTATGGCAGTCGCGACAGGTCGTCGACTTAAACACAAATCTATATTGGGATCCTGATGTCGATGATGTTATTCGATGGCAACCCTGGCAGGGAATCGCCAGGTGCGCCCCTTTAAGAGGATAGTCGGTCTGAGCGTGTTGCTCTAGCAAAAATGTCGACGGCCGAAAACCTTCAACGGAATGACATTCCTCGCAGGCTCCCTGGCCCGGCCTGGCGGTAAAAACTCCCTGGTGGAAATCGCCATGGCAATCGCGGCAGGTCGCAAATTTCAGGGGCGAGGCCGCCGATCGTGTACCATGGCACTTCTCACAAGTGACTTTAGCATGCAATCCCCGCAGCGGAAAACGGGTTTGGTCATGATTAAATTCCGCAGTCTTAACAGTCTGCCACCCGTCGGGAATATGGCAACCCTGGCAATTGGCGCCCAATCTCCCTTTGTGAACATCAGCGTGGCAGGCCGAACATGGCCGGAATTCGACCGGCTTATATCTCCGGAATTCCCTATCCGCACTATGTGCGGAATCTTTCTCGAGTACATGGCATTTTTGACATAGGACCGCCTGGTGTTTCCCCAAAAGCGGAAAGGCCGCTCCGGCGTGGTTAAATCCCACCGCCGGACGCCAACCGGCCTCGTTGTGGCAAGTCCGGCAATCCCGAGCCAGTTGACCCCGATGTTCGTCGAAATGGCAACCCCCGCAGGTACCTTCCAAGCCCAAAAAGGTGGATTCGAGGGAAAGGTCTTTGGCTTGTTTGATACTCGGATTTCGAATAAGTCGCGGTATATGGCATTGGCGGCAGTTAAGTTGAGCATGCTTTCCGTCCAACCGAAAACCGGTCTGGCCATGTTCGAAGGCTTTCTGACCTCCCTTGAAATAAATCAGGTCGAAATCGCGTCCCTGGTGCTCGACATGGCATCTAAAACATTCGGCATATTCCTTCATGGCATGTAATCCCCGCCCGGATTTTCGTTGCCCGGAAATCGTCTCGTGGCAGGTCAGACATTTATCGGACAACTGGTCGCCCTGGGGGCTGTGGCATTTGTCGCAATTACCCACACCCTCCAGAAAAGCATGTGAACGATGCAGTTCTCCCGGAGAAATCTGGGCCTGCAGGGGCGACAAAATTGCCAGCGAAAACGCTAATACCGAAAAGAACCGTCTACCGCAACTTCGACCCGGCTTAAGCAGGAATTCGAATATTTTTATTTTAAAACCAGCCATAACCTGTCCAGATAGCTACTCCGATATGTATCCCCATGATAATATACATTATAATCGCAAAGGGCTTATGTATGACATGCCAGTAATGGAAAAGGCGCTGGACCCTGCCCAAGACTGTCAGGCGCCTTACCAGCAAAGCCCGCTTCGATGCCAAATTGAAAAGCTGGTCGAATTCGGATCTGGGAAGCGATATTGTCTTTTTAAGTTGCTGCTTCAAGGCCGACCTTTTCCAGGGCCTTATTAGATCGCCGTAAAATAAAGCACCTATGGCTCCAAATGTGCTCCGGGTTCTGATACCGTAGGCACCGTCACAAATCTGATTGACTCTATCCAGAATATCCCCATCAAGGTCCCATTTCTGTTTCAATTCCCCGCCCAATTCCGCCACCATCAGATTGATCTCTTGAAGCGATAACTCTTTGTCTTCGATATCTCGTGGAACCTGCTGATAAAGATATCGCCCGAAATACCCGCTTAAGGCAACCGCCACCATCGACCAGAAGGCAATGGCCACCAGGCCTTGAACCTTGAATGAGGTATGCAAAACAATCAGAAGCGGTCCGAATACCCCCATAAAAATGTGAAAGTCAAGAAATATGCGCAGCGGGACTCTCCGTCCGAAAAGACCGGTGCGCTTGCGGATCGTATATACCAACATCAATATCATCATTGAGGCTCCGGTTATGCCGTAGATCAATCCCCGACTTCCGGCCGGACGGAATTCCCGATAATCGGGATGATGCGGGCGCTCGAAGTATGGAGTTTTATAATAGGTATAGCCATCGACCATTAGGAAAACAATAATCGAAATAGCCAATAGATAAACCGTCCAAAGGAAAATGCGACGTCCCTTTCCGGTCGGTTCGGCTTTAAGACCCTGCTTAATCGCGCCCAAAACTGCTGTTTCCATTAATTCCCATTTGCCCTATTATTATAGCCCTGTTTAATCGCATCAGACAATATATAATTGTCGAACCCGACGGGGCGCTTCAAGTTAGTTGATGTTGTCTGACTCGTCACAATTCTGTCTATACTACTCTAATCGGATGCAGGGGCAGGATATATTAGACAAAATACATCCAATTAGTAGGGATTATTATCCCTCAATCAGTTATACCGGGGGTGCATAACCATGTTTGCTTTGTAGATTATTGGAATTTGTCCGGTCTGCAGACGAAGGAATATCAATGAGTCAATATGTTATTGCAGTTTAATAAGTTGCGTTATAACAAATGGTCGAATTAAGGCATTTGCTCTAAACCCATTTAAAGTCGGACTGTCCAACTGAGGCAGTAATTTCAATATTAATTCCCTAATCCGGCCAATCCACGACATAACCACACCCCGAATATTAAACGAATCAGACCATAAATTTAAGAACAAAAGTTCTAAGTTCTGGAAGGTAAGGGGAGTTTTTTATTGGTCGAAAATTATCCGAAATTCCGTCTTGTTCT
>Ga0105105_10000756_pt1 | contig 14253 bp, 13 predicted proteins | sample PPLLaktember2015_4_FD_79108 | JGI IMG/M metagenome (GOLD analysis project Ga0105105, IMG submission 79108) | Freshwater sediment microbial communities from Prairie Pothole Lake near Jamestown, North Dakota, USA - PPLs Lake P8 Core (1) Depth... | ecosystem: Environmental > Aquatic > Freshwater >... | reverse complement strand
GGGTTTGACCCCTTTGATGGTCAGCATAGCACAGCCCGGAACCGAATGCAAGTCAATCGGTTGGGGCCGGCCGGGGGTAATGAAGATCCCCGCCCGGGCGGCCCCCGCAGGGGGTCCCGGACGGGGATTCGGTTCCGCCGGAGGCGCGATCGACCCTATTTGGGGCCGGGTACGTAGTCGGTCATGTTGATGTTCTTCGTCGCCAGGCTCGTCCCCATCGCCCTTTCGAGCAAGGCGACCGAGACGTTGTAGGAGACGATCGAGTTCAGCTCGGAGATCCGGGCGTTGGCCAGGTCGCGCTGGTAGGTCAGGACCATGTAATTGGTGCTCATGCCGACCCGGCGCTTTTCCTCTTCGGCGGCGAGCTTCTGTTCGGCCAGCTCCCGGGCCGTCGTATAGGCCTGGATCCTCTTGAAGTTCGCCTCGACCGAACGGACGGCGGTCTTGATCTCGAGATAGATCTCCTGCTTCTGGTTCTCGATATCGAGCATGGACTGCCGCAGGTTCAGCCTGGCCTGGGCCAGGGAGGCCCGGGAGAAGACGTTGGCCAAGGGAAGGCTCAGGGTCAGCCCCAGGTTCCAGTTGGGATAGGTGAACTTGAAGGTCTGCTTCATGGCGCCGCCGATGTCGCCCGGGATCCGGTCGATGATCTGGGCGTTCGGGTCGATCGGGCTGAGGTCATAGATCAACTGCGTCCCGTCGATGCCGGGGCTGGAATAGGAGGCCGAGAGGTTGAGGTCGGGCAGGGTTTGGTTCTTGGCGAAGCTGAGGTTGAGCTTGTCGGTTTCGACGCCGATCTTGGCGATCTCGAGGTCGGGGCGGTTGGCGATGGCCGCGGCCAGGGCTTCTTCGAGGCTGACTTCTCTGGCGACGTACGTCGGTTTGTCCTTGGGCACGAGGGCCGTCAGGGCCTTGTCCTCGTCCCCGGTGATGTTGAGCAGGAGCCTGAGCTGGTCTTCGCTGTTCTTGATCTGCGTTTCGGCCTGGATGAGGTCCGCCTCGCGGGTGGCGACTTCGGCCTGGGCGCTGAGGACCTCCATGGGGGCCAGCGTGCCGACCTCGACCGAGCGCCGGTTCTTCTCGAGCAGGTCCTTGGCGAGCGCGAGGGACTGGCGCCGGACCTCGAGGTTCTCGATGCTGTAGACGAGGTTCCAATAAGCGCTCTCGACGTCGTAGATCAAGGTCATCAGCGTGTTCCTGAGGCTCTCTTCCGAGACGCCGAGATTGTTCTTGGCCACCATGATCTCGCGCCGGTTCACCTTGAGCCCGAAGTTCCGGAGGAGGGGCTGGGTCAGCTGGAAGGAAAGGGTCGTCCCGAAGCGGGGATTGATGGTGATGCCTCGTGTATTCGTCGCCGTCCGGTAGCCGGTGAAGCCGAGGGCCAGCGTACCGCCTGTCGGCAGCTCCTGGTTGAGGTTGAGGAAATTGAAATTCCGGGACCTGTTGATCGAGCTGTCGCCGGGGGCATCGAGGTAAGAAAAAGCCGCGTTCTCCGTCTTTCTCGAGCTGTAGCTCAGGCTCATGGTCGGGATGTATTGTTCCCGGGCCGCGTTGACGGCCTCGGCCGAGATCTGGGGGCCGAGGACCTGGATGGCGACACCCAGGTTGTCCTTCAGGGCCTTGACGATGACCTCCTCGAGGGACATCGACAGGGTGGTGCCGGTCTCCTGGGCGAACCCGGAGCCGGCCAGGGCCAGGGCGATGATCAACAGGGGCAAGAGGGCTTTCTTTCTCATGGTCTAACTCCTTATCGTGAGCCGGGGCCCGCGACGCAAGCGGGCGGCCGTTATTCGTACCTCAGGGCCTCGATCGGGTCGAGCCGGGACGCCTTCCGGGCCGGGTAGAACCCGAAGAAAATGCCGATGGCCGCGGCGAAGAAGAAGGCCAGAAGGACCGAGTCGAGCGACACGACGGTGTTGAAGGACGAGAACATCTTGATGTTCTTGATGAGCTTGGAGGCGCCGATGCCGAAGGCAATGCCGATCAGCCCCCCCATCAGGCTCAAGACGACGGCCTCCGTCAGGAATTGCAGGAGGATGTCCTTCTCCCGGGCCCCGATGGCCATGCGCAGGCCGATCTCGCGGATCCGCTCGGTCACCGAGACCAGCATGATGTTCATGATGCCGATGCCGCCGACGAGCAGGGAGATGCCGGCGATGCTCCCGAGGAGCACGGTCATCATCTTCGTCGATTCGGCGGCCGACTCGGCGATCTCGGACATGTTGCCGACATTGAAGTCGTCCTCCGCGCCGGGGGCGATCATGTGGCGGACCCGGAGCAGCTCCTCGATCTGGGTCTGGGCCTCCTCCATCTGGTCGGCCGAGACGGCCCGGACGTCGACGGATTGGATGTAATCGATGCCCTGCAGCCGGCGCATGGCCGTCGTGTAGGGGATGCAGATCATGTCGTCGCGGCTGCCGAAGCCGCCCGACTCGCCCCGCTTCTTCAAGACCCCGAGGACCTTGAAGGGGATCTTTTTGATGCGGATGACCTTGCCGACCGGGTCCTCGTCCTCGAACAAGTTCGTCTTGACGTCGTAGCCGAGGACGGCGACCTTGGCGGCCGATTTGACCATGCCCTCGTCGAAATACGTCCCGGATTCGACGTCCCAGTTGCGGACCTCCGGGTAATTCTCGCCGGTGCCCGAGATGGACGTGTTCCAGTTCTTGTTGCCGTAGACCGTCTGGGCCCGGGCGCTGACGGAGGGCGAGACGTACATGACCGCCGGGCACTGCTGCGCGATCGCGATGGCATCCTCTTCCTTGAGGGTGGTCATGCTGCCCCAGCCGCCGTGGACGCCGCGCTGGTTCTGGCTGCCGGGCCGGACGAAGAGGAGGTTCGTGCCCATGGAGGCGAAGCGGCTCTCGATGCCGCGCTTGGCCCCCTCGCCGATGCTGACCATGGAGATCACGGCGCCGACGCCGATGATGATCCCCAGGCCCGTCAGGAACGACCGCATCTTGTTCCGGGCCAGGGCCCGGAAGGCGATCTTGAAGGTCTTCCCGATATGCTTGAACGTCCGTTTGATCATGACCGCTCCTCCTTGACGATGAGGCCGTCCTTGAGGTAGATCCGGCTGCTGGCCCAGGCGGCGATGTCGGGCTCGTGGGTGACCATGACCATGGTCATGCCTTTTTCCTCGTTCAGGGACTTGAAGATGTTCATGACCTCTGAGCTGGTCGTGCTGTCGAGGTTGCCGGTCGGTTCGTCGGCCAGGATGAGCTCGGGGTTGTTGAGGAGGGCCCGGGCGATGGCCACCCGCTGCTGCTCGCCGCCGGAGAGCTGGTTCGTCTTGTGGAGGGCCCGGTCCTTGAGGCCGACGGCGGCCAGGGCCGCGAGGGCCCGCTCGGTCGTGTCCCGGCCGTCGCTCGACGAGTACAGGAGCGGCAGCTCGGTGTTCTCCAGGGCCGTCGTCCGCGGCAGGAGGTTGAAGCTCTGGAAGACGAAACCGATCTTCTCGTTCCGGATGCGGGCCAGCTTGTTCTTGTCGAAGGTCGAGACCTCCTCGCCGTCGAGGATGTACCTCCCGGAGGTCGGGCGGTCGAGGCAGCCGAGGATGTTCATCAGGCTCGACTTGCCCGAGCCCGAAGGGCCCATGATGGCCAGGAAGTCCCCGTCCTCGATACGGTAGGTCACGCCGCGCAGGGCCCGGACCTCGGTGTCTCCGACGTGGTACGTCTTGACCAGGTTGTGAAGCTCGATGATGTTTCCGGGCATCTTGATATCCTTGTTATTCTGATCCGAGCGAGAGCCTCGATCGCTCAGCGCCGCCCGGGGGGGCCGCCCATGAACATCATGCCGGGCATGCCCTGCCGGTTGGCGGCGGAGGCCGCCGTCCCTGACACGGTCCCGGCGAGAATGACGTCGCCTTCCTTGAGCTCGCTGCGGACGATCTCCGTGTAAGAAGTGTCCGTGACGCCGGTCCGGACGAGCATCATGCTCAGCTTGCCGCTCGCGTCCATCATCCAGACGCGGGGCAGCTGCTGGCGGGCCTGGCCGCCGCTCTGCCGGTTGAACGTCCGTTGGCCCTGGCCGGCCTGGCCTTCCGGCCGGGCGCCGGTCGCGCCGGCGGCGGACGGAGCGGCCCCGCCGGGGGCGGGAGCGCCGGGCTGGCCGCCGCCCTGGGCCTGCCGCTGGGCCATCATCCGGTCCATGGTTTCCTTCATCTTGGCCGCCAGCTCTTCGGCGGGCAGGTCGGGGGTGAAGCGCAGGGCCGCGTTGGAGACCCGGAGGACGTCCTTGGCCTCGCCGACGATGATCGACACGGTCGCCGTCATGCCGGGGAGGAGCTTCTTATCGGGGTTGTCGACGTTGACGATGGTCGTATAGGTGACGACGTTCTGGACCGGCTCGGGCGAGAACCGGACCTGCTGGACGATGCCGTTGAAGGTCTCGTTCGGGTAGGCCTCGACCGTGAAGCGGACCTTCTGGCCCTCTTTGACCTTGCCGATGTCGGATTCGTCGACGCTGCACTCGACCTTCATCTTGGTCAGGTCGGTGGCCACCTGGAAGAGGACCGGGGCCGCGTAGCTCGACTGGAGGGTCTGGCCGATGTTGACCTTCCGGGTGATAACGACGCCATCGACCGGGGCCCGGATGACGGAATAACCCAGGTCGACCTTGCTCAGGTCGAGCGTGCTCTTGGCCTGGGCCAGGGTGGCTTCCGAGGAGATGAGGTCGCTCTTGGCGTTGAGGAAGTTCGCCTCGGCGGCATCCATCTCCTCGATGGATATGAGCTCCTTGGCGAAGAGGGTCTTGGCCCGCTCATAGGCCTTCTCGGCCGTCTGCAGCTGGACCTTGGACCGCTCGAGCGAGGCGAGGCGGCTCTTGTGGTTGGCCTCGTTCTGGTCGATCTTCATCCTCAGGGGCTCCTGGTCGAGTTCGGCAACTATCTGGCCCTTGGTGACAACGGTATTGAAGTCGGCGTAGAGCTTTTCGATCTTGCCCGACACCTGCGCGCCGACGTCGACGGTCTCGATCGGGTTCAGGGTCCCGGAGGTGACGACCAGGGCCTCGATGTCGCCCTTCGCGACGACCTCCGTCCTGTATTCGACCTTGCCGCTCTTCCCGTTCTTGAAGACGGTCAGGCCGAGGATCGCCCCGGTGACGACGACCAGGGCCACGATGATCCAGATGACTTTCTTTTTCATGTCCGATCTCCTTTATCTCTCGCGGTCCGGGGGACGGGGGTTGTCCGGCTCCCGCCGGTCGCGCGTTTGGTTCCGTTCGGAATCCTTCTTCCGCCACTCCTCGAAGCGGCGGATCATGGCGTCGTTCTTCTCTTTCTGCTCCGGCGTGAGGACCGCGTTGATCTCATCGGAGAGCATCTTGCGCAGCTCGCCCAGCTTGGCCCGGTTCTCGGTCCGGAAGGCCTTCATGCGCTCTTCGTTCCGCTTGAAGATCTCCTTGATCATGTCCTGCTGGTCCTGCGTCAGGCCGAGTTCCTTGGCCCAAGCCTCGGGGGACGGCATGTGGGGCCGCCCGGCCGCGGTGCGCCGGTCCTTCTTGTGCACGACGCAGCGTTCGCCGAGGATCCCGGCGGCGACCCCGAGCCCGAAGACGACGAGCAGCGTCAGGGCGACGATGATCTTGTATTTCGTCTTCATGGCGCCGGCCTCCTTGCCGGGGATTTCTCATCCAGGGATGCGAACAGGAGCATCATGGACCTCGTCTCCGGCTTGTCCGCTTCGAAGAGGGCTTGGGTCACGGAGAGGGAATCCCGGTTCTCCAGGAGCAGGGTCGCCGACTGGCTCACCTCGGCCGCCTCAGGGGCGAAGAAGTGGAAGCCTCCCAGGAGGAGGACCAGCGCCAGGAACACGGGAATGGCCCTCAGGCTCCAACGCTCCCAGAAGAGCAGGGGCACCATCTCCGTCTCCTCGCGGAGCCGGGGTTCGAGCCGCTCCCAGAAACGCGGCAGCGGGGCCGCGTCACGGCCCTCCCGGAGGAGGCTGAACATGGCCCGGTATTCCTTTTCGGCCTTCCGGCAGGCCGGGCAGGCTTCGAGGTGCCTCTCGAAAAGGTCCCTTGCGCCCTCATCGAGGCGTCCGTCGATGGACTTCAGGAGCAATTCCTCAGCCTTGCGACAGTTCATTTGCCCCTCCTTCCCCGGTGAGATAGGGAGCCAGCTTGACCCGGAGCATCCGCCGCGCCCGGTGGAGACGGGAGTCGACGGTCCCCGGCGAGAGGCGAAGGACCCGCGCGATCTCGTCGTAAGCCAGCCCCTGGATATCGCGGAGCGTCAGGATGACCCGGTACTTCTCCGGCAGGCTCTGCACGAACCTCTGGACAAGCGTCCGGCGGGCTTCCGTCTCCCTCTCCTGTTCGGCCTTCTCGGTCCGCTCCCGGTCCGAGAACGAGACCTCGGGGACGTCCTCCAAGGAGACTTCCTTGGCCCGGCCCTTCTTCCGGAGATAGTCCTTGACGTGGTTCATGGAGATGCGGTACAGCCAGGTCCCGAACTCCGACTTCCCGTGGAACCGGGGCAGGGCGAGATAGGCCTTCAGAAAGATCTCCTGGGCCAGATCGTCGGCCACGTCCCGGTTACGGGTGAAACTCAAAGCCATGCTGAACACCTTCGGCTGGTATTTCGTGACCAGCTCTTCGAAAGCCGTCGGGCTTCCGTTCTGAGCCAGTCGAACCAGCTGTTTTTCTTCCATGCGGATAAGCTCACTTGTCCTCCGCACCCTATTAGACGGGGGGAGGGGGCAAATCTTCCAGGCCTGGGTCTTTCTAAGAACGCCGGGCGGCGGCCCCTGGTTCCTCGAATCTCAACCTTTATTATACAGCTTTATTATACAGGAACGGCTCCCCGGCGCTACCCCCGGCCTGCGGGGAGCGGACCTCAGAATCACGGCCGCGCGCTCGAGGCCGGCCCCCCTCCTCGGACGGGGCCGTCGAGGCAACATCCCTCGCCGCCTCGGCCTTGCCCGAAGGGATGGGTCCCGGAAAGGGGAGAAGAACCAAGAATGTCGGCCGGTCCGACAAAAATGTCGGTATTTGGCCGCCAGCAGAAACATATCTTATTGATATTAATAATTATAGCTATTGGCACGAAAGAGGCATAATACTCCGACCTCATGACACAAGGAGGTCATAAGATGAAAAAGATGTTAGCTCTGATGGTTGGACTCCTCATCATCGGCGCCGCGATCGCGGCCGCCCAGGAGACGACCCCGACGCAGGCCCAGGAAAAGGCCCAGGTCCAGACCGAGCTCAAGGCTCAGACGCAGACCCAGGCCAAGACCCAGACGAAGGCGGAGTTCCGGTACCGCAACAGGACCGCGTTCATCGACGAGAACGGCGACGGCATCAACGACCTCGCCAGCGACGCCGATGGCGACGGCATCCCCAACTGCCAGGACCCCGACTGGGTCAAGCCCGCGGACGGCACCGGCAGCCAGTATCGCAAGGGCGCCGGGGCCGGCGCCGGATCGGCCGCGACCGGTTCCGGCAACGCTTACCAGCTTGCCCGGGACGATGACGGCGACGGCGTTCCCAACGGCCAGGACCCCGACTGGGTCAAGCCCGCGGACGGCACCGGCTACCAGGCCCAGCGCAAGATGGGTCAGGCGGACGGGACCGGATCGGCCCAGGCCCAGAAGGCCGGCCAGATGTCCAAATCCAGCTTCGGCAAGGGCTCCTTCCGGTCGGGCGGCGCGAGCGCGGCCCGGGCCACCGGGACAGGCGCCTGCGACGGCACCGGCCCCAAGGGCAACGTCCAGAGAAAAGGCCGCCGCTGAGGCGGCGATCGGGCCTCCTCCCCGCCGCCCGGCGGAGAGGGGGCCCTTTCCCTTGATTAAGCGGGGGTTTTCCATCATGATAAAAGAAATGCGGCGCCTCATCCCTCTTCTGGCCCTGGCGGCCCTGCCGGCCTGGGGAAGCACGGTCTATTTTTCGTTCAACCAGCACGCCACCGAGAACCTGTTCCAGACGAGGGACGCCGTCTCAGACCGGGTCTCGTCCTTTTCGCTGGCCATCGATCAGGATCTTTCGGCCCTCTCGCTCCTGGCCAGGGCCGAATACTCCGCGTTCCACGAGACGACCGGACTGAGCTTTTTCGCGGCCGACATCGGCCTCGACTACATCCTGGCGGCCGGGCGAAAAAGCGCCCTCTACCTCGCGGCCGGGGGCGCCGGACAGTTCTATCAGCAGGCCTTCGGCCCGTTCAGCTCGCTCGGCGCCCATCTGCTCGGCGCTTTCAAGACGTACCTCGCGCCCTCTTCCATCCTGAAGTTCCAGTGGCAGGGGACGTACGCCGCCTATAAGGACTCCCTCTTCGATTTTCTGAGCCAGACGGCGTCGCTTTCGATCGACAAGTATTTCCCGAGCCGGACGACACTCAAGGCGGACGCCGAATACGGATACAAGTATTTCCTCCACCCCTTCCTGCCCGACCCCTTGGAAGGGACGTCCGCGGCGCCGATGTTGATGAGCGGCGGCGGCTCCGGCGGACAGGGGCTCCAGGGCGGGGGGACGGGGGGCTCGGGCTCCGGCGGCGGATGGGGAGGGCAGCGCTACCAGGGCGGCAGCGGCTTCATCCCCCGCTACGACAGCGCGGGAGGCGGCGCCGGCATCGGGCACGTCTCCGTCTCGCTCCTCGCGGCCCAGGGCCTCGGCGACGCCGTCGGCCTGAGCGCGTCGGCCGTCAGGCAGTGGATCGTGTCCGGCGAGAGCCCGTTCCTGTCCATCGAAGAATTCTATCTTGTCCAGAACCCGAGCGCCGATTCGTTCTCCTGGGACGGGCACCAGCTCAACGGGCGGCTGACGTTCTCCCTGCCTTGGGACATCTCGCTGAAAGGCGGCTACACCTTTTCCGACAAGACCTATCCGGGCGTCGAGAGCCTTGGCCCCGACGGCCTGCCGCTCGGCATCATCCGGAACGACCGCCGGAACCTGATCGAAGCCCGGCTGCAAAAGGATTTCCGCCGCCTCTCTCTCTTCGTCGCCTATTCGTACGTCGACAATGCCTCGACCGACCCCCTGTTCGATTGGTCAAGCCATTACCTCATGGGCGGCTTCGAATGGAATCTGCCGACCGGCCGCAAGGGAGGCGTATAATGAGTCCCATGATCGCCGTCATTCCGGTCCTTGCGCTCCTCGCCGGAGCCCCGACGCTCGACCAGGCCCCGGGGCATTTCTACAACATCGACACGGAGATCCGGGTCGAAGCCACGGTCCGTGAGATCGTCCTCGAGCCCCGCTACAAGGGCACGGCCCCCTTCCTGGTCCTCCGCGTCGAGGAATCCGGCGGCGCCCGGACCTTCGATGTCGAGATCGCTCCCTCCTGGTTCTTCGGCCAGGACGTTCACGGGGGCGAGAAGGTCCAGATCGTCGGCTCCCTCGCCGAGACGCCGGGGAAGACGCCGACGATCATCGCCCGGGAGCTGCGCTACCGCGGCGAGACCTTCCAGCTCAGGGACAAGCGCGGGTTCCCCAACTGGCAGGGGGGGCCCAAGGGCAAGCGCGGCATCAGGAGGTTCGGCAGGACTTGAAGCGCCGGAACGTCCTCCTTTTCTTCGTTCTTCCGCTTCTCGGCGTGTTCGTTTTTTTCTCCCTGTCCGCCTTCTTCCAGCATCGCGATCTGAAGCGCAGGACCGAGTCCCTCGTCCGCGGCCAGCTCGGCGCCACGGCCCGGACCCTGGGCACGGCCGTGTCCCGGTTCCTCGACGAGGGCGCATCCCCCGAGACCGTGCTGGACACGATCCTCGCGGACGAAGAGGTCTATTTCGTCGCCCTGCTCGACGCAGACCGGGACATCCTGGCTTGGAACTCGCGCTTCGAGGGCTATCTGCCGATCTCCCTCACGGAGGGCCGGGACGGGGGGCCGGGGATCATCGATTCCCCGGCGGGAAGGATCTTCAGCGAGCTCACGCCCCTGGCGACCGGCGACGGCCGGCGGTTCAACCTGTACCTCGGATACGCCCTGACGGGGATGGAGGCGATGATCGCCCGATCGCGGCGGACGACGGTCCTCCTGTCGGCGCTCGCCCTTCTCGCCGGCACGGCGTTCTTCCGCGCCCTCTACCGGCTCCAATCCGGCTTTATGGCCAAGTCCCGCGAGGCCGAGGCGGAGCGCCGGGAGAAAGAGCATTTCCGCGAGATCTCGGCCTTCACCTCGGGCGTCGCCCACGAGATCAAGAACCCGTTGAACAGCCTGGCCTTGATCCTCGAGATGCTGGGCCGCAAGGTCCCGGCGGAGGCCAAAGGCGACCTGGATCTCGGGAAGGCCCAGGTCCGGACGATCGCCCGCATCGTCGACCGGTTCTCGCGAGTCGTCAAGGCGGTCCGGCCCGAGGCCGAGCCCCTGACCCTCGACGAAGTCCTGCGGCAGAGCGCGGCCAACCTCGCCGCGGAGGTCCCGGCGGCTTCGTCCCGGGTCGTGGTCGAGGTCCCTCCGGGGGTCCGGCTGAGCGCCGACCGCGATCTTCTGGCCCAGGCCTTTCTCAACATCCTGAAGAACGCGGTCGAGGCCTCGGGCGATGCCCCGGTCTGGGTGAAGGGTCGCCGGTCCGGTGGGAGGGTCGAGGTCGTCGTCCGCGACGAGGGCCCCGGATTCCCGGCCGAGGCGGCCGGCCGCCTGTTCGAACCCTTCTATACGACCAAGGAGAAGGGCATGGGCATCGGCCTCTACCTCGCCCGGAGGATCATCGAAGCCCATGGCGGAACGATCGAAGCCCGGCGCCCCGAGGGCGCGGGGGCCGAATTCCGTGTCGATCTCCCAGGAGCATGACATGAACGAGCCCCTGATCCTGATCGTCGAGGACGATCCGGTCCAACGCCGGCTCCTCCGGGATTACCTGGGATCGCGCGGCTTCCCGGTCGTCGAGGCCTCGTCCCGGAAAGAGGCTCTGGAGGCCGTCCTCCGGCACCGGGTCGATATCGCGGTCGTGGACTACAAGCTGGGCGACGACACGGGCACGGCCGCCATCCGAGACATGCTCGCCGCGAGCCCCCTGGTGACCCCGATCATGGTCACGGCCTACGGCAACATCGAGCGGGCCGTCGAGGCCGTTCGCAGCGGCGCCTACGATTACATCGTCAAGCCCCTCGACTTCGAGAAATTCCTCCTCATCCTCGAGCGGGCCAGGGAGCGGCAGAAGCTCCGCCGGGAGATCTCGGACCTCCGGGAGCGGCTCGACGAGAAGTTCAACGCCCGGAACTTCGTCTTCGCCTCGCCCCTCATGGAGGACGTCACCCGGCTGGTCGTGAAGGCGGCGCGGAGCGAAGCGACCGTGCTCGTCACGGGCGAGACGGGCACCGGCAAGGACCTCGTGGCCCGGATGATCCACCAGTCCTCGGCGCGCAAGAACGGCCCGTACGTCGCCCTGAACATCCCCGCGCTGCCCGAGTCGCTCATCGAGGCGGAGCTCTTCGGGGCCGAAAAAGGGTCCTTCACGGGGGCCCACGAGCGCAAGATCGGCAAGTTCGAGGCCGCTTCCGGCGGAACGGTCTTCCTCGACGAGATCGGCGACCTGGCACCCGAGACCCAGGTCAAGCTCCTCCGCTTCCTCCAGGACCGGGAGTTCTACCGGCTCGGTTCGAACCAGGCGCTCCATGCCGATGTCCGGGTCATCGCGGCGACGAACCAGGACCTCGAGGCGCTGATGAAGAAGGGCCGGTTCCGGGCCGACCTCTTCTACCGGCTGAACGTCATCGCCATCGCCGTCCCGCCGCTCCGCCGGCGCAAGGAGGACATCCCCCCGCTCGTCGATTTCTTCCTGAAGAAGTACGGGGAGCGGGAGGGCAAGAAGATCCACGGCCTCACCCGGGAGGCCTTGGCCGCCCTGGTCAATCATGCCTATCCGGGCAACGTCCGGGAGCTCGAGAACGTCGTCGAGAGAGCCGTCGTCTTTGCCGAGAAGGACACGCTCGGCCTGGCCGACCTGCCTCTCGACGTCACCGAGCCGGCCGAAGAGGGGAAGGGGCCGGAAGGGGATACGCTCGTAGATAAGGTCAGGCGTCTCGAGGTCCAGGAGATCCGGACGGCCCTCCGGGCGGCGGACGGCGTCAAGAGCCGGGCCGCCCGGGCGCTCGGCATCACCGAACGGATGCTGGCCTACAAGGTCAAGACCTACGGCCTCGGCCCCGGGACCGGAAACCGGAGCGGGACCGGCCGGCCCTAGCCGATCTTGACCGTTGTCCTGGCCACCCCGCCGCGGGTCGACAGGATGGAGACCTCGGCCTCGCCGGAAGTCCCCGGCTTGACCTTGATCTTCCAGCGGACCTCTTTCTTCTCGCCCTGCTTGATGAAGCCGATGTCCTGACGGGGCCGGGCTCCGTCGAGCTGGGCGCCGGCCGGGAGACGGACCGAAGCCGCGTCCGGCCGGACGATCTTGACCCGGTCGGCCATCTTGAGGGCCGTGGGCAGATATCCTTCATTGGTGAAGACCGCGACCAGCTCGAAGGCGTCCGCCTCCTTCTTGACCGGCTTGATCTCCGCGGACACGATCTTCACCTGGGGCAGGGACTTGGCCAGGAAGAGATTGAACATCGCCTCTTTCCTGATCCACTCCTCGAGCAGCTCGACCGGCGGGTTCTGGCGCCAGAACTTGGGATTGAAGCCGCCGATCTCCACCTCGCCGAGCGTCGGATGGACGGCCTTGGTCCAGGGCTTGAAATAGCGGCCGCCGAGCTCCTCGTCGATGTAGCGGAGGCTCTCGAGATCCGTCACCCGGCCGTCGCCGTCATAGTCCTTGAGCCGGCCGCCGTTCCAGAGCTCGTCGCCGTACCAGACCGCCCCGTAATAGAGGTAGCCGAAATCGGGGGAGTGGCCGAAGAGCGGCCGCCCCTGCGGCTCGCTCGGGATCTCGAAGCCCATCTCCGCGGCCCGGGCCCGCATCTCGCGGTCGCCGCGACCCTGGTTGGCGTAATCCCAGTACGTGTCCCCGGCGCTGGCGTAGCCGGTGATCTTCTTGCCTTCCTCGTCGAAGTGCTTATAGACCGCCATGTCCTCGGGGAACATCGACTCGCTCATCCGGCTGGTCGACGGGCCGTGAAGGAGCATCGGCACGGTCGTATCCATGGTCTGGACGACGCTGACGTTGGGGTGCTCGAGGAGGAAGGTGAAGACGGCCCGGGTCTCGGGCTCGGACAGCGGATATTCGCCGGCCCCTCCCTGGGTCCAGCCGCGGCCGGTCAGGTCCCGGCCGGGCATCGGCCGCCAGTTCTCGGGATAGTTGCGATGGAGGTCCAGGCCGCCGACGCCGTCTTCGTTCGTCCGGCCGTCGCCGTCGTTGTCATAGCCCTCGGACGACACGATGTAGTCGCCCTTGCCGGCCGGAGCGCGGATCATGAGCCGGCCCGAGGGATCGGCCGGGTCGATCGTCATCGTGCCTTTGCCGGCCTCGACCTTCTTGCGGACCTGGAGGATGAAGCCGTCGCCGTCGAGGTCCTCGGGCGGGTCCTCGTCGAGGAGGTTGTCCCGGTCGTCGTCGTAGGGCCGGACGGTGCTGCGGTTGGATTGGGCCGTTTGCAGGTACATCTCCGAGCCGTCGGGATTGTTCTTGACCCGGACGTAGATCGCCTTCGTGTCGACGAGCTTGGTGAGCGCGGCGTCCTGGCCGTAGCCGCTGAGGATGTGCCAGGCGAACCAGAGCGCGGCCTCGGCCGCCGTCACCTCGCCCGAGTGCCGGTTGCCCTCGATGAACATGGCCGGCTTGTCGGTGTCCTTGCCGGTGGCCTTGTTCGTAATCGTTATCTGCCAGATGTCCCGGCCCTCGAAGGATTTTCCAACGGAATAGAGGTCGACGAGGTTCGGGTAGGCGGCGGCCCATTGGCGCATGAACGCCGTGACCTCGTCGTAGGTGTGGTAGTGCAGGAAGTCCATCTCTCCCGCGGTCTTCGGCTTGGTGAAGTCGTGGGCCGCCCGGGGGAAGAAGCTCGCCCCGTGCCGGACGCCGCCGACGACGTAGGCGTTCGAAGGCCTCGGCTCCTGCGTCCCGCGCTCCCGGAAGCCCTCCTGGGCGGTCAATCCTATGATCAGGGCGGCCGCGAACGCGGCCACGGCCACGACCCTCAACGCGCGCTTGTCCATGGGACCTCCTGTCGGCAAGTAAGCGGAGGATATTCGGAACGCGCGCCCAAGTCAACTAGCCTGGATTATTCACAAAAACGCCCTGTTTCTTCTCCATCTCTTTTTCTTAGGGCGTTTTTGCCCTCCGGGCGAACCGATCCGGCCGCATCTGCTTTGTTCCAAAGGGCTCGCAGTACCAGGAGTACAGCTTCGCCCTTCGCGCCTCGCATCTGCAGCCGCCT
>Ga0105105_10000754_pt1 | contig 14278 bp, 16 predicted proteins | sample PPLLaktember2015_4_FD_79108 | JGI IMG/M metagenome (GOLD analysis project Ga0105105, IMG submission 79108) | Freshwater sediment microbial communities from Prairie Pothole Lake near Jamestown, North Dakota, USA - PPLs Lake P8 Core (1) Depth... | ecosystem: Environmental > Aquatic > Freshwater >... | reverse complement strand
GAAGTAGTTCAAAGATTCACAACAATGATGGGCGTATCTGTAACCATCACTGACGGTCTTTTCAAGACGGATCGTTCAGAACTATTCTTCTCCTATTTGGAGGAGTATGAAGGATTCAAACCGATGGTGATTAAGAAACTTCAAACGATTACTATGAGAAAACGGTAGGAAAAATTGGGGATGTGTGAGGGTTAAGTTCACACATCCCCATAGGGCACTATGTTATTTTTTTAGCTTAAAAGGTATGTACCGCAACTAGGACAATACTTATTATTGGATGGTGATGATACACCACATGTTTTACAAACTAACCGTGTGTGCACTGTGACGGGTTTCTCTACCATAACTCCGGTGTCTCCTGAACCTTTTAATTGAATAATGATAACTTCAGCTTGTTCAAGTTCACCGATAGAAGTATAATTCAAAGATTGATATAATTCACTTCCTTTAACTGTAATTCCTTCATCTTTTGCAGGTTCGCTTTGAATTGATAATTCTTGAGCTGGGATTGAGCAATTATAAACACTTTGAACTTCTCCAACCATCTGCCCAGTTACTCCACCGGTCATTCCTTTAACTGAATCTAGTCCTCTTGCTGTACCAGCTGATCCATAAACAGCATTTGATGTATATACCCAGTTTGGGGCATCATACCAGTAATAATTTAGAGGAGATCTATGTGGATAATGATGAACTTCATGAATGACGGTTTTCATAATATGTTCTGGAACTGGTTTCTCAAATGCAAACTCAATTCTAATCATTCCATCATCAATTTTATCGCCTCTATGCTCTTGTATTTGTTTTGTCTTGTGAATGAATTTAAATGCATTACGAACTACATTGTATTGCATAAATCCTTTTAACTCTGTTGTTTCATTTGGATCTAATACAAGACGATGATTATCTAACGCATCTTGCCCATCAATACTTACTTTGATTGCTACTCGTCTTGAATTTAGATTTTTGAATAGGAGGGAATACTCTGCTCCAAAAGGTAGGTGAACTGCTCCATCTGTGATTCTTAAAATCTTACCACCACATTTTACTTCTGCAACGAAATGATCTTTGTACGTCATTGGCATTACTCCTTTGAAGATTACAGACTAGAATCTTGTTTTAGAATTTTAGTTTAAAGTCTGTTGGTGTGCCCTGTATTTATATGTTCTAATTTATTTAGGAAAAGATCTATATATATTAATAATTGAATAAATCTAACTATTAACTATAGGAGGAAATATGAAAATTAAATCTATTGTTGTAACATTTATTATTTTCGCAATTCTATGCTCCATTCCATTATTCACTTCAAAAGATGTAAAGAAAATAACTCAGAGACCAGTGGTAAACCCAGTTCAAATCATTCATCAGGTTGAAGAAATGAGGAGTATCCCTGAACCGGTTGAAGTTAATCTATTATATAAAACATTCTGAAAGGAGATTAAGATGGACTACGCCACTATTGACCTTTTCATTATTATCATTTTCATTCTTGGGTTCACACTTATTCCAGTTATTATCATACCAGAAAAGAAGTGTACTATGTTTTGGATTTCGCTATTGATTTCTTGGAGTGGTATTGGGTGGGCGGCATTAGTTATCGTTGCCATTGTAAAGAGGTTTAAGCCATTACAGTAAAGGGGTTTAATTTATGCCAGCACAAGAAATTCCGACATGTGAAAAGTGCGGGCAACATCTAGAAATTGTCGAGGAAGATAAACAATGTGTTACAATGGCATGTGGGTTCTGCGACCTGGGAGGATGCGACCACATCGAACACGTTAGAGACTTTACTTGTTGGAACTGTTCAACACACCAACAGGCGGGTGAGGACCGCCGATCAGCAACACCGAGAATGGGACACCACTGTCTTTATTGTGGGAAAGATTTAACAGAGTGGTATCAACTATTAGAAAGGAGAAAATATGTCGCATAAAATTATTGTCAATGATCAGATTCTGGATTCCGACAAGATTCCCGCTTCGATTAGAGGTCTGGAGCACATCATTGGGAAGTCTACCCCGAATGACAGAAAGTTTGTCATGAAGGTCGATCCGACTCTGGTTCGGGAAAAGCTCCAAGGGAAGGAAACTGAAAATCTTGGCCGGGCTCCGATCCTTGTTTATGGGTTGGACGATATGGCTAAGAGAACAAAACAGATAGACTCCTTGGTAGTCAACGCAGTTTGTTTCCTGCTTGGCGCAGGAGCTGTAGCTTCTCTTTACTTCTGGAAAATCGTGGAAATCTTCGCCAAGTAAATTCTGGCGGAAAAATTGGGGGAGGCCTAAGGAATCCTCCCCCAATTTTTTACCCAAATATCGGTTTAACAATCTTTGATTTTTCTAATGAGTGTTTATAATTTCTCCAATCATCTTCGATTTGTTTTGGCCACATATAAAACTTAGCATTAAAGTTTCTAAGAAGACCATTTCTTGAAATGTCAGCTTTAACAATATAACCACCTACTTGAGGATACAAACCTAATCTTCTTAAAAATCCTGTTTGCCCCTCAAATGTTCCACATTGCATTCCAAATATTGAACCAAACATAGCTTGTAATTGAATGTGTAAATGCCCAGCCAAAACAAATCTTACACTTGGTTTTTCTTTAAAGTCCCTTGAGATATTTGCTAACTCAGTATAAACAACTTGCTCAATTCCTTTTTGTAATCTGTAAGAATATGAATATGGTGCACCTCCCGCTGGATGCCACAGCTTTAAATCGACACCTGGTAGGATTGGAATGTCAGCATCATCAAATCCTACATAGTGAAAATCAGGGCGCTGAGCTTCGATTGCCAAAAGGCAATTATGACCACCTCCTCTTTTGATGAATGAGTAATCATGATTTCCTCCAAGGACATACCACTCAAATCCTTTTGGTAAATTAAGAATTACTGATTCTTCTTGCTCCTCTGCTGATAATGCATACACTTCAAATTCTTGTCCTGGGTAAACCTTATAACCGGCGCAAAGGTCACCAGGGGTGAACATATATTTAACTCCATTTTTTCTACAGATTTCTGCGAACTCATTTAGTGCTGTTAGTTGACATGCTTTTGAACCGAAGTGAAGATCCGAAGCTACTCCAAAAACAATTTCTTTATCTTCAAGAGGGATATCAAGTTTCTCTCCATCTGAAGTTACATTTGTGCTTAAAATAATGTTTCTATCATCACAAATAATTTCATAACCCTTTTTTCTAAATTGAGTTATTAAATCAAAAATTTCATTTGGTGAACAACTTAATTGTTCACATAATTCATCACCAGAAATGCTTCTTTTTTTCTCTAAAATATTAATAAATGATTCTTCAATGCTCTCTCTAGTTTCTCCCGCATCTTCTAAATCTTCATCTGTTAAAAACTTTTTAACCTTTGAAATATACTTATAAAATGTGCTAATAGGATATGTATAATTAAATTTTGCTTTTGCTTCTTCATAAATATCTTTTGTTTGTTTCCCTGCTAAAATTTCCTGCTTTACAAACTCCACTAATCCTGGATAAAGAGTCATTCAGTTCCTCCCAAAAAAATAACAAGAATGTAATTAGATCATGCTCATTATTTTTTTGTTCTAAATTATAAGGAAGGTTTCCCAAATCGAATTAGTCAGAAAGTCACTATTTGCAACGGAAATGAACTATAATAAAATACGATCCCCATTTTCTTGTAGTAAATAAAAACCATCTTCTTGTAATAGATAATCTGTAATATCTTCAATTGTAATGCTAATTAAATCAAATCCATGAGTACAATCAAATGTGCCTTCTTCATCAAAATGTCTGAATCCACCAGTTTGAATAAATAATAGTTCATCAAGTTTATTTTCTGCACCAACAACATTCCATGCAAAATAATAATTATTTGAATCAATTGGGGATGAAAATTTTACTTTAAAACTAGTGATACCTTTTTCAATTACCTGGAATGGATACATACTTGATGTTGCATCTGCAATATTAATAATTGACCCAACAACAGCATTAACATCATTCAATGTAGGATCAGGAAATACTATTGTTACTTCATCAAGTCCATTTGGTAATGGGTCAATTCCTTTGTTTGTATTTGTTGGAATGATCCAATTTAAAATATAATTATTTGTAGCAATTGGGCTAGAAAATCTTACAGTAAATCCATTTATAGTTCTATCAGAGATTTCATATAAATACTGCATTGCTGTACTATCTGTTGTTTCAAGACTAACTAATATTGGAGATGTTGTATCTTTTGGTGTTGCAAAATTAATTATCGTTGAATTATCTCCAGCATTTAATCCTTTCAGACCTGAGTTATTTGGATCTCTACTTTTCATCCAATCAATTTTATATGAAGGATTTTCTGTTATATCAGATAAATCAATATAAAATCCTAAAGCAGTTTTACCTCTAATTGTATATGCAAACATTGAAGAATCTGGTATAGCAACATTGCTAATACAAGCAACTAAAGAATAAAATTCATCCGATTCAACATCTTCATTTAAATTATAATAAATACTAGATGTATGATATGGAATTGGTTCTACATTACTTTTATAAACTCTAGTATTAACCTCATTTACAACAAACCCTGTAGTGTCAGATATTGGGCAACGCAATGCATCATATATATTATCTTGAATTTCAATAAATAATTCCCGTGGTAAATCTGTTACAGCACCAATATCATGCCATGAACCACAGTCATAATATTCTCTTGAATAAGTTTGTGTTTCCAAACAAGAAGTTGCATCGGTAACACATATCTCATCCTCAGCTTGTTTGTAACGATGTAAGTTCCAAATTACATAATAGTTAGTTGAATCAGGAGGTGAGTTAAATTTTATTTTAAAATTTTCTGTAGTTTTATCTACAACAGTAAATAAGTATTGAGATGCATCACTGTCAACTGTATTAACAATAGACGCTGAAAGTGAATAGTAATTATTTCTTTCTTCATTTGGTATAGTTATAATTTGATCTTGACTATTTATTTGAGTTGTTTGAATTACACCAACTTCTGGAATAATCCAGTTTAAATAAAAGGCTCCATTATCAACTATATCACTAAATTTAACTTTAAATGAAGTAGGGGTTTTTTCAATTATAGTATAAGCATATTTAGAAACATCAGCATCAACTATATTCTGTAAAGTAATTAATAAAGGATAATCTGAATCAGCTTGCGGTATTGGAAGTATTACTTCAACAAAATCGTCAGGGAATACCTGTTGAACTCCAGCTTTAGGACCTACTTCAGATACCAAAAAATCTGCCCAGTAATGTTCATTAGCAGCTGGGCTACTCAATAATAATTCAAATGATGTTGAATTTTTACTAATAATCATTGTTGCAAAAGAACCAGCATCTGTTAGGTCATCATATCTAGCTGTTATATTTGCAACTGCTGCATATTCTACAAGAATTTCATCTGGGAGATATATTAAAACTGTTGATGAATCAACAGCTATTGGGGCACTTGATTTAATCAATTCCGTAATATCAGAACTATAACAATCAATTCTGCCTTCACAACATGGTGAACTATCGCCAGTCAAAAAGTCGTGAACTTGCATATCAACATCAAAACTAAATTTATCTTCAACAACAACTGAGTTAAATAATCTACTTGTTAATTGTAGATATTCTAATGGAATTAATCTCGCTCTATATGGTTTAAAAAACTCAATAACTTTTCTCAAATTTGAAAACATTGAATCTAAACCAAATAGAATATAACTTATATTAATAAATCCTAAACTTAAATAAGCTCTAACCCATTCGCCCATATCATTTAGAAGACTCCCTAATACTTCTTCTAAACTAATAGCAAGATTATCTAAATTTTGTTTAACCGCAGGATTTATTATTTCTAAAAGATTTCCTGCATCTAAATGATTTTGTAGAAAATTATCTGTAATTGGTCTTGTAAAAACATCAAGATATTTAGAATAAAGTTCGCGCCATTGTTCATGAGAAGTAATTCTAATATTTGCAATAGAATCAAATTCATCTAAAATATCTTGAACAGCAATGTTAGTTCCATCATAACAAACAAAGCTTTGACTTGGAGATCCAACAGTCCATAGTTTATTAAATGTATATACAGCAGTTAAATAAAGTGTTAGGAATGAACATTGATCACCAGTAATAGTAATCATTGCTGTTTGTGGAAGAGTTGGTTCTATATCTTCTTGTTTAGATCCTGCTAAAACCCATTGAGTATATTGATCCTGAACTTGTCTTGATATAATCCCGGTTTCAGCATCAATAGTCTTTTCATCATAAATTGGTTTTATTGCAAAATAAGGAGATTGTGACGGAAAATTAATTTTGTTTGTTGTATGTAAATTTCTTACTTGAGATTCTGTTTGTAGCCAGTGAGGGTCATTCTCAGTAATAAAATCAAAGTCAAAATATAATATTGAATTATCTACACTTGTACCGGCGATCTTATTTGTTTTAAATCTAATATCATTTGGATCACCATAAGTTCGATCATCAAATTGTAGACCAAGTTCAAATAAATCAACTCTGGTCAAACCATAATATTTTAAAACATCTAATAACGATTGTGGTGTTCCTTTTCTTTTATATAAATTAACTAAATCAAGAAAGAAATTTATTTTATTTGTAGGTGATTCATTTGTAGTAGGATATCTAAGACTTGTTGAGTATGGGTATCCAAAGCTTCTGAATAGTTCATCCATCTGATCATTTGGCATCTTATAAACATCTGAGATGCTAGTCTGATAAGTAGTTAATGTTCTATGAGAAGCGTATAAATCCCTAATGAAATTTCTTAATCCATAATAGTCAGAAGTAGAAAAAGAAGCCTGATCAATAACAGTAGAAAATAAATTTTCAGCGGTTGTTTTTTCACTCTTTGCAAGTGCTATAACCGCTTCAGTTATATCATCGGCAGATCCGCCTTGAACAATCTGAAGTATTTTCCAAAAGTCATTGATAGTGTACATTTATTCTCCTAAGGTGTAGTTGGAGGACATTGATAAAGCAAATTTGGCTCTCTATTAATCATAAATTTAAAATATGCATCCATTACATAAGACTCAAAAATATTACATAACAGACTCTTAGGATGCATATCACAACTAGAAACTAAATCTAAATTATTATATAATTGATAGCTTCCATATATTTGAAGTTGTAAGTATAAATAAATTAATTTTGCTAAACACCCATCTAAAGAATCATAACTTGCATATAGAATAGAAAATTCTGCTGTTGTATCAGTTATAATACTAACTGAAGTTGAATCAATTATTGTTAAAGATGTTGAATCATTTCTATATGCTAATAACGCATCTAACATTATAAGATCATGATTATTTAGTTCAAATATATTATCTCCTGTTGGATCTAAATTAACATATTGCCATAACCCAGGATATATTTGTAACCTTGAAGAAGCTTGCCTTGGAACACAAAAGAAATCAGATACTAACGTATATGTATATTCATAAAAATCTGCCATATATTCATCATTTAAAAGTAAGTTTATAAAAGATTGTGGGGGAAAGTTAATTGGATTTATATCTGATGGCGGAGGAATTCGATCACGATTAATTACTGATTTAATTATAAACTCTTTATACCAATGTTGCAACTCTGGTACAAGAGTATAACCTGAAAAAGAAATTGCCATTAATCCCTCACGTCTGTCTGAATTAGATCAGCTGTGCTCATCATATCAAGCATGTGTAAAAAGAATGTCTCTGGATTATAATCTTTAAATGTAAATTTTTTATTTTTGGGAACATCTGTACTCCAGCGCCCACTATGAAATCTCACAGCTTCTTCTAGAATATAAAATTGTTCCTCAGTAAGTAATTTTAAAAATATTTCCCTATTTTCAGCTATTACAAGGTCAGCAGCTTTCTTATCATGCCCATTATCTGTATGCGGGTTAACACCATTTTGTCCATACTTTAATGAATCATGCAAAACAGCAGCTAGTAACAATTTATCTAAATCTGTAGTATTTCGTTCAACTCCAAACATTCTAAAAATTTTAACTGTTGAATATAATAAATGATAAACGTGTTCAGCTTGAGTAGGGATTGTACCATTTAATTTCTTATGATGTTTCCCAGTTGATGAAGTTGGCTTATCCCATGCATTAGGCAATCTCGTATCAATTATTTGCCATAATTTAAAACATCTTTCCGACATATTTTCTTTTAACAAATTAATTATTCGTTCTTTATACATATTTAAAACCTTTCTTATTACTTAGTCTTAATGCCTTTTTGCATGATATATTTGCTCATAGTTCTGTCACCAAACCACCAAGTAACGCATGATACAGTTAGATATAAAATAACTTCAATAACACTTTGATAAATAGCTGTTGCTTCAGTTGAACTCATTCCTGTTCCGTATTTCTTAACTATCTCCCAAGCTAAATATGTAATGTATGAAGAAATACCAACTAGATAAGCTGTCAAAAGAGGTCTCATTATACCTCTAAACCAATCAACAAAACCAAACATAAGAGCAACAAGACAAGCAACCGGTCCGGAAACCCAGCTCAACCATCCAGTTACACTCAATAGCTTATCAACCCAATTTTGCCCAAACAATGGTTCGTTACCAGAATCCTGTGCCGACATATATGCTTGTGCATCTGCTAACTCAATCGCTCCTTCAATTTGAGCTTTTGTTACTTGAATTTGCGCTTCTGCTTCTGCTTTCATTGCAGCAGTTTGAGCTTGCACTAAAGCAATCTCATGTGCATTTTTCTCTTTCATTGTCTTATAGTTCATAATGCTTGATACCAAGCTACCGACTAATCCTGTTATTCCGCCTAAAATAGTTTCAAATAACATATTCAATTCCTCCTAAAACTTCTCAATAATTTTTAAAATAAAAGGTTGCTTTTCCATATGAGTCATAAACTTCGTTATAGCTAATCTTGAGTTTAATACTGCAAGTTGCCTTTGTAATGTTCCTTTTGCAAGACCAAGAAGAATACACCCGCTAACGTGAGATTTATATCCTTTTTGGACATCGCCAGCCCAATTACCTGAATGAATTAAAATAAAGCTTCTTTTAGGAACATCTTTGATCCAATATACCATACCAAATCTAGGGGAAACTCTAATATCACATTCATATTCTCCGCCTGGAATACAAGATATATTTGGTTGATTATCACGCCAAGGTAACTCTAACGTATGAACCTTATGTTCAAAAAATGTCAGAATGCCTTGAGTTCCTTGATCGCCTCTCGCCAATCTGTATAAATGAGCATATCGTTGTTCCACAGTTATAATCCTCACTATTCATATATTGGAATATTTTATCCCCTTTTCTTTAATATCTTAATAACCTCTTTTAATATTTTTACAGGTCTATCTGATTTAGCAGCAGTTTCTGCTTGTTCATATAAAATACCCTGAACTTTTGGATTGGTTGTTCCTGCTCTTGACATATATGATAGAACATCATCCTTAGTAAAGTTTTGTAACATTTCTTTTGTTATACCTTTTGTGTTAGATGCTCTTCTTGGTGAAAATGTGCTTTTAGCTTTTCTTCTAGAAATTGTTATATCAGTTTTTTCATTTAAAGCTTCTAATTGTTTTTCTCGTCTTGTTTTTGTTCCACCAAATAATTTTTCATTTAACTTATCTATAATTTTATTAGTCATTTCAACATCCGCATCAGCTCCACCTAAAGCAGAATATTTTCCTTGTGGACCATCTTCTCCTTTTTTCTCTGCAAGTTTTCTTCTAACTTTTTCATCTAGATCAGAAGATTCTTCAACAACATCTTCCTTCTTTTCTCTCAATGTTTTAGCTTTATCTCTTGCATCTTTATCAACTAGTTTAGCTTCTGAAACAACAAAATCTGATACTTCTAAAATATCAGTCCAAGGAGAAACTACATTACCATCAGATGTTAAATCTAATCTGGCTTGAATATTCTCCCCTTCTTTTACTTTTCTATGAAGAATTTTTCTAAGAGCAGGCATTTCAACATATATTGCTTGGTCTGTAACTTTTGCAGGAAACCCATATTCGATTTCATCAAGAACTAAACGAAATTTAGCTGAAATAGAATCAATAGAAACGCCTCCAATTTCAACCTCAAATGTTAGTTCTTTATCTTGGTTAGCATTTATTTTTAACATGTTTATTCTCCTGCATTTTTTAATACTGCTTTAATTTTCGATAGTTTAATATTTTTAGATTCAATTCCAACATTTTTAACTCTTGCAAAAATAGTTGGTTGAGCCTCTCTTTGGATACCTGCGCCAGGAACTGCACCGCCTCCACCACCGGGTGCACCCCCGCAACAGTCTCTAAACATCCCCATAGTTGCAATAGATACCATTTATAGTTTGTTCCTTTTTTTAGTATTATATAGTTACTTGTTTCCAATAGCTAAATTGCCCACATTGTGTTCCATCAGCTTGAATCAAATAAGTTTCTATAACATCATTATCTGTACCAACTGAACCTGCATTTGCATATATTCTAACTCTTGCTGTAACCATATTTCCATGTTCATCATATACAGGATTATCAATATAGAAGTTATGATGAACAAGACCAAGAGTTCTAATTACTGAATCATAAATCATACTTAAATCACCATCATATACTTGAACATCATCTGTCTTTCCCCAAGGAAAATATGTTGGATGCGTAACAACTGCATACCAAGTTCCATTCACATTTGGAGTAAATGTATATTTATAACTTCCATCTCCTAACTCAGTAAATGAACCAAAAACTGAAGGAGTAACTTCTATTGCTGAAGGATTATATACATGAACTGTAAATGCCGAACTATCTATACCTGAGATTAAAACTCCATTCTTATCAGATACAGTAAAATGTTCATCTACTGGTTTGTTGATTACTCCAAGAATCATTTCAATTCTCCTTTAGTGTTCAGCGATAATATCGTCAATAGTTTGCCCAGGTAACAAACAAGTGTGGCATCTATATAATTCAATATCCCCATAACCTTTAAATTCTGTATTTCCTTCTGGACAGAAAATCAAAGCTCTAACATACCATCCAGGAGGTAATGCATCTATAGCACATCCTTCTGCATTAAATTCATCGCCCATAGGGCAATCACCATACATAGGATGATTAGAAACATAAATTTGAATTGGGACAATATCAGCTCCGCTATTAGAAAACATTCTATCATCATTTTGTAATCCAAGAGCTGCCGCTGGAATTTGCCCTGCTGGGTTTGGATAATATTGACCAGGAGGAACAGCAATTGACATTTGAACAGAAGCACCCCAAGGAGCTTTAAAGAAATACATTGTACCGTCTTTCATATATACTGGACAATGAAAACTTAAAAGAATTTGTTTACATTTAAATCCTGATGGAACTTCTGGACCAGTGTAATCATCATCAGTATTTGAGAAATCCCACTTCAACATAGCTCCACCACCAATAGAAGTTGAATCATCACCGCTACTAGTAAATACAGTCATTGTATTTAGAGGTCTGGTATCAGCTCTTATAATGGGTCTGCCATCCGGCATTCTAGGAGTTGGATCAATTTCTGGTAAAGCTTCACCTGTATGATTTGCTACAATATTTATTAATGTGGTTGAATCATTAGATGATAGACTTTCCTTAAACCAGATATCACAGTGACTTGTTGTTGAAGATATAAAATCCAAAGATGTAACAATAGAAGATTCTTGAATCTCTATAGTTAATCTGCTTGGATCTACAACTCCATTTAAAAAACTACTTAAACTAAAATTATATTTTTCAGCCATTGCTGATATTCCTCCAAATTATTATGAAACTCTCCAAAACTCAAATCTTGCGCGTCTAATATAAGCAGTTGTTCCGGCTGCTTCAGAAGCGTAATCCATATCGAAGTTATATGTTGTAGAAGCTGATAATGTTAAATAAACAAACCCGCTATAACTTTTATAACTTGCTGCATCCTGTGATTCATTATTTATTTCTGCTAAAGTAGTAGTATCATCTTGTTGAATTCTAAATTCAAAATCTGCTGATGTGGAATTTAATCTTCCTTCTGCATACCATCCAAGTCTATATGTACCTGCTACTAAACCACTTACTGTATGTCTTAATTTTTGTTGATATGTAGCACTTGTTGTTGTACTTTCTGCATCGCTTGATGATTGAGAAAAGAACTGCCCAAAAATCATTGTTATAGTTGCAACCCCACTTCCCCCATCAGTAACTGTTACTGGAGATCCAACAAAATTCAATGTAGTATGTGGTGTGTTTGTAACATTACTTCCTTCATCCTGAACATTAATTTTTCTAATGTTTGAAAGTTGTGCTCTCTTTTTTGCATTTGAAGCTGCACTATCTTCTATTAAAACAATATCAGCAGAAACAGGCGAAGTTTTTTCTGTTACTGCACTAATCTCACCAGCACCCTCTGTTAATAATAAATTACTCCCATTAAGCTGAGGGCGCAACTCAAAATTTATTTTACCTTTCCATTTCATAGTTTAATCCTCTATTGTCTTTATGACATTGGCTTACGCCATTAGGTGATGTATGTGTTAATCTTTTTTATAGTTGTTTCTTGTTGAATTGTACTAACCTTCTGAGTATTCCATCTTGATGCTGTATTGATCTTCCAAGGTAATGATCTAAATATAGCACAAACTCTTGTTAATCTATTTGCCCCAGTTTGATAGGTACTTGCAAATGTTGTTTCTGTTCCTAATGCTCCAACAAGTTCTGCTGCTCCATATGATGTTGTAGTTTGTGCTGCATCTAAAATTTCTATTTGTGATTGACTTCCACTAACCGTCCAGGTACCAACATTACCACAAACATATGCAGATCTTACCAATGAATCTCTTGGTGAAGTAATTGTATTTGTAATAGTATCGCTTGGGGCAACAGCATTAACAAATGTTCCGTTTGATACAAAAAGTGATTGCTCTACTCCTCCATATTGTGTACAAACTCCCCAAACTTCAATAGATGAATTTGGGCCACTACCATTAACCTGAATAGTTTTTAATCCAGTTGTTGGTAAAGAAGCTTCAAACAGATACCATATTTCACTGGAGTTATTTGAATACCCTGATGCTGTTTCTGTTGTAACAGCTCTAACTGCTCTGGTCATTGATACACCGCCATAAGTTATACTATCAACAACCCAAACAGGACTGGTATCAGCTAATGTAGTTTCACCACCTACATCAACAATTATTACCCTATTTGAACCTGCAACTAATGTATGAGTAAAACTAAAACTCCATACTGTAGTTGAAGTATAAGATTGGTTAGTATCAGTTCCAAGTTTTGATATTGTAAGTGCCATTATGGAGTTGTCTCCACAACTGTCCAATCACCTGGGTTAAAATAAACTACATCGGCAGTCCAAGCAAATCCAACCTTTTGAATAAATTTTGATGACCCAGTTGGTGCTGTATGTGTTAATTCACCAGTAGTTTGGCTTACATATAAATCTTGTCCAACAGTCCAATTCCAAGAATCTTTTCTGATAAGTCCTTGTAGAAGAACTAATTTACTACCTGTTCCTGTCTCTAAGGCTAAAGCTCTACACGGCATAGTTGTTATGCTATCAGCATCTGTTGTTTCAAAATTACCATCCGATGCCATAAATAATGCAGCACCAAATCCAAGAGCATTAACATCAACTGTTACAGTAATTGTTACTCCAGCACCAGTAAGATCTGAAGAAGGTGATGATAAACTTAAACCAGTTGCGCTTGTTCCTGATGTTCCTGATGTTCCGCCCCCAGTACCAATACTGGTCGCAATAACAACAACTCTAACATTTTCTGTATTTGTAGCAGACCAGATTCTACAAACAGATGTACTCGTTCTTACAATTTCTTCTAATCCAAGAGTCTTATCATCCGCTGGAGTATATGCCTGAACGATAATATCTTTAGTATTTAAATTATGTGCAATATCAGCATAATATAATCCACCAGATAGTGTCCAAGTAGAAATTGTTTCAACATATTTTGTTATAGCATCAGAACCAGATGTACCTGAACTACCTGATGAACCGCTTGATCCTGATGTTCCTGAACTACCGCTGGTTCCACTTGATCCAGAAGTACCAGATGATCCACTAGTACCATTTATACCTGATGTTCCTGAACTACCACTAGTACCATTTATACCTGAAGTACCGCTTGATCCTGATGTACCAGAACTACCACTAGAACCAGATGAACCGGATGTCCCACTATTACCACTAGTACCAGAACTACCTGATGTACCTGATACACCACTTGATCCTGAAGTACCAGAATTTCCTGAT
>Ga0105105_10000753_pt1 | contig 14279 bp, 16 predicted proteins | sample PPLLaktember2015_4_FD_79108 | JGI IMG/M metagenome (GOLD analysis project Ga0105105, IMG submission 79108) | Freshwater sediment microbial communities from Prairie Pothole Lake near Jamestown, North Dakota, USA - PPLs Lake P8 Core (1) Depth... | ecosystem: Environmental > Aquatic > Freshwater >... | reverse complement strand
GACATATTCCGTCTCCCAAGGCTTCTTCTCGAGTTTTGGGTTACCGCAGTAATAACGATGAAGAGCTACTGCGATGTTTCCGTTTGCCTCTGCCAAATATTTTGCGAGAACAGCAGTCCCGCATTTTATATTGGCGTCAATCCAATAGAGTTTATGCTTTACATCAACTCCATTGTCCTTCAATTCCGGTTCCGTTTTCCATGTTTGGTAGCGAACTTGAAGAAGACCAACTGCACCCATTTTTGAGGTGGCGTTTGGATTAAACTCTGATTCAACCCACATCTGAGAAGCTACCAAATCAGGGTCAAGTTTTTTCTCCCGACTTTCATTAATAATGTGCATTGCCATGAACTTCGCCACAAATGGCGTTGTCCTTGGCTGAAGCTTAATGATGGAGTCAGCGAGACTAGCAATTTCAGGAGTGTCAAGAGGTCCTGATCCAATCTTTTTTTCCTCTGCCAATAAACCAGATACACAAGTAAAAATCAAAACCATTATCGTAATCATAATTCTTTTCATAATATTCTCCTTTTTAATAGTTAACTGCATGGGTGAAAATCAATTAATCAGATATTAATATATATAGAACACACACTAAATAAGTTAAGAATATCATTTTCAAAATAAGAACAAAATACAAAATTCGTTTGGAGGAATATAGAATATGGATGCAGATGAAATTAGAGCTCAGAATTTAGCAAGGCAGATGGCGAATAATCCAGGAGGTCCACCACCAAGTCCAGGTTTATCTCCATCAGTTGGACAATGCCCTCAATGTGGAATGTATCACCCACCAGTTAGACCAGGAGAAATTTGCCCATTAAAACCATCATTTGTTAAAAGTGCAGATGGATCAAATCCACAAGTTGAGATCGATAAATATCTAGTAACCATGAAAACTATTCTTATTAGTCAGCTTGGGAAAAAATCAATTAAGGATCCTAAAAAACTTTTTCAGAACATGATTATAGAGTTAACCAAATTCATTGAAGGATATAAGGAATGATAACTTTGAATAGAGAGATGACATTTATAAATTGGTATATTTTACAAAAAGAATTTACTTACTCCGATAATGTCAGAAAAATTTTGAATCTAGTTCATTATTTAAATACTAAGAAAAGAATTGATTTAGCTTTAGCAATTCATATAGCTAATGAAAAATCAAAGAAAGATTATAATTATCATTTCTCTAAAAAGTTTATCTGGAATTTATATAGTAAAAGATTAGCTAATGTAAAACATGCAAAAGTAGAATATAGAAAGTTTGTAGAAGGATTAAGAAAATCACAACTTCCAGATGTTGAATATAGAAAGATATGTGCATGTGGTTGTGGAAAAGAAGTTAAAGAAGGTAAAATATATTTGCGTGGGCATAATCCAAGATTTAAATCTGAAGAAGAAAAAAATATTTACTTAGAAAAGTTACGAGATATTAGAAAGAAGAAAAGTGAAAAAAAGAGCAATGTCATTTTCATCAATCAAAAAGCTTCATAGGTTCTATTGAAATACGTTCTGCTATATAAATAATTAGGAGGGTTAATGAATTTCAAAGTTCTATTGAAAAACACGTTTTCTATTGAAATCGCCCCTCCTAATATATATACATATATTATAGTAGGATCTACTAATTTGTTGTATTAGACTAATAGAAGAAAAATAAAAGACAAATAAAAGACAAATAAAAAAGTTAAAAAGAAAAAGATCTAAAGATTAAACAACCCACCACTCCACCACCCTGGCGGGGGTGAAGGGTTATTGCAGAGGCTTTATTCTATTTACTTATACAGTTTAAAAATTCAACTTTAAGAACAAATTTAAAATAGAGAATATCACGAAAGGAAATAGTAGAATGATCAATGAGAATACAAAATGGTTTAATCAAACTTTATTTGCATACAAAGATAGACATTATAGTACAGATGGATATCTAAGACTTTCAATTGCTACAAACAGCGAAGATTACACTTCCTTCAATCCCCCAGCCTTATCATTTTCAATTAGCAACAATTATCAAAAATCTCTTACTCTACAATTATCTAGTTGTAATGATCTTATCAAAACATTTAAAACTATGTCGTTAAATGGAGATGTTGTAGAAATTCAAAGAAAATATCAAAAGGATATTCTATACTTTAAATTTTTTATAGATAAAAATTCTGGAGAGAGATTAGTCTTAATAGAGATTAGAAGTAACGAAACAGATTTAACTAGAATTGTAATGCCTCTATTAGTACAGTTTGAAGCCTTTATGAGCTGTATAAAACAATTCTCAGAAAAATATATTGATATATGTTTAATGTTGTTGGGGAAAACAATCGACTCAACAGCTTTTAAAATTATTGAACAGCTTCCATCATTGATTAAAAGTATTAGCTCTAGATCAGTAGTTCAGGAAACAATACAGGATTCCCGCGTTCCGGAACCAGAAAAAGAAGTTATTGAAACCGCTCAACAAACAATTGCTGATTTAGATAAATTTCTGGGTGAAGATATGAAGAATGTTAAAATTCCAGAAATTGAAGCAGAGATTAAAACAGAAGTAACTAAAGTTAATAGTTTGTTTGTTGAAAAAGTAATTGATAATGATTTGATGAATTTAGAAAACTTGTTCATTAATTATATGATGGCCCCAAACCCAATTGAATTATTTGAAAAAGATATTATTAGTAAAATTTATTCTAGTGATGAATCATTTAAAGGTCTTAGTGGAATTAGTGAAGATGATATGAAGTCAGTTACTTACTTGGGTAAAATTCTATTTTTAGTGTCTTATAAGAATTATTTAAATGATGGGTCTGCATTGCCAGATAAGGTTCCTGTATTTAAATATAAAAGTAAATCATGGAAAGAAACAAATGATGAAGTAGCATATGATTTACTACTATTCAATTTGTTTATTAGAAATGTAAGACGTAGACTTGAAGGGAAGAGTCCTGATATAGTAGCAAACAAAGCTTTATTCTATCTACAGTTTAGATGTTTTGCTGACCCATTTATTTTTACATATTTAGATAATAAAGATGTAAAGCAGTTAGAAAGTATTATTGTGTCTAGATTTAAGTATTATGATAGTATAGGTGTGTTCAATAAGTATTATAAATTATTAGAAGATATGAATTGCCCAGTGATAAAAGAAGATGATATTAGAAGTGGAATAAATGAAGTTTCAGAAAATGTTATTAGAAAAAGTCCTTATATTGAAGACCTGCATAAGAAGATGTTTGAAGCTGGTCATGTAAAGTTACCATCTATAAATAAGTTTACTTTAGAACAAATTGTAAATGAGATCATTCCGTTCGAAGTTGCAGAAAAGACAGGAGTTGATGTTAAAAAAGATGAAATACTAAAAGAACTTAAAGAAAAGAATAATATTTCTGATGAAATTGTCAAATTTATGACAAAAGGTAAAACAAAAGTTACAGCAGAAAAGAAACAAAAAGATGAATCTAACTTATATAGAATAGTAAAATTTTATGATAGTGAAGTTCCAGATGAAATTAAAGTTAATTTCTTTGCATATATAGAAAAGTTGGGTAATAAGAAATATGATTTTAAAAATAAAGATTTTGATTTAGATTTGTTTGGAGAAAATCTAGTTAAGGCATTGTTTACATGGAACCCTGATAATCATTCTAAAAATTATAAAGAATTTTTCTCAGCTTCAGAGAGTGAATTAATGTCAAAAGAATTGATCATAGCAAAGATTAAGCAAGAAGATACAGTAGTTGTATCAACAAACTCTGATTGGAATTTTGGTTAGGAGATATAGAATGGCTCTGAAAATGGGAAAGACATTCGACCGATGTTATAATATTAGATTACCGTTTCTAAATGGTTTTTATGATATAGGAGTTTTCTTTAATAAGAAGTCAACCTTTCTTTTATTTAGTGTTGATTCAAATGTTAAAGCAGATGAAACTCATGGTATCAAGATTAATATGTTTAAGAACTTGGAGTCATCTAAGTTTTGCGAAACATTTATTCAACTTCATAATTTTAGAAAAAATACTTTGGATATTCTAAACCAATTCAAAAGTGTAAAACCAGAATATCATCAGGAGATTTCTTTTATTCATAATGAAACGATTACACTTTCAAAAATTGAGATAGAAGATAATAGGTTTCTTTTTGATTGTTTAAATATTTATGGTTTCACTTTGAACTCATATACTAATGAATTTCTTTTTATTCTTACTGAAAGACAAAATATAGTTAAGAAGTTAGGAAGAAAAATAGTTAGAACTAGTGGTCTACAAATTGCTACAACACAAGCGTTACATATTTTAAATGATTTTCATGTTGATAGTAAAGCTGGTAAAGCAGGATTTGAAGAGCAACAACCAAATGATGGAAAAATTATTAGATTGGATGATGCTGATGGAGATTAAATAATGGGAGCAAACCCAAAAGATAGTAAGGGCGGAACAGAAAGAGAAATATATGTTTATATTCATAATGTTTTTGCAAATTTTTTTAAGGATTCATTAGATTATTTCTCTAAGCATTTATGGCCCAGATTTGAATATACTGTTATTGGCACTTATGATAAAGCTGTAGAATATATTCAGAAAGAGTGTCAATATGGAAGAGAAGTTGCAAAACCAATGACTCCAGCTTTGATTTTAAATCCATCTGGAGATTTTGAATTAGCTGATGCAAATGCTGGGGGAAAACAGTTATGGAGATTTCCTAACTTAGCTCCTGGTATGGTAAAATATATTTATGATCCTGTATACCAAGATTCAAATATGTTAATTACAGTTGGTTTTATTAGAATACAAGGTGATATTGAATTATTAATGCTTCTAAATAGTTTTTATGAATATTGTGATCTAAGAATGCTATTTTTACAAATATTTGGTGGAATGGATAGGTGGATATATCCACAATTTTTTAATACGTTTATTATAATTCCAGAAGAACTTTTAAATTATCAATATAGTAATCCATATACCGGAGTATCATATGCTTTAGATTGGGAAAAAGCTGGTGCATATAAATATTTAGTAAAGACAATTGGGAAAGAAGAATTAGTTCTTCCTTGTAATATTAAACCTATTTACAAACTTAGCGGGTTTAGTGATCCTAGTAGTAGATATGGCGGGGCAGATGCAGTAGCGGATTGGAGATTAGGGGCAACTATTCATTATGAAATAGAAGTTCCTTCTTGGATGATTTTTAGTGCTGATTATTTAAGTAAAGATTTTAATATTTTTATTAATAGCGGGTCTGTCTATTCTGCAAATGATTATTCAAATGTTCCTGCAGATGAGAGATTAGCCAATCCAGATTTATTTACTATTCCACAGCTTAAGCAAAATTTTTTATATAACATGAATATTGCAGATGAGACTAGCAATACTGAAATTAATCCTCAGTGTAGTCAAGAAACACAACCAACATTAAAATTTAAAACTAGATATGCTTATACAGTTACACAAAGCGATTATGATTCTACTAGCGATATAATAATTCAATTACCAGAAGTAATTTTAGATCCTCAACTTATAATAGCTAATAGTAATTATGGTCAAATGGTTTATGGAGATCATTATGTTTTGCAAAATAATGGGAGTGAAATATTAATAAAGAAAGATCATGTAGAAGTTAGTGTTGGAATGATAATAGAATTATATGTATATGCATTCTTAGGAGACGCAGAATGATAACAGATGATAAAAACATCAAGACTAAAGTTAATGTTGCTTCTGCTGTAATATTAAAACATGAGAACGGAGTTAATTCAGTTCTTTTAATTATGAGAGCAAAAGAAGATCATTGGCCTAATCAATGGGAATTACCAAGAGGAAAATGTGATAAACCTCATGGTGAAGATGTAAAACATTGTGTAGTCAGAGAGATAAAAGAAGAAACTGGTTTAGATGTTATACCGGTTGAATTAATTGATACATTTGTTTATTATGCAGATAAAGGAACTAGAAAAACAACAAGTTATAATTTTCTATGTCAGTTGAAAGATCAAAATCAAAAAGTAAAGTTATCTAAGGAACATCAGGCGGCAAAATGGGTAACAGAACTAGGAGTTGCTGAACTGTTATTACATCCTGATCAAAAGAAAACATTAGCTAAAGTTTTAAATACCGATAGGAAAATTATTTCTTATCCAAGTAATAACTTTACTGCTAATAATAAGGTTGAAGAATATCTACTATGGATACAACATTAATATTGAGAATAAGTGAAAAAGGATTTTATGTAAACATTCCAGGAGTTTCTCCGACGAGAACCCCAGCAGATATTGATATTACTAAAACTAATTTAAATTTAGTTTTATCATTTTTAAGATCATCGGGAATAAAAGACTTTACAATTTTATCAAAAAGTGAACTAGGAGAAAAAGTAATTAAATCTAAAGATATAATGTTTAAAAAGAAAGAAAAAGATGAGCCGAAAGAAAATGTAAAAGAAGTTGAAAAAAGATTAGACCGATTAGAAAATATGATAGGTAGATTATTAACAAAAAAAGATGAAGGTATATCAAAAGATCAGATAAAAAATAAACTAGATTTCCTTGAAGTTTTAATAAAAAATATTAATATTTCAGAACAAAATACACAATTTAAATCAGAAGTTAAACGCGAACCTGAGATAGAAGAATTAGATACTTTTATTCCAGATATTGATATTTCTGGATTATCAATGAAAGGGGAATCTTCTCAGGAAATATTAAATGGTAGTGGAGATATAGATGAGTCAGCAAATCTTTTATCGAAATTATTAAATCAAGGGAAGCGTGGAGGAAAGAAATGAGTGAGGAAGTAAAAGAAGTAAAAAAGAAAGATGATGTTGTTTGTATCGGGTTGGATTGTGGAACAATGCATTTAGTTTGTGCTAGATCAGATTCTCCCGAAGTTAAAATGACTAGAAATGTATTTTTAAAATTAGATAGTGAAATTCAAATGACTGATCTAAGTGAAATTAGTTATGTTGAAAATGAGGATGGACAATTTTTTATCATTGGGTCAGATGCATTTACTTACGCTAATATTTTTGGAAAAGAAGTTTCAAGACCAATGGAGAAAGGACTTATATCTCCAAAAGAGATTGCAGCAATTGATGTCTTGACATTGATGATCAAAAATCTTATTGGGGATGTTAAAGGAAAAGATACTTATTGTTCTTACTCTATTCCTGCACAAGCAATTGATGAAGATAGAACAGTTACTTATCATGAAAATGTTTTTGCTAGGATTCTAAAAAGTTTGGGTGTTAATTATACATCTGTCAATGAAGCTATGGCAATTATTTATTCTGAGTGTGCAAAAGAAAAGTTTAGTGGGATTGCAATTAGCTTTGGAGCTGGTATGGCAAACGTAGCTATTGCATATAAAGGGATTGAGGCTCTTACTTTTTCAACCGCTCGAGCAGGAGATTGGATTGATAAGGAAGCTGCATCGTCATTAGGTATGGTTCCTAACAGAGTTACAAGTATGAAAGAAAAGTATATGCAATTGAGTGGTGAAGTGTCAGTACAAAATAAAAAGACAAAGAGAATTTTAGAAGCGTTGTTTTATTATCACAAAGCATTAATTGATTATACAGTTAAAAAGATTATTAAAGAGTTTGATGATAAGGTTGATGTAGAAATTGCCGAACCTATTCCAGTTGTTATATCTGGTGGTACAAGTATGCCAAAGGGATTTGTTGAAATGTTCAAGGACGTTATCTCAGGATACGAGCTTCCTTTTGAGATTTCTGAGATACGTAGAGCACAAAATCCTTTAACTGCTGTAGCTAATGGATTATTAATCAGAACTGTTTCTGATGTTAAGGGTATGGGGAAATAGTTTTTGAAAAAAGTTTAGAACAAATAATAAATTAAATATAAGTGGAGAAGAACGAATTAAAATATAGGAGATAATGCAGATGGATCTTGATGTGTTACGAGTTTTTACTGCTACTTTTGTTTCTGAATCAAAAATGACAAAAGGCACTAAGCGTGATTTACTAGAATATGTAATGTCTGCCGGAAAAGATGAACTCCTATATTACTTAGCTACTGGTAGTATTTCTACCGGAATTATTCAAGAGTCTGATACTCTAAGCTATACAGAAAATTACATTGAAGGTTTAATATTTGAAGCTAAGAAACCTAAGCCTAAGAAAAAGGGGGAAGGTTATTTTAGACAAGCTTTTGAAAAGGGAAAAGAGTTTAAGAGTTGGGCTGGAAAAAAATATACTGCTGGCGCAAAAACTGTATCTACTGCATACCACAAACATAAAGGAACAATTGGAGTTACACTTGCAGTTGCTGCTGCGACCGCTGCTGCTTATGCCGCATACAAGAGATATTTTACTGCAGCTGCTAAAGCATGTAGAAATTCAGAAGATCGAGAAGAATGTTTAAGACAATATAGGAAGAAAGCAGCATTACAAAAAGCCCAAGATTTACAATCTAGTTTGTCTAAATGTAATAACACAAACGACCCAGAGAAATGCAAAGCTTCTATTGCAAATAAAATTGCAAAAGCTAAAGCAGAAGCTGCCTCAATAGGCACTTGATTTACCAAAAAATATTAACAAGGGTGATTTTAAATCACTCATCAACAGGAGGATAAAATGGATCTAGATGTATTGAGAGAGTTTACAAGTGTATTTATTTACGAGTCAAATTTGGATGAAGGTGATAAGACCTCTCTACTAGAAAATATTGATGTTGCAACAAGAGAAGAAATGCTTTATTTTCTAGCCAATGGGGATGTTCCTGCTGGTCAAGTTAGAGAAGATCTATCAAGAGTTGAAGCAATGGTAGAAGGACTAATCTTGACAGAAGCAAAAGCAAAGCCAAAAGCAAAGCCAGGCGCATTTGGTAAGGCTTTAAAGAGCACACAAAAGACAGCCAAGAAAGTATGGGCTGGCACAAAGGAAAAAGCTGGGCAAGCTAAAGACGCAGCTCAGAAATACGGCGGAAAGGCCATGAAATTTGCCAAGAAACATAAAGGCAAAATCGCAATTGGTGCTGGTCTAGCTGCTGCTGGTGCAGGCGGATATATGGCCTATAAGAATTACTTCTCTGCTGCTGCAAAAGCTTGCAAAGATGCTCCTAACAAGGCTCAATGTATGCAACAATATAAAGCAAAAGCACAAGCTGCAAAAGTAAAAGAGATGGAAACTTATTTGGAAATGGCTAATTATACAACCAATCCAGAGCTTTTCACTAATTTACTAACCAAGAGAATTAGAGAAGAAAAGAGTTACATGTAATTTTAGGTATTAACAAGTGGTGAATAGTAGAAATATTATTCACCACTTGTTTTCACTGTGAGTGGTTTGGAGGTTGTTAATGGATTTAAATACCCTCAAAGAATTTACAAGGATTTATGTTACTGAATTAAGAAATAATGAGGATCTTTTGGAACATATTGATACAATGACAGAGGATCAACTTATTTCTATTATTGAAAAAGATTCATTCTTAATTGAAACTGGGTTCATAAAAAATTTAAAAGATAAATGGAAGAAAAGAAAAGATACTAAAAAAGTTATAAAGGATTTATCACAAAAGAAGGCAGGATATTTCAGAGGACTAACAACTTCATTTCAACATCATAAGGTAGATAAGAAAGTAAAAAATGCTGCTATTAAAAAAGTTAAAGAAAAATCTAAAGATCAACATGATTTAGATTCAAGATTAACAGGATATAGGCACGGAGAGAAAATACAAAAGGCAGCTTCAAAAGTTAAAAAATTTTTTCATAAACATAAAAAGAAAATCGGAGTTGCCGCAGGAGTTGCTGCTGCTGGGGCAGCTGGATATTATATTCATAAAAATTATCTTTCTGCTGCAGCAAAAGCATGTAAAGATTCCCCTGATAAAGATTCATGTATGAAAAGACATAAAGTGAAAGCTCAAGAAGCTCAAATTCTTGAGATGCAAACATATTTAGAAATGGCGCATTATACAAATGATCCACAATTATTTAAAGTATCTCTTATAAAAAAGATAATTCAAACTAAACTTGATTTATAATTTTGCTGGAGGGTGACTTCAATGAACGAAGTTAAAAAGAGTTCGTCTGTTAATGAAATGTACGAAGATCTTAAAAAAATGAGAATTGAAAGGAAGATTGATAGGATCCTTGATTCTCTTAGCGAATTATCATATTCAATGATTTCTGGAAGACCTGGTTCTGGTGCTGGTACAGGAATTAGAGGAGCAGGTTCTGCTATCGGTAGAGGGGGATCTGGCACAGGAGCTGGTACAGGAATTAGAGGAGCAGGCACCCCAAGCAGACCAAGAAGTGAAGATTTTGATATGGATTCTCCAGATCATGATCATGAAAGTTATATTGAAGATAACCCACCCGATGAAGGAAAACAATCTTTATCCGTTTCTGCAAGACCATATGATCATCCAATAAAAGCAAGTTCTAGTTTATCAGTTGAACAAGGATTTGCATTTATGAAAGATGAGTTTACAAATGATGAAGGTATTTCTAAAGTTTCAGACGAATATACAGATGATGATGAAAATTCTGATTGGCAAGATTCTGAATATGATGATGGCCCAGCAGAAGAAATTAATAGTCAAAAATTAGATAATGAAATTAATACTGTACCAAATCAAAATGCAGCAGAATTACATGATGATATAGAAGATGAAATGCTTGGTGAAATGGTTGATGAAGTTCTTGAAGGACTTCAAGGTCCTGGCGGAAAATTTGGATTTATGGGAGAAGAGGGTTATAAAGGAACAATGGGAGAAGATTCAAACTCTAGCGAAGAGAAATAGAAATCATTAATGTGAAAGGAAGTTGCAATGCGAATGGATAGATCTTCAAGAGGAATATGGACCGAAGATGTAGCGCAAAAAGATTTTAAACCACCCACACCTACTGTTTTAAGAGAAATGGGTTTAACAATGAGCGGTATGCAATTTGTTCAAACCTTAGAGTCTCTTAGAGAAAACCCACCTAATATTATTATAGCAGAATGTCAAAAGAACTTTTCGTTTATTCAAAACTATTTCAAAAAACAATCCCTAAGAAAAAATGGTAAATATGTAATGGGATTGGGGGTTTTTCAGCAGTTAGAGAAACCAAAAGGTAAAAAATTATTAAAACCTGCATCTGTGAAATTTAAAAAACTATATAGACCATATATTGGTCAGGATTTAACTGACAAAACAATTTTGGTATTCAGAACTGGTGGAATTGGTGATCTATTATTTATCCAACCAAATCTTATATATTTAAAAGAAAAATACCCAACCTGTACTATTAATTTTGCATGTGGTCCGCAATATCAATCAATGGTTGAAACATGGGATTGTGTTGATAATGTTGTTGATCTTCCTTTTTCATTAGATGAACTAACTGAAGCTGACTACCATGTGTTATTTGAAGGAGTTATTGAAAGATGTAAAGAAGCTGAAAAGGTTAATGCTTTTAATTTATTTTCAAGATGGATGGGATTAGATCTTCCAGATGAATTACTTATTCCTAGACAAGACCCTGATGAAGAATTACTTGAAAAATGTAAAGGCATTTTAAATACTTGGCAAGTTGAAGAAGGGTCTTTTATTCTTATGCAACTAAGAGCAAGTTCTCCAGTTAGAACTCCAAGTCATGAATTTTGGGAACAAATAATTAATGAAATAAATGCAAGAGGATATAAAGTATTATTAACTGATAATCCAAGGCAAAAAGATAAAGTTGATTTATTCATTAAGACATTAAAATATCCTGAAATGACTTTTAATTTTTGTCAACATTCAGAAGATATTGCACACACTATTGCATTAACTAAATTGGCAAAATGTGTTGTTGCAACTGATTCAGCTTTAAATCATATTGCTGCTTCTTTGGATGTTTATTGTTTTGGAATTTATGGCCCATTCCCAGGTAATATTCGACTATCTACCTATCCCAAAGCTGCTTGGGTTGATGCAAAAAGAGAGTGCGCCCCTTGTTATATACATAGCCCTAAACCATGTCCTAAGGCGTCATTTGAAGGTTATAGCCCATGCTATAACGAGTTGATTGATACTCCTGAAAAGTTAAAAAATCTTATTGATAAATTTGAGGAACTTATAAAATGATTAAGATTTTTGTTACTGTAAGGAATAGATTAGCAATTACAAAAAAATGTTTTGAGGCATTACGATTACATACTAGAACCCCATTTCAATTATACGTTTATAATAATCAAACTAGTTATCTAATAGAAGAACATTTTAATTATTTTAATAAATTATATAGAAAAGGATTAGTTACTCAAGTAGTTTTTAATACTAATGATTCTACCTTCAATGCATTTAGTAAAGCTGCTGCATGTAATATGTTTGGTTTGTGGCATGAGCAAGATCCATTAAAAGATAATTATAATTTTTTGTTAATAATGGATAATGATATTATAGTAACTCCTGATTGGGATCTTAAAGTTAGTGCCGCATGGAAACATGTTGCCAAAAATAAGATGAATCACATTAAAATTATTGGGCAATTACCTGGCGGAATTAAAAGTACAGAAGGAAAAACAATTATAAATGATAGTTTACATGCTGCTCCTGGAAGATTAGGAGGATCAGGATTTTGGTCTGTAAGACCTAATTTTTTCTCTGATGTTGGGTATCTAGATTTAAAACAGTTAGTTGGGCATAATAAAAGACATGATCAACTTTATTGGGCTAAATTAGGAAAATCAACTAATGGGCAACCTTATATATTAGGATTAAAAAGTAAATTAGCAATTCATTGTGGTAAATTTGCAGGATCAGTTTGTAATAAATTGACTTCTAATAGAAATAATCCAAACAAAGAACAGACTATTTGTTTTGAGGAAAGTGAAGAAAAAATTTCTAAAATGACTTTTGCAGAGTTTTATAATAATATTGAAAACGATAAAACATTACTATCAGATTGGTGATAAATGGAAAAAGCAATTTTAATGGGACCTTTTGTTGGAGAATTTTTTTGGGAATTTTTTAGATTCGCTCCTATGCTTCCATTCCTTCAAAAGAAAAAATATCTTAATAAGGATATGAAATATATTATATTTACTAGAGAAGAACGATTTGATATTTATGGTAGAAAAGCTGATATTATTGTTCCTTTGAAATTAAAAGGTGATTATGATGTAATGCATCCTGAATGTTTTAGATTAACTAATTATCCATTAGATGAATATTATAAACTAGTTTCAGATTTTAGAAAGAAATATGAACAAAGATTTCAAATAGTTGATCATATTGTTCCAGATGTAACTAAGGGGCAATTTATTAATAAAAATCAATTTTCTAAACAGAATATGATCTTTGAGTATGAACCAAGAGAAGAAAATTATAGATCAGTAAAGGCTTATCTTTCATCAGATAATAAACCATTGGTAGTAATATCATCTAGGTTTAGAAGTGGGTTTAAAAGAAATTGGCCATATTGGCAAATATTTTTTGATAAGTTATGGGAAAATGAAGGACTAAGAAGAGATTTTAATTTTATTATTTGTGGCAAACCTGGGGAATATATTCCAGATAAATATAATAGATACTATGATATGAATAAAATACCATTAGGACCTGCATCTTCATTAGTTGGTTTATTAATGTGTATAATGGAGAATGCTTTTTTTACATTTGGTTCACAAAGTGCAATCCCAAATATTTCTTTGCTATATGGAGTTGAAGCATTAGAATTTGGAAATGAGAAAGCGTATCATACAAAAACCTATAATATTAAAAATACTCCAGTGACTTTTTTAGAAAGTGTAAATTTCGATATTGAACCAGATTTTGTTTTTGGTCATTTAGAGAATTTACTATATCAGAAATTAAGGAGAGAAAAAAATGGAAAGAAGTAATAATGCATGGTTGGAAAGTAATAGAAAGAAAATTGATCTCATTAAGAAACAAATAACCGAGATTGGTTTTCAAGATACTTCAATTGGAAGTGCTGGAAGAAAATTACCTTTAAATGAAATTCAATGGTTATTTGAAGGAGCAATGACTGAAATTTTTAGACTACAAAAAGAGGTTGATAAACTTGAACAAGCAGGGAAACAACAGGGGTAATGCTTATTTATTTGGACCTTTCATTGGAGAACTTTCTTGGGAGTTTTACCGCTTTGCTCCATTAGCTATTTATCTAAAAAAATTACGTCCTACAATCTCAACTATTATTTTAACTAGAGAAGAACGATTTGATTTATATGGGAAATATGCAGATATTTTAATTCCGTTGAGATTAAAAAAGATGATTGAAAAATATAATGTTGAAGATTGCTTTAGAATTACTAATTATTCTGAAACAGATTATGAT
>Ga0105105_10000752_pt1 | contig 14297 bp, 12 predicted proteins | sample PPLLaktember2015_4_FD_79108 | JGI IMG/M metagenome (GOLD analysis project Ga0105105, IMG submission 79108) | Freshwater sediment microbial communities from Prairie Pothole Lake near Jamestown, North Dakota, USA - PPLs Lake P8 Core (1) Depth... | ecosystem: Environmental > Aquatic > Freshwater >... | reverse complement strand
TAGACAGGCTTAAGGAGCGGTTTAAAGAGCATCCTGAGATTCAAAAAACCATCGACACGTTGTCTACTGAAGGGCATGGCAATCCTTATTATGGCAAAGATAGCCACCAGATCATCTGGCGTAAAAAGCACGAGAAATCTTCTGCACCGTTCCCACTTCCAGCTAAAGTTGCTGACCTTAAGGGAGTGTTGGGTAAGGATGTTCCGGCAGGTCATGGCGATCCTTTTATGTGGATGGATTCCAAGTATAAAATTTCGGCAAAGCTTTTGGAAAAGAACTGGTCAAAGCCTCTACAGATCAATACCCGCTCTGATCTTATCGCGCATGACGACTATATTGCCCGGCTAAACCCAGCCAAGCATGTTGTGAATATCCATGTTGCTTCGCTTAATGAAGAGTTCAACAAAATTACAGAACCGGGAGCCCCATCGGTGCGTAGGCGGATGCAAGCAGCGGCTAAGTTAGCATCGCATGGCATTAAGGTGTTCATAGTCCATGATAAATTTGAAAGCGACAAGATGTCCGAGACGCTTCGGATGGTGAACGAAGTTACGCGAAGCGGGATTAATAATTACGTTAATATCCAGAGCATCAAATCTTTTATGAAAGAGAACATTGTCAAGTTGACTGATCAGCAAGCGGCAGCTTTAAGTGGTATCGCTGATGAGATTTCTAAACTACGTGAGGCGGGTGAGGGATGACAAAGTTAGAAGCTGATTTTTTTGATTTTACCCCGGAACAGTTTGTTGCGCTCGATCTGACAGCCTACTCAGAACAAGCACTTAGGGAGATGGCCTATTTCATTTGGACTATGCACTCAGAAGATCCGGGACTGATGGCTTGGCGAAAGCAACGCCTTCTTCCTTTAGTGTCTATTGATGATATGATCTACGATGACAATGATGACAATGATGAAGATTAAATACCTAGGAGATCGAAATGTCCAGTTTCATTGATAAACTCAAAAGATTGTATGAAGCAACTGCGGCTCCCATAGACGAAGCTGACATGCTGGCTGACTATGCTGACATGTATGAGATTGTTGGGGATTTTTGCAATTCTCCTAAATTTTCATCCACAATCGATCAGCTTAAAGCAGAAGTCCTGAAGGAAATCCAAGAGAAGATGAATCTCAAGGCTACGGATGAGATACGAAGAAACCATGACGGTGTTTCTACGGTAGGTTGGCTGGTTGAGAAGATGTTCGGTGAGTATCTGTCCAATAATGGAAAAATCAACGAGTAAGCGGTGCTATGACTACAAATACCAAGATAAGAACCGAAGACGTACTTGAGATTCTTGATTTTAAAATCAAAGCCTCAAGTGACCATCCTCAGATTGATGTGCTGACAGGTGAGGACTATTCATCTGTTCTTGCCAAGATCGCGGCCAGAAGCCCAACGATGGATGAGAAAAATGCGTTGGATAATACCGCGATTGCTCCTTCAGCGACTAACCCGTATGTTACCCAGGATGAGTTAACAGCATCTTTGGAAGGTGCGATCCCGTGGAAGACTATTGGCTTAATTGGAAGCGGTGCGGATTTTACTGGAACAGTAGCTGACGATGAGACTGCCTTTGTTAATGCCTTCGCGACTGCGCCCACAGATCTGTGGTTCTATGTTAAACCTGGAACCTACACTTTCACCACGCCTGTCACTGTTCCTGCGGGTGTTCGTTTGGTCGGTGGAATAACATCAGAAACAATTCTTCTTTCCAATACTACAGGAACACTTGTTGTTGAGGATAACGTTTACGTAAGTTTTCTGACTATAGCCACGAACGCGGCAGGTGAGACTGCAGTAGATGCGAGCGGAACAACAGACGTTGAATTAAAGAATTGTCTCGTCACAGCGACCGCGACGGGCCTATCCATTAATATTGATAACTCAGACCGAGTTTGTATTAGTGATTGTGCTCTTATGGCGGATCTCTCCGGAACTAACGTTACTAACGCCACGTTGGTGTATCTTTATGCTGATGTTCCCGGTGCGTATGGAGTTAACCTGACGACACCAACATCTGTGGTTATGTGGGGAAGTGTATTTGTTGCGGGAACTCCGCTCATCACCTCCGGGACAAATATTAGGATAATTGGTAACCATTTCGCAAATGGCTTTACCAATACTTATCTGTCCTCTATGTTGATAACTAGCCCTGCTCAGATAGATACAATCAATGACGCTATTACTTATGCTGGAACTTTAAAAAATAATTGGGCATTAAGGTTCACAACAACGACAGGCGCACTACCAAATCCATTGCTGGTTGCAACCACTTATTATATTGTCAATCTTACTCCAACTACATTTCAGTTATCACTGACACCTAACGGCTCTCCAATTGATTTGATTACTGTGGGGTCTGGAGTTCATACGGCATCTCTGAACCCTTCTATTCTTTTAAGAGCCAACACCCCATCTTCTAATAACAACGAAGATGAGTCGTTGACGTATCTACTCCAGTATCTGGGATCGCCTGGAGCCCTGGTAGCCACTCCCTCGTATAGTAGCAACTTCGCTGGCCCTCAGGCACAGGATCTAACAGCACGCGCCTCCGCTATCGATCTTTTATTGCAGTGGATTTATGAGGAGCGCAACTTCTCACTAATTGCAGAATCTGAGCCTATGGTAGTGACTTGGGCTCCAGCCACAGCCACTTTATCGACAGACGGTGGTATGCTTCTGGTAAGCGCCCATCGCGATGCTGTATGGAAGCTGCCTCAGATCATCCCGGTTGTGATCCCTGCCGGATCTTTCCTTTATTACATAGTTGATCGGAGCTTGACCACTTCCGATATTACTTTGACACAGTACATCGCGCCTTTGGGCTCAATTCCAATCGACACAAATCCGCCAACAGGTACTCCCGATAATCGTCAAATTTGGACTCTTGCTTATAATTACGGTGGGACATTGTGGTGGCGCGGCGGCGGCGGATCGAGATTCCCTTCTACGAATAACTACCCCGGAGAATACTTTGTCGATGGTACGTCAAAATCGCTTTTGACCTACATCGGTGCGGAAGACTACAATGATCCTCATCCCACATACACCCACAACTTTGCTGGCATCCAAGGCGAAAGCCTAACGACCAGATTAGGCAAAACTGACGCTCTTATCCAAAGATTGTTTGAGCAGACTAACCTTAGCTACTATATGTCCTCTGGTGGATACTTTGGCTCAGACACAGGTGAGGCTTACGATCTTATCCTCACAGGAACTCTCTCGTTCAAATTAGGCCATATTGCAGGTACTATTACAGTTGCGCCGCAATCGTGGACGATACCTGATGGTAGCCTTCTTTATTTTACCTGGGATCCAACAGCCCCTGGTGTAGCTTCCTCGACCGTGGCTACTGTTGTTCCTTTACCAAACGATTATCCAGCCAATGTGAAATACTTTGTGGCTGCCATCAGAGTCGGTTCGTTTATTTATCTGTGGGATGGAACAAGACTTCCTATGCGTGGTGGGCGTTGGCCTTTATTTTCGCCAACACGCTCAATCCTCCCCACAGCTTCAGCAACGGCATTATTGACTGCTGGGTATCAGGTGGTTAACAATGCAACTTGGACGACGATTACTGGTACGAAACATTTTATGTGGGAGAATCTGGCGGTCGTCACAAGCACAGGTATCAGCCCCACAAGAAACAGCCTCGTAAACCAAACAGCACCATCAACCGGACTTACTGACATAGCTGACGGTCAGGGACTGGTGGTCACTCATACCTGGAATTCAGGATCTGGTGGGGCTCAGAACGTAGATATTCAAAAAGTTACCTTACCCTTAACAGCAACACTCGAACAAAATCAGTTTCTCTGGGTACAGAATAGAGGAGGCTATCTTCTTTTTACAGGAGAGTTTTAAAATGACTACTTATTTTGGAAAACAAACATTACATGACGCATTCAAAGTCGTACCTGGACTAGGATTCATCACTGTCGATATTCCCTTTGTCCCTGATTACATCAAAGTGGACTTTCATGGCCCAGCGCTTTCTCCCAAGGAAGAGCTTATGGGCGATGATCGTATTTTCTGGGATTTGGTTACTGTTTCTGCGAACAGCTATCAAATAAACATCGGCTGGGAGACATACACAACGCGGCAGGTCTACTATCGCATTGCAAAACTAACAGTAGATCCGGTTTAAACAGGGGGAGAGAGCAATGATTTACGAATCTAAAGAGGGGAAAAAAGACGAAATAGTGCTGACCAAAACGGATAGGAAAAAAACCTACTACTATGGCAGCCTTACGGTGAGTGGAGAAGGGAGCATTAAAATCCCGTGTCGCGGACGGCCCTTGGAAGTGGAAGTCAGCTTTTCTGATAACACCCCGCCCAAGCCGGGCTGTGGCCCACAAATTGATGATAGCGTAGAGATCGACATTGAGCAGATGGTGAAGCCATTTCCTCTGTGGGCGATTAAGATCTCTTGGGATATTAACAGCGGGAATGTTAGAGAGATCTCCTGGAAAGCTACCGTGATTAAGGGAGGCCCATTCTAGTGTACGTAGGGCACAGGGGCAGACAAATTATATTCGTATCGGATATGCCAAGTTTGCCTTCCGTTGACCATGGCGTCATAGAATGGCATCCGCCTGCCGATACTAAGCCGTCAGATATCCTTCAAAACTACGAGATATGGAGGAATACTGTGATAGAGAAAACCGCAGTAAAACCGTGTGGTCAATTGCGTGTTGCTCTGGTTGGGGTTTATCGGATCCAGTGTGGAATTTCTACTTACGCGGAGCAGATGTTTCCGCGAATCGCGTCACAAGTTACAGAGTGCAAGATCTTCGCTGAGTACGCGGAAGATGTTCCAGAAGAAGATAATGTCATGAGGTGCTGGCAGCGTGGTGAGCCGCTTACAGAATTGATAGCTAACATTCACGAATTTGACCCGGATGTTGTGTACGTCGAGCATGAGTTTGGCATATTCCCCAACGCTCGATATTGGCTCTCTTTCGTTGCTCAGATGCAAAACTACAAACTCTTTGTGAAACAACACTCTGTTTTTTATCACAAGGATAAACTTGTATGTGAAGCAGCTGTTCCCAATATTATCGTTCACACTAATATCGGAAAACAGGTTCTTTTGGAAAAAGGTGTGACCGCTAATGTGTTTGTCATTCCACATGGCTGCTTTCCTTGTGCGAATACAAAACGCTACTGGAATATGTATCATTCCCAGCATACGATTGTTCAGTTTGGTTTCGGGTTTGAGTATAAAGGCTGGGACATCGCGCTTAATGCTGTCGCGCTGCTCAAGGATACCTTCCCTGATATCTTCTACACCGGTCTTTTCAGTGAGAGCAAATTCAATACTATCTTGCATGAAAATTACTACAACAAGTTGAGCACATTGATTACGGATCTTGGCATTGAAAACAATGTTGCATTGATTCGGGGTTATCAAAGCGATGCTGCCCTAGACTCCTACCTTAAGACAAATCAGATCGCCATTTTCCCCTACGTGCGTAACGGAGAGCATACTGTCTACGGAGCCACAGGCGCGGCACGCTTGGCGATGGCTGCAGGTACACCAACGATCTGCTCAGATGTCCCTCAGTTCGATGACGTTGAGGGGGTCTGCCCACGGCCTGGATGTGCCGAGGATCTGGCCAAAGAGATTGAGATCCTTTTTGGCAGCAAGGGAACCAGGGATAAACAGGTAGAGCGGCAGAATAAATGGCTTAATGATAATTCTTGGGATAACATTGTTAAGCGCCACCTGGATCTTTTTAGTGGGGTTAACCCTAGCTAAGAGCTGGCAGAAATACCCCAAATCCTACCCTTACATACCCGTTTAATATTAATTTGTTACGCCTGTAATTATGCCCGGCTAAAGTCTTATCAAAAATGGCCGATCTATTAATTGATTGTTAAATCAATTAATGGGGGAGCAAAAATGGCAGTCTTTTTAGTACCCGAAGAGCGAATGGAAGATTTGGCCAGCAAGTTTAGGAAGTTAAATTCAAAAGCGGCCAAAACTAACTGCGAGCTTGCTACCTATACGGTCGGGGAAAAGGTTGTAAAATATTATGACTTTAGAGGATGCCAAGTTGATATCACTCGCGCCGTCCACACCAAAACATGGTTTGAAATTACGGTTGAGGGCGTGGCTCCGAAATATGATGGTTGGGCATTTATTGGTACGCTAGACTATTCGGAAGCGGGTAACGTCTTCCGTAGTGTTCCTGGCCATGAAATCCCTGAACACTTCCGAAATTCCAAACCCAAATGCGATCATTGTAAATCCAAGAGATCGCGTAAGGATACCTTTGTTCTGCGGCACGAAAGCGGAACATATATTCAGGTTGGTAGACAATGCTTACGAGATTTTCTCGGTCACCAGTCCCCTGAAGATATCGTATCGCGGTGTACATGGCTCCTTAAACTTAAGGCGTGGGCTGAAGAAGATTACCGGCAGCCGTGGGTTGAACCGACTCCGTCTGTGGAGTACGTGATAGCGTTAACAAACGCTATTGTCACTGAGCGGAAAGGCTGGGTTAGCCGGAAAGCGGCCACACAGCATAACGCCCAGATTGATGAGTATTCTGCAGTCCCAGAAAAAACACCCACCACTATGTATGTGTACGCGGCTATCTACAGCTTTAAAGATGAAAAAAACCATGTCGAAATCTCCCAGGCCGATTATGATAAGGCGGCTGCTATTTACGCTTGGGTTCAAGAGCAGAAGGATACCACCGAGCCATTTTTGAAAAACCTCTGGCATGCCTTCCAGAACAAAACGGTGAAACGCTCCAACATCGGTCTTGTCGCAGCAGCATGGAAAGCTTATGACCGGGCGCACAGCGAAGCAGTTATAAGAGAGAAAAAGCCAGAATCACAGCATGTAGGCGAAGTCGGCAAGCGCCAGAATTTCAGCAATCTTAAGGCTGTGTTCATTAAGGAAATTGAAAAAGAGCAGTTTGGAAATACAATCATGATTAAGTTTGAAGATGAGTCAGGAAACTGCCTGGTGTGGTTTGCAAGCTCCGGTGCGGGCATGTTCCAGAATACATGGAGTAACGAGCCTGAGCCATTTGTAATCGATCAGATATATCAGATCAAAGCAACGGTTAAAAAGCATGACGAGTACCAAGGAAAGAAGCAAACTGTCATCAACCGGGTGGTGAAACTATAACGGTTTGTGCTTGGCAGGAACCCCCACCGCGATGCAGTTACTAGGAAGCGGCGTAATCACCACAGCGTTTGCGCCAATCAATACGTTATTACCCACACTGATTGACCCCAGAACCTTGGCACCACTTCCAAGCTCGACGTTTTTACCTAGCTTTGGCCCACCGGACAGCTCCCTTGTCCTGGGGCGATAGCGGCTTCCTAGCGTGTTGGAGCCATTGAACACCGTCCGATCCCCAACAGACACACCTGAGCCAATCACTACCCCTACGGGATGCAGGAATATGACAGAGCCGAGGTTAGCGTGCCGGGAGATCTCAATGCCCCAGAAAATGCGCTCTAACGACATGAGGAGTGAATCAGTCACAGGAAACGCTTTTCTTATTCTGAACGATATCATTATCTTGATGGATGCGTAGCGGAGAATGTGCCACGAGGAAACACCGAAGTATGCCCCATGCGTACTAACGTCCTGTTTTAATTCTTGTAGTAAACCCATCTACTACCTCACACGCCAAAACCCAGAATCCCTATCGGCATCTTACGAAAAAACCTTAATATTTATTTATAAACAATTAATATCTAAGGATTAAAAATCAGCTTATTGCTGAACATGGTTATTTATAATAAGAGAGGAGTTATCCGCAGAATTAAAGGAATTGCCATGTTCTCATGTGCTCGTGTACATCGCGATCTGATCATTAAGGTTAATTTTAAGCGTGCGTTAATCTGCGCAGTATCGGCAGGATTACTTGTCGTGTTTTTGATGTGGGCAGAATGGATCATCCTGGTGCATTTTGAGACCAACAGATTGCGCCGGGAGATTCAGCAGAGTGTTACAGGTGCAATGGTAACCTCTATGCGGCAGGTATTTACCAGCAACCACACAACTCTTTTGCAGCTTGAAGAATGCCAAACGAAATTACAAAGTTCTAAAGCAATCTCCTCAGATCTGGCTAAAATGATGAATAAGAAGCTCAAAGACAAAGAAAGTAGGGCAAATTGATGCGCTACCTTGTCATTTTATGCCTGCTTGTATCTGGTTGCAAGATTTTCAAAAAAGATCATTGCTACATGCATGAAAATCAATCAGGTTTGTATACAAACCACGCAAGGATCTATAAAATTATTGGGGTTCTTTCTACGTTGGATTATCAAGTAATGCGCTGGACACAGCGCGGATGGCGGAAGGCTGAGACACCCTCACTTAATGCTGAATATATAGAGATAGAATGTCCATTAGGGCCGTGGGAACGTGTGGTTGAAATCATTGTTCCCGAAGAACGTGACTTATGTTATTTTGGTTTCCCAGAAAAATGTTATTAGGAGTTTTAAATGTCTGATCGAGATGTATTAAAGGCAAGGTTACTGACGCAAGGAATTGTTCTTGAAGATGACAATTGTTTATACCGCGATGGTGTTTTAATAGCTAACGATGTCAATCTTATTGAAGGCGATGCTGATTGCATAGCCTTTGAATTTGACCTAATCAACGATACTACAGATATTGGAATGCCGATGAAGCCCGTAGCAAAGACCCTCCACTGAATAATATTATAAATAAATTTTCTTATATCACCCTTTATCCTCTCACCTTAATATTGACTTTATTGTAGTCGATAGTATAACTATTCCCAATAGTTGTTGCAGTTAAATATTTTTCTAGGAGCACCTGTTTATGTCTTATTCGCTTAAAGTCCGAGATAGAACCACAAATAAAGTACGCGAAGCTCTTGTTGATCAAGAGACCTATGAGCGGCTTAAGGGTTATACTTATCTGACGGATAAAAATTCAAAGGAGCCGTTCCGCGAGATCATTAAAGGGGATAAAAGACCTCGCGTTGCATTAAAAAGAGATGTGATGAGTTTTGACCATGGAGATCCACGGCGCGTGTGCTATGTCGATAAGGGTAACGTATTTGATTGCCGCAAAAGCAATCTAAAGACCAGAGCAGACGATGTGAAAACCAAAACAACCGAGGAGAAGCCAAAGAAAATGGTTAAAATCATGAAAGTGAAGGTAGGAAGAACCGCAGAAGTTAAGCCCGTAGCTACAGTGACAGCTACGGTACACGCTCCCGTAGTGACTGCCGCTATACCAACCCCGACTCCCGTAGCTAAGGTCGCATCCGTTACCGACCTGTCGTTCAAACGAGAGTTGCTATCCAAGATCAATCCAGATAAAATTATTGAGTTGGTCTCCATGGATTCCTTATTGGCAGCATGGGCAGAAGCCAACGGGTACGAGAAGAAACACGCCTAGTTTCGCTTTTTTCAAGTTTTCCTGCTTTCTTTTCCAGCGGGGCATCGCCAGTTACATCTGGACGGTGCTTTTTTTCTATCTAGATAGATTTAATAGAGTCTTTCATCGCGATCACGGGCATAAGATTAGCTTAATGATATAAGTACAATCGAGTGGGTAAACATGACGCAGCAACAAATCAGTACACCCTCTGTTATTGAGATCCTGGATTCGCGGATACTCTCGTCTGCTGGTTATACGGATCTTGGAATCGCGCTACGTGATCCGTGGAATGATGTCCTCACGGCACTAGAAGCTCGCGCTCTTACTCCAAGCACAGTGATAGCTGGGATGGATGGCGCTGCATCTCCTAATGCAGTAAACCCATTTATTACCAAAGATTTCATGGAGTTGAAGCTTGGTAATCGTGGTTTGATTCTCGTTGGTCTACCCGGATCTGACGCTGATTATATGGGCACCACGGATGTAGCCTTTACCGATGCTATTGCGGCCCTGCCGCCTACTGGCGGTGTGATCGCCGTTCTTGCAGGCACGTACACTTTTAACTCCGCCGTTACTCTGCCAGAAAGTGTCCGTGTGGTGGGCATACACCCCCTATCAGTGACGATCCAAGGGTCTGGGGATCAAACTGTATTTGAACTTGCTGGGGATAACTCTAGGGTTGAATTTTTAACCATTGAAAATCCCAGCGCCTCCTCTGTTCCAGTGGTCAACATGACTGGTAGTGGGACAGCGATCATTGGGTGCCGTGTTCGTGATTACTTGTTACTGGGCGTAGGTATGGTAGGATCAAAAGCCTACGCTAAAAACTGTCTGATCGAATCAGACGGTTCTGGTATTTGGTTACAGGGAATCTATCAAGTCGTAGAAAGTTGCTCCTTTTCTGGTACGATGTCGGACGGGGTGCTCCACTTCGAAAACTCGATGTGCAGCGCCCTTTCCAATTTTATCCAGGATTCAGTAACTGGTGCGTCATATTTACTTCCTTCGCCAACCTGTGCGCACAATAAGCTAGTTGCCAACCATCTAGGTCTTCCTGCAGCTGTTGCTTTATCTGTGGACGCGGGGACTGCTACAGTCAAATATGCCAACACGCCTGATACACCCCTGGCCAACGAAAACAACTTTTTAGTCGCTCTACAATCTTATACAGGACAGCCTGCCCTCGATAGTACCGAGATGGTGCTGAGTAACCACTTCGCCCATGACTACACGACAGAAAAAGACGCCACGACTATTTTATCCTCTTTGGATCTGGTCGTGCAGCGGATCTACGAGGAAAGAAATTGGTATTTAACATCAGCAAATCCAAGCTTTGACTCTGTTGGCGTACCTACTTCTGGGGTATTCTCATGGGATGGTACAACATTAACTTGGCCAAATTTTGAAATAAGCTCACTGGTGCCAAATAATACCTGGACAATCGCGGCTTCTTCGATTGGGATCTCTGCAGGCAATGCTTTGGTTTTAGATATCGACCGAACGACTCCAGGCGCACTGACGCCAACACTTAAGTCATTATCTCTACTTTTGGAAAATCCGGCAGACGCCAACCAATACGTTCTTGCCTTTTCTCCGGCATCTGGTGTTTTGGTATGGACGCGAGGGTTTCGGCTCCTTACGGCGTTAACCTCCTTTGACGTTGATGGGCTTCCTTTACCCATTGCACGCTTTATTGGCATACCAGGAAATGATCTGAGAAACACCCCGGTAATGCCAACATCGTTCGCCATCGGAGACGATCTGACTGAAAAGCTAAGTCACCAATCTGCGCTTTTGGAATCTCTCTACAAACGAACGAACCTGTGGGAGTATTCTGACGGCTCAATTGATATGACACCAAAGGTTGGCTCCTGGCTGGCATTAACTACAAGCCAGCCGGAAGATCCCACCCATCTTATTCAGATCAAAGGAACGACCTACAGCCTATTTCCTAATAATGGTGTTTACCGTTGGTGGAGAGAAACAGCGGGGGATAACCCAGGCGAATGGGGTGTCCTTCCATTTAACCCGGCTGGTGTCGGACCATACGCTTCAATGTCACAGATCGGAACGAATCTAGCTCTTCTTACCTGCGCCGGATCGATTGTCATTTGGGATGCAGATGCAGGTTCCTGGTCTACTCTCACTCCAACTACATCCGTTACATTACCTTTAGTCTCCTCACGTCCGGTGGGGCACTTGGCCAGCGGTCAAAGTGATTTCATGTTCCAGACGCCAGACTATTCTATCTTTACTCTGGTGGATGGAAGAACGCTTTTATACTTCAAAGCGTCCAACATCCTTATAGAAAGTCAAAAGATTTCTGCTGAAACACCCAAAGGCGTTGGCCTTTTGGGAAGACATTTAAAAGACTCCGGCTTTAATATCGTTAAAAACCACTGGATCGACACTGTAGATAACGGCGCAAACTCCACCTTAGAGGGATTGCCCCTAGCAGGGGTAATCAATCCTCCCATCGAAATTCCTCTTACTCTTTATTCATCCACAAGTAACGCTGTTAAGTGGGATACTCTCCGACATGAAAGCTTCTCATATGAACCTCAGTCTGGAGCTTATCTCGATGTAGCTACCGATGGCTCCGCGACGTTTTATATCGTCGGCGGTGGATACGGAAATTCTAAACTATTATCAAAGGTTATCATAGGAACCACATCTGAATTTACCAATTTCACGCCTCACGGTTGGCTCACCCACGCAGAATATCAAGAAGTGATCTGCTTTGGAGCAACACTTACATTTGAGTTTACAGTTATCGTGGGTAAGGTTTTACCTGGAGAAAATGGCACGGCATGCTTCAGTTGGACAAGAACTGTTCTTGGGGTAGCCAACTCCAATACAGGGTCGATTGGCTTAATCGACCGCTATAATAAAGGCGGCACTGGTGACATCCATATTCTAGCTTCAGACGTTACCAGACTCAGCCGTCCTACATGGTGGCAATATACCAGAAGTACGTCAACATGGTCATCTGCGACCTTAGCCGATGCTGGTGGAAGCGTAACACTGCCTCAAGCCGTTGCGGGCTGCTTCACTTACAATGCAATCACGGATCGCATGGCGGGGTTTGGTGTTGCCGCACCTAAAATTCAATTTTTAGTCCGAGATACTGCACGCGGAAATCGCCCTACTTTATTTTCTTTTGATGGTACAAACTATACAAGCGTCAGACTTTCCGAGACCCCTCTGGTAGCACCGGCTGATGTTGCTGTTGCAGGTGCGGACGGAAACTCTGTGAGCCAATTCTATGGGGGGATATACCAGAACGCCTGGAATGCCGTTATCTGGGCTTGCCGCGAAGGATCTACTGCAGGTAACCAATTAAAAGTATTTACATATTTACTTGATACGGGCGGTTGGTCAGTAATGTCTGTCGGATCGGGGGGAACATATCTTAACACCCTTACATTAGGCACACCTCCCTTCCTAAAAAGAACGGGATCTCTAGTAACAGCACCTACCCTTACAGCATATGAAGGTGGCGCGTCTTCAAGAGATCTTTTCATATGGACACCTGTTGGACTTCTTAAGGGAACATTGACGGGCTCGACGATTGGAATGACTGGAGCATCTTGGGTTCAGTTCGATAAGAGAGTACCCGCTGCCTTGCCGGTATTTTCCACACTCCCCATGAATACCTACTCACCTACTTTGGGTTCATCCCGTTGCGATCTCAGTATGCAAATCGGCTCTCTGGCAGAAAAAGGATTGGATCTTTTTGGTTCAGGCTTAACTTCGAGCACCTATGGAGTACAGTGGTTTGATCCGGGAATAAAAGTTAAGCAAATCTCCAGCACCATCTGGGCAGGGTTAAATACCAGAGGGATTGCAAATAGATATTACTTGTGGATCGCGGATCTAACGTCAGGGGTGAACATTCAACGGGAATTAACCCCAGATCCAAATACAGTTCGCGGTGACATTCAGGTTATTAACTTAGGGTATGTGACCTCAAGCGACGATTTTGATTGGTCTTTTGACGGGACACAATCTCAGATTGCTTTTGTATTCAAAGACGCTAATAACTCAAATAGATTAGCCTTTATTCTATATGATATTGGCACACATACCGTCGTCGCTCACGAGCGCGGAGGGGCTTCTGGGGTTGTCCCATTGGCTAGTACGCCCAGGATTGCTTATAATTCGATTAACAATAGCTGGAGCATTGTTGCCCAGCAAGGCGCTGCAACATCTTGCATGTTCTTTAGGCGTCTGGTTACTTCAAATACCTGGATTGAAGAATCTGCTGTAGCTTCTGGGTTGGGTATTAACCCAGCAAGACCAAGACACCATACGGATGGTTCTGTTGTGTTAGCAACAGAAACGTCAACAGCCAATTTTCTTGTCAGTAAACGCCTTCATGCAACCGGCGTATGGTCTCCCATCTACTCCTCTTCAGGTGGTGGATTTACTACCCCACGTATGATAGCTACCACAGATAATACAACATGGTGGGTCTTTGGTGGGCAGGGTGGAAGGATCGCATGGTCAACAGATCCAATGAACGTTTGGTCAATTTGGAGCGGTAGCCCCACCCTGGCTAATTTGGGATATACCAGGGTATCAACAGCGGCTCTACTGCCTCTTACTTCGTCCGTCATTGTAGCTACGTCAGCACTGGCAGATGGTTTAATTCCAGCCAGCCGTGAGATACTTATCTGGAGATTCAACAACGATGGGACGGCTAATTGTATAGGTGCTTTCACAGCTAAAGGAAGACTCCAATCCACATTGTGGGTGGATGAAGAGGATGGGATTACAGATCTTTCCTGGACTCCAGATCAAAAGCTTCTTTACGGAGCGACAAGGCCAACTAGAACATCGCTTCACTGGTCGTTGCGTGGATCAACATCATCGTGGAACGGCCCCCATGGCGATTCCCTTCTAGG
>Ga0105105_10000751_pt1 | contig 14310 bp, 12 predicted proteins | sample PPLLaktember2015_4_FD_79108 | JGI IMG/M metagenome (GOLD analysis project Ga0105105, IMG submission 79108) | Freshwater sediment microbial communities from Prairie Pothole Lake near Jamestown, North Dakota, USA - PPLs Lake P8 Core (1) Depth... | ecosystem: Environmental > Aquatic > Freshwater >... | reverse complement strand
CCTTCAGGCTGGAAGAACTTGAGGGCACGGTTCGGAAAATGCTGGGCAACTGGTGAGCCGAGCGGAGAAATCCCTTGTGTCAAGTTGGGGGGATAGACAGACGAGAGAAATCTCTCTCTACGTTGTCCAGGTGGAATAGATCCGGCGTAGAGAGGTAGCGTTCGCCCGTGTCGTAGAAAAAACATACAATGGTCTTGTCCTTGAAATCCTCTCTCCGGGCCACTTGCCCTGCGACCCATGCAGCAGCCCCGGAGGAGGGTCCGACCAGAAGCCCTTCTTTGTGAGCGATGCGACGTGTGCAATCAAAAGCGGTCTCGTCGCTCACGAGCATGATCTCATCCAGGTTTTGTTCCGAGCGCCTGAAATTCTCCGTCACAAAACCCGGGCCTATGCCGATGATGTGATGCTCTCCCTGGGATCCCCCTGAGTATACCGGGCTCGATGCAGGTTCGAAGCCGATGATGCGGATGGCGGGATTCTTTGCTTTGAGAAAACGAGACATCCCGTCAAAGGTGCCTGATGTACCGAGACCGATGACCACGGCATCCACGCTCCCCTGAGTCTGTTCCCAGAGTTCAGGAGCGGTCGTTTTTTCGTGGGCCCCTCCGTTGTCCGGGTTTTCATGCTGATTCAGGAAAAACGTAGTCTTGGGGTTGGCTCCGCAGTATGCCAGAGCCCTGTCTCTGGCTCCTCTGGTGTGTTCTTCCGCAGGCGTGATGACCACTTTTGCGCCATAGGCGCAAAGGATCTTCTGCCTCTCTACGCTGCAAAGCTCGCTCATGTAAAGGCGAACGCCAAAGCCGAACACGGCGCCCAGACTGGCAATCGCTATGCCCGTGTTGCCGCTTGTGGCTTCGACGACTTCGGTTTCCGGACGGATGAGGCCTTTTTGAATGGCGCCTCGAATCATATTGAGAACAGGTCGGTCTTTGATGGACATGGGATTGAACAGTTCCAACTTCGCCAGGATTCGAGAGGGTGAATCCGGGAAGAGGCGTTTCAGCTCCAGCAAAGGAGTCCGGCCGACTAGATCCGTGTAATCATGAGCAACAGGTATCATCGTTTTCATCCTCAACCTCTGAATCGGGATAGGATCTTTAGCACTTCGTCAATGTCCGTCTTGGTGTGAGCCGCGTTGATCTGGAAGCGGATGGTCTCGTCGCCGCGAGGAACCACGGGGAAGGTCAACCCGACCACCAGGACCCCCTGGTCAAAGAGGTACTGAACGAGGCGGTGGGTTTTGGCAGTGTCCCTGACCAGCAAAGGAACGACAGGATGGGGCCCGGGGATGGATTCAAGGCCCAGAGCGGCGATCCCCTGGCGAAATTGCTTAATTCTCTGTTGGATATTTACCATCCTCTGGAGACCCTCGGCGCTGTCGCATAAGTCGATGGCCTTTATCGCAGCAGCGCAGTCCCCCACACCAAGAGGGTTGGTATAGATGTACGTGTCCGCTTTCTGGCGGAGGGCTTCGATCAGCGTTTCACTCGCTGCGACAAACCCACCGTTTACCCCAAAGGCTTTACCGAAAGTGCCGATGATCACATCCGGCTGAGCGCCTGAAAACTCGGCAGTCCCTCGGCCTGTTTTTCCGAAAGCACCAATGCCGTGGGAGTCATCTACCACTGTGATCACGCCGTCTTTGAATCTCGTTTGGTGGGGTTCTGCGGTTTTCAGAATCCGGTCAATAGGAGCGCAGTCTCCCCTCATGCTGAACACGCCGTCGAAGATGATGACCACCCGATCCATGTCCTGGGGCGCCCCGTCCAGGCACTTTCTGAGGCCCTCCATATCGTTGTGATCATAAATGGCTCTGTTGGAACCCGGCACATTGGAGATGCGCATGGCCCGGATGATGCTGTTGTGATTGAGCTGATCCCCGATCCAGTAGGTTTGCTTGTTTGAGACGGCGAGGGCCAGGCCGCAATTGGAGGTGTAGGCGGAGTTGAATATCTTGGCGGCAGGCTTGCCTACAAAGCGGGCGATTCTCTCTTCCAGGGCAATGTGATAGGAGAAGGTTCCATCGATGAACCTCACAGCCCCTGGGCCGACGCCCAGTTTTCTGGTGGCCCTGTCGGCCGCTTCGACGAGTTCGGGATCATTCGATAGAGAAAGGTAGCTGTTGGAGTTCATGCGAAGGTATTCTTTGTCAGATCCCTTCAGCTTGTACCGCGGCCCTCTTTCGCCTGCAGGGGGAAGGTATTCCACGATGACCCTTTCAGGGATCTTGGCGCGTCCCTCGTTTTTCAGGGCGTCGATTTCTTGTCTGAGAGAATCATCCAGTTTGTCCAGCGGCATCTTTTGCTCCTTAATCTCAGCGCACTCTGCGAGAGATCCTTAACTCCAATTCAATATCACCTTTCCGGACTGGCCGGAACGCATCACCTCAAAGCCTTTTTCATACTCGGTGAAGTGAAAACGATGCGTGATCAGGGGGGTAATGTCGAGCCCGCTCTGAATCATCACCGTCATCTTGTACCACGTTTCATACATTTCCCTGCCATATATTCCCTTGAGGGTCAGACCGTTGAAGATGACCGTGTCCCAGTCCACCCCTGCATCGCGAGGCAGGAGGCCAAGCAAAGCAATTTTCCCGCCATGGCACATGTTTTCGATCATATCGCGAAACGCTTGCGCATTGCCTGACATTTCAAGACCCACGTCAAAACCTTCTTTCATGTGCAGCTTCCCTTGTGCATCCTTAAGGGATTCATGGCGGACATCCAGAGTCAGCGTGGCTCCCATTTTCCGAGCCAGCTCCAGGCGATAAGGAATGACGTCTGTGACCACCACATAGCGAGCCCCGGCGTGCTTTGCAATGGCGGCGGCCATGCAGCCGATGGGTCCCGCCCCGGTGATCAGCACGTCCTCCCCGAGCAGATCAAAAGAGAGTGCTGTGTGGGTCGCATTGCCCAGGGGATCGAAACAGGCTAAAACATCGGTTGGGATGGCAGGGTCACAATACCAGACGTTGGTGACAGGAATGGACAAATACTCGGCAAAAGCTCCGGGACGATTGACGCCCACACCGCTCGTCTTCATGCAGAGGTGACGCCTTCCGGCAAGGCAGTTTCGGCAGCGCCCGCAGACCACGTGCCCTTCTCCGGAAACCAAATCACCTATTTTGAAATCGTGGACATTGCTCCCGATTTCAACTATCCTGCCCACAAACTCGTGACCTACAGGCATGGGGACGGGAATAGTCTTCTGGGCCCACTCATCCCAGGTATAGATGTGAACGTCCGTGCCGCAGATGGCGGTCTTGTCCACCCTGATGAGGACGTCATTGATTCCCGCTTCCGGGATGGGGACCTCTTCCAGCCAGAGGCCGGGCTCCCGCTTGGATTTGACCAGAGCTTTCATGGTTTTCATTTCTTGCCTCCCAAAACCCTGTGCTCAACCCTTCCCCTAGGCCCTGCGGCGAGCCGAGGGCTATAGCGGGGGACTCCCGCTATGGAAGCTCGACCCATTTGTTCATGGCGTCGAGGACAATGAAGGTCTCTGTGCGATTGATGCCGCCGATGCTGGAAAGACTGTCGATGAGGAACCGGTTCAGATCCTGACGGGACTCAAGAAAGATCTCCACCAGGAGATCATATCTTCCGCTGACGTTGCACACCGAGACCACGCCCTTGAGCTGGGAGATCTTCTTCATGGTGACCGTGTGGGTCCGTTTTTCGAGCTCCATGCCCACGTATGCGAGAATGCCGTCACTACTGATGGAAAAAGGATTGATCGAGGCGGTGAATCGCAAGACATTTTGTTTCGTCAGCCGGTTCGCGCGGAAGCGGATCGTTCCGTCGGACACTTTGAACTTCCGGGCCAGGTCTTTGCTGGATTTCCTGCCGTCCTTCTGGAATTCGGAAATGATTTTCCGGTCCAGATCATCCAATCCTTTTTGACGATTCTTCATGAGCGATACCCCGTGCCGTCGACGCGATGCGAATGTCTTATTCACTAATAATCTAGTCCACTACGCCTATTGCCTTGCTGTGTCAACAAAAAAGAAGGGAGTTTTTTGCGAAATCAGAATCAAACAGGCATCATTTTTGCTTGACATAAAAGGTCGATCCGCATAAATGTCAAAGGTAATTCAGGCGCCGCTGCCGGTTCCTAGAAATCGCTGGGAGGTATCGTGCACGAAGTTTTTTCTTGCACCTTGAAACCAGGTGCGTACAATCATCGTGTTTTTTGACGGGCAGGGGATGGACCCGCTGTCCCAGTCTGTTAGAGGAGTGAGGGGAAGTAGTTCTCAGGAACCATTAAGGAGGCTTCATGAAGATCATTCTCATTCTTTCGGATTCCTTCAGATTCGATCACGTCGGCGCCATGGGTTTGACAAAAGTGGACACGCCGGAAATCGATGAGTTTCTTTCCGATTCGGTCTGTTTCACGAAGTGCTATGCCGGGAGCTTCCCGACCGTGCCGCACCGCTATGACATGCTCACGGGGAGGCTGGGTTTTCCTTTCCGCGGATGGCAAAAACTGGAACCGAACGACATTACCCTATCAGAGATCCTGCTGGACTATGGGTACATCACCCAGTTGATCACGGATACCAATGAGATCTTGCGCCATGAACAGAATTATAACCGTGGATATATCGGTCATCACCTGGAGAGAGGGCAGGAGAGGGATATCTACTTCACCAAGATGAACGAGCCCATCAAGTACCTCATCCCGGAGGAAAAGGCCCGCCACAGTTTCTATTTCGGCGACCACACCCAGGCGGATCTCTCCCAGTGGGTCAGCAGCCACTGGAGATGGGAAGAAGACCGGTTCCCGCCGAGATTGGCCAGAATGGCAGCGAAATGGATCGAAGCGAACTACAAGGCCAAGGACTTCCTGCTCCATCTGGATTTCTTTGACCCCCATGAACCGTGGGACCCTCCGCAGTACTATGTGGACAAGTATGACCCGGGTTACGAGGGTATCCCCATGGTGATGCCGAACTACGGGCGGGCGGATGTTTTCACTCCTGCGGAATTGAGGAACATGGTGGCTCGCTACAAAGCGGAAGTGGAAATGGTCTCCAAGTGGATCGGGTTCGTCCTCCGACAGATTAAGGATGCAGGCATTTATGATGAGAGCCTGATCCTCTTTACCAGCGATCATGGGCTGCTTTTGGGGGAGCACAACAGGACCGGCAAGCTGAACATTACCAAAACCGATCCCAGAGGCCCTTGGCCTCTCTTTGAAGAGATGGTCCATGTCCCGTTTCTGCTCAAGATGCCGGGCCAGCAATACAAAGGAAAAGTCATCTCCGAACTGGTGCAACCCACGGATTTTCTACCCACCATTCTTGAAATGGCCGGGATTGACACAGGGAAACGTCTTCCAGGGAAAGCGCCTTTGCCCTACAGGGAGATCGCTCAGGAATTGAAGGGAGTCATGACCGGCAGGGAAAAGGGGCTAAACCCGCTTTACGGAAAATCTCTTCTGCCCCTCATCAGAGGCAAAGTCAAGAAGTGGGGACGGGAATTTGTCTTCTCCTCGCAGAGGCTGGGTTATCTGAACCAGAACTTTTCCTTTTCCCTCGTTCCGGAGAAGGACAGCACCCTGTTCTGGGTGACGGTCGCTGGAAAGCAGCACATGCTGCTCGTAGGGGGCAGGGAAGAGGATTCGCCCGAGCTCTATGACATGCAAAAGGACCCTCGGCAGAAGAAGAATATCTTTTCAAAGAACAAAAGCATTGCAAAGAAGATGGTGGACGCCTTGTACGATGGGATGGTCGCATGGGGAGCCAACAAGGACTGGGTAGAACCGTATCGCGCAAAAGTGTACGATTGGCGATGAATCGGTCATTACCCGATTCATGTCGACTGAACTAACTGAACTCTTCATTCTAAGGAGGAACAATCGATGAAACTCATGGCATGGTGTGTTGCGGCTTTGGCGGTCTTGAGTATGGCGGGTGCGGCTCTGGCGGGCGAAAACCTGGAAGCCATCAAGGCCAAAGGGTTCATTCAGGTCGGAGTCAATGAAGGTCTGGCCGGTTTCGCAAAGGCGGATGAGAAGGGCGTATGGAAGGGATTGGACATAGACACGGCACGGGCGGTCGCTGCCGCTCTCTTCGGCGATGCCGGAAAACTGAAATTTACTCCGTTGACTCCTGTCGCCCGGTTTCTGGCGCTCCAGTCCGGGGAGGTGGACATTTTGTGCCGGAACGTGACGCTGATCCTGCAACGCGACACAGCCCTAGGCTTGAATTTCGCGCCACAGAACTTTTACGACGGGCAGGGCTTCATGGTGCCCAAGAAAATGAATGTCAAGAGCGCCAAGGACCTGGATGGAGCTACGGTGTGCGTCCTGACAGGATCAACGACGGAGAGAAATCTTGCGGACTATTTCCGAGTCAACAAAATGAAGCTGAGCCCTGTGGTGCTCCAAAACCAGGCCTCTTTGCAGAACGCATTTTTCGGCGGACGGTGTGACGTCATCACCTCGGACACGTCTCAACTGGCAGGCATGCGGGTCGGGGCCCCCAACCCGGACGATTACGTGATTCTGCCTGAAGTGATCTCCAAGGAACCTCTTGCCCCCTGTGTGCGCCAGGGGGACGAGCAGTGGTTCGACATCGTCAAGTGGTCTGTGCATGCCCTGATCAACGCCGAGGAGCTGGGGATTACCTCCAAGAATGTGGATGACATGCTCAAGAGTGAAGACCCCGATGTCCAAAGGTTTCTTGGAGTGGTCCCGGGCAATGGAAAAGCCCTCGGGCTTGATGAGAAATGGGCCTACAACATCATCAAACAGGTGGGCAACTACGGGGAGATCTTTGAGCGCAATGTGGGGAAGAACACGCCGCTCAAGCTTGACCGTGGCCTGAATGCCCTGTGGACCAAGGGCGGCCTGATGTACTCGCCCCCATTCAAGTAAAAATCGCCAAGGGGCCCCTTCAACGGGGCTCCTTTTTTGATGAACTCGTAAAAAGTCCCATTTTCATGTCATTTCGAGCGAAGCGAGAAATCTTGAATTACTAACACGCTGAAAAGGAAAGATTTCTTTCTGCGGTCGAAATGACAGATTCGCACCGCAGGACTTTTTACGAAGCCATCTTTTTTGCTTTTTGCACACATCGGAAAAGGGTGCTGCTCAAGTGGTGAGCCGGATTCCTATTTGGAATGATGCCAGGGTCCGGGGCGTCTTCTATCAGGTGATCGCTCTGGGTTTCGTTGTGCTGTTGGGATATTACCTCGTGACCACGACCATGAGGAACCTCGATACGCGGCACATCAGCTCAGGCTTCACGTTTCTTCAGCGCAACGCCGCTTTTGAAATCGGCGAATCCATCATCCCCTACACGGCTGCAAGCAGCTACGGCCACGTATTGCTTGCCGGTTTCCTGAATACCCTGAAGGTGGGCTTCATCGGGATTATCCTGACGGTCATCCTTGGAACCGTGATCGGAGTTGCCCGTCTTTCAAAAAACTGGCTCATATCGAGAATCGCTGCAGGCTACATAGAAATTTTTCAGGATCTGCCGGTCCTGCTTCAACTCTTCTTTTGGTATGCCCTGTTCTACGAGAGCCTGCCTGCGCCGCGAAATGCCCTTTCCCCATTCGAGGGAGTTTACTTGTGCAAGCGGGGGATTATCCTGGCTGTTCCCGAGCATCATCCAGTCTACCTTTACATGGCCGTCAGTTTCGTGATGGGGTGCCTGGCTGTTTATCTTCTTCGGAGGTGGGCCAGAAAACGACAGGAGAGAACCGGGCAGTATTTTCCTGTTTTCCGCGTTTCCTTGGGCCTCCTCTTGGGGCTCCCTCTCCTGATATGGCTCGCAGCCGGGACGCCTCTGAAGATGGATGTCCCCAAGCTCGTGGGCTTCAATTTCAGGGGAGGCATGACTCTCAGCCCGGAGTTCGTTTCTCTTCTCCTTGGTCTGATTCTCTACACCTCGGCGTTTGTGGCAGAGGTCGTGAGAGCAGGAATCCAGTCCGTCCACAAGGGCCAGTGGGAGGCAGCCATGTCGATCGGCCTCCGGCCGTCCTATGCCCTCAATCTTGTGGTGCTGCCACAGGCTCTCCGGGTGATCGTCCCCCCGCTCACAAGCCAGATGCTGAATTTGACGAAGAACAGTTCACTGGCGGTAGGGATCGGATATCCTGACTTTGTCTCCGTGGCCAGCACCACGATCAATCAAACAGGACAATCCATCGAGCCGATCCTGATGATCATGGCGGTGTATCTCTTTTTCAGTCTTACGACCTCCGCTTTTATGAACTGGTACAACAAAAAGATTGCTATCGTTGAGAGATAACAGAACAGGTGCAAGGGGCAAGGTCCTCTTCGACACCGCTCAGGGCAGGCAAGGTACAGGGAAAAGAAAGAAGAGATGGAAAGGTTCACGAAAACCGCAGACCCTCACGAGATCAAACGCCCAGTCACCAGCGTGGGAGTGATCGGTTGGGTCAGGGGCAATCTTTTTGGCGGCCCCCTGAGCTCCTGTTTGACGATCGTGACCCTTCTATTGCTGTACAAAACCATCCCCCTGTTTACACAATGGGCGTTCATCGACAGTGTCTGGTACACTCCCAGCGAGGTGTGCAAAACATGTGTCGGCGCTTGCTGGTCCATCGTCACACAGAACCTGCGATTCATCCTGTTCGGGTTCTATCCTTATGAATTGCACTGGCGGCCCCTTCTTTCCCTGGTCCTCTTTGTGATCCTCATTGTGTACAGCGGCAACAAGGCCCACTGGAAGAAGTCGCTCTTTTATGCGTGGGTCGTCACCTTGTTGGTCATTGGTCTGCTCATGAAGGGAGGGCTTTTCGGCCTGGCCAGCGTGGAAACGACCAAGTGGAGCGGCCTTCCGATCACGTTGCTCCTATCGGTCTTCACCATGGTGGTCGCCTATCCGCTCGGAGTCATCATCGCGTTGTGCCGCCGCTCCAGGCTGCCGATCATCAGAGCTCTTAGCATTGTCTATATTGAAGTCATCCGAGGGGTGCCTTTGATCAGCCTCTTGTTCATGTCGGCGATTATGTTCCCCTTGTTCATGCCGGAAGGCATGACCATAGACAAGCTGATCAGAGCATCCGTGGCTCTCATCATGTTTACCTCCGCCTACATCGCGGAGGTCGTGAGAGGAGGGCTGCAGGGGATGTCCAAGGGCCAATATGAGGCAGCCGAATCCATTGGGCTGAATTATTTCCAGACCATGAGATTGGTCATTCTGCCTCAAGCTCTCAAGATGGTCATCCCACCCACCGTCGGCATCCTCGTCGCCGCCTTCAAAGACACTTCCCTCCTGGTGATTATCGCGATCTATGATTTGTTGAAAACCACCCAGACCGTTCTGTCGGATCCACCCTGGATGGGGTACAGCGCGGAGGCCTACCTTTTCATCTCCATCTTTTACTTTGCGGGTTGCTTCTCCCTGTCCAATTTCAGCAGAAAGCTGGAAAAAGAACTGCAGCGTTGACGGGCATGATCCTTCCATACGGTCACCGGCTTTCTTGATAAAGGCAAACTTTTGGAATATAGTGCGGGCAGGTTCGACGGCGGAGGTTCATTTCTACCTTTTCCAACCAGCATGAAGAGGCCACTATGGATTCCCGCAAATTCATTTCCTCGGCAACGGGCAAAACAATGGAAGCGATCCGGTTTCTCCGGGGCGATATCTGGAGAATTCGGGAAAAGGACCTTCCACGCCGCAAGTCTCTGCTTTTAAGAACCCTTCGAGTGGTGATTCTCTCGGTTCGTGGGGTTTCCAGCGAAAGGGTGGCGCTGCGCGCCTCTGCACTCACCTTTTATTCCCTCCTCTCCATTGTTCCTGTTGCCGCCATGGTGTTCGGGATTGCCAAAGGCTTCGGTTTTGAGGAGAACCTTGAGAAGGTCCTTTTGAAGAGCCTGGAGGGCCAGGAGGAGATCGTAAGAAAAGTCGTTGATTTTGCTCATGCGCTGCTGGAAGACGTAAAGGGCGGCTTCATTGCAGGGCTGGGGCTCGCGATTCTCTTTTATACCATCATCAAAATTCTTTCCCACATCGAGAACGCTTTCAACGAGGTCTGGGGAATCAAGAAGGCCAGAAGCCTGAGCCGGAAGATCACGGACTATCTTTCCGTGATGCTGATCGGCCCCGTGCTCTTTTTCATGTCCAGCACCATGACGGTTTTCATCTCCAGCAGTGTTCAGCAGCTCATACAAGGGACTTCCGTCCTCAAAGTGGTCAGCCCGGGCATCTCCTTTCTTCTCCAGTTCATGCCTTACATCTCCCTGTGGTTTCTCTTCTCTTTTGTTTATATTTTCATACCCAACACAAAGATCAAGTGGAGTTCGGGCGTCCTGGGAGGGATCATCGCAGGAAGCCTCTACCATATCTTTCAGTTTTTCTACATCAGTCTGCAAATCGGCGTTGCCAAGTACAATGCGATTTACGGAGGGTTCGCCGCTCTTCCCCTCTTTTTTATTTGGATGCAGACCGGATGGCTCATCGTGCTTTTCGGGGCTGAGATCGCCTTTGCTCACCAGAATGTCGAAACCTATGAGTTTGAACAGGAATGCCTGACCGTGAGCCATGCGTTCAAGAGATTGCTTTCTCTCAGAATCCTTCATTTGATGGTCCGAAACTTCTGGCAAGGCGGAAAACCCTACACCTCGCGCCAGATCGCCCATGATCTGGAGATCCCTATTCGGCTGGTGAACGAGATCCTGTTTGAGCTGGTGGCTTCGGGGCTGGCATCCGAAGTCAAGGCGGATGAAGGGAGGGGAGTCGCCTACGCGCCCGCAAAGGATCCGGATACCATGACCATCAAGAATGTGGTCGAGACGCTGGAGCAATACGGGAGTGATGACATCCCTGTGGCGCAGACGGAAGAGCTCAGGCAATTGTCCGAGAGTTTGAAGACTTTCAGTGATCTTGTGGAGAAGGCAGAGGCAAACCGGAAGCTCAAAGAGATCTGTTGCTAGCAGCCTGTTAAGCGCACAGGAGCGCTTCGTCCTTAAGATCAGCCCCGAACCTTTTGACCACTTCCTCCACGGTCAGAGCCCTTTTCTCATCCCCCAGAATATCAAATTTCACTTTTCCTTCGTGGAGCATGATCATACGGTTTCCGTATCGGATCGCCTGCTGCATGTTGTGGGTGACCATGATGGTGGTGAGATGGTTCTCTCTCACGATTTTCTCTGTCAGCTCGATGACGCGCTGGGCGGTCTTGGGATCCAGTGCTGCGGTGTGCTCGTCCAAAAGGAGCAATTTCGGAAGGGACAGGGTCGCCATGAGCAGTGTCAAGGACTGCCGTTGCCCGCCGGAGAGAAGACTGACGGAGTCCTTTAATCGTGTTTCGAGGCCAAGATCGAGCCCTTTCAATGTTTCTTTGTAGAATTCCCGCCGCGATTTCGTGACCCCCCAGCGAAGCCCCCGCGACTTGCCCCGGAGATCGGCCATGGCGAGGTTTTCCTCGATGGTCATGGTTGAGGCTGTGCCCATCAGAGGGTTTTGAAAAATCCTTCCAAGAAACTTCGCCCTCCGATGTTCCGGGAGGCGGGTGACAGAGGTGTGATCGATGAAGATCTCGCCTTCGTCGGCCGAATAGGTCCCTGCAACGAGATTGAGGAAGGTCGTCTTGCCGGCTCCGTTGCTGCCGATGACGGTCACAAAATCCCCTTCCTTCACATGGAGGGTGATCCCGTCGATGGCGATCTTCTCGTCGATGGTGCCTTTCTTGAAAACTTTTCTGAGTTTTTGGACTCTTACCATAAGAAAATAATTTAGGGATTCCGAATTGAGGAATTGCGAATTACCCCCAATCCCACAATTCCTCAATCCCCTAATTCCTCAATTCCTCAATCTCTAAACTCCTCTCAAATGAAGCTTCCCTTCCTTTTCTCTTTTGAGGGCTGGAATGCCCAGGGCCAGAATCACCATGATCCCGGTGGCCAGTTTCAGATCCGTGGGCGCCAGTCCCAGCCTGAGACCTATAGAGATGATCTCCTTGTAAAGGAAGGAGCCTATCAGAGCCGCAAGGGTCATTCGTTGCACCGTGTGCTTGCCCAGGATCGCCTCGCCGATAATGATGGAGGCAAGACCTGCCACGATCATCCCGATGCCCATGCCTACGTCCGCAAAACCCTGATCCTGCGCGACCAAAGCTCCCGAAAGAGCCACGAAGGCATTCGAAATCCCAAGCCCCAGGATCGTCGTGTTGTCCGTGTTCACCCCCAAGGCGCGGATCATCTGTTCGTTGTCGCCCGTGGCCCGCATGGCAAACCCGAGCTGGGTGTGCATGAACAAATCCGTCAGGATCTTCACTCCGAAAGATACGACAAGAAAAAAAGCAATGATCGGAATGAACCGGTTCACAGGCAGGGTTTCAAGCGGTGTCAAAAAGGTATCCACCGTGAGCAGCTGGATGTTGGATTTACCCATGATCCGCAAATTGAAGGAATACAGGACGGTCATCATCAGGATGCCGGCAAGGAGACTGTTGATCTTCAGCTTGGTGTAAAGCACACCGGTGCAGCACCCCGCCACAAAGCCGGCGATGATCGCGAGGAGGATCCCGTAGACGGGTGGAACGCCTTCCACAATGAGGCGGGCGACCACTGCAGCGCCAAGGGGGAAACTCCCGTCCACCGTGAGGTCGGGGAAAGAAAGAATGCGAAAGGTGATGACGATCCCGAGGGCGACCAGGCCGTATGCCAGACCCTGCTCAAGAGAGATGGGGATGGTTCTCAGAAAACCGCTCAGGATCGAATCCATGCAAAATAGAGGAGGGGAGGAGACCCCCCCTCCAGTCCTCTCCAAGGAGATTACTTTCCTTTTATCACATTGCCCTGCTCATCCCAGAGCTTGTTGGCGGCTTTTTGAGCCATGGCTTTGTCGATTTTGGCTCCCTGAATCTGAGCGGCTTTCAAGTTGATCCAGAGGCTGTAGCCGGAGGCCATGCCTGCAGGGACTTCGCCTGGTTTTTCGCCCTTGAGGATCTTTGCAGCCTGTTTGCCCGCGGTGTATCCGATGAGGAAGTAGTCCAGCCCGTAAGCGGCAATGGCTCCCCTGGGCACGCTGCCCGTGTCGCCCACGAAAAGAGGGATCTTGTTTTCGTTGCAGACCTTGACCACGGATTCAAAGGCGGAAACGGTGGTATTGTCGGATGAGATGTGTAGCGCTTGAACTCTGCCCACCAGGCTCTGGGCCGCCTGCATGACATCAGCGCTCGTGGCCACATGGGCTTCGATGAGCTTTCCGCCCATCTTTTCCACCGCCTCTTTCATTTCCTTGATGTGGAAGGTGACATTCACGTCGCCGGGGTTGTAAATGGTTCCCCAGTTCTTGACGTTGGGGAGGAGTTCGGCATATTTCTGGCACTGGAGGGCAATGGGCCAGCGGTCGCTGACTCCGGTGATATTGGTTCCTGTCTTTCCCATTCTCGGGACAATGCCGGTGGCCACAGGGTCTGTCACTGAAGAGAAAACAACGGGGATGGTCTTGGTGATCTTGGCGGTAGCTTGAGCATTCGGTGTGCTGATGGCGTGGATAAGATCCACTTTGTCGTCTTCGAACTTGCGGGCGATAATGGCGCAGTTTGCCTGATCACCCTGTGCATTCTGACGGTTGATGGTGAGGTTCTTGCCTTCCACAAAACCTTCTTCTGCGAGAGCGGCTGCAAATCCCTTGCCGTCGTCGTCCAGGGCCGGATGGGATACAATCTGGTGCTCGCCGATGCGGATCATTTTCTGTGCCGAAGCTGCAGACCCGAAGACAAGACCCAGTGCCAGACAAATCGCCAAAACAAGCAGTACCCTCTTCATTGTCCTTCCTCCTTCTTGATGGTTAAAAAAAGAAAATCCGGAACACCCCTCAACTGAAACAGACAAGAGCGAGCCTGACTACCGGTTCGCTCCTCGGCTATCGGTTTTTCGTGTTTCTAGCGTAGTGTCTCAGGGATGCCTATGTAGAATTGTCCTTTCGATCCCGCTCAGCGAGCGGGAGAGAAATCTTGTGTTGATGTCGGGTTATTAAGATCTCTCCCTCCGGTCGAGATGACAAACGATTATTGAGACACTACACGAGTTCAAGGAGATCGTTAAGAAGGCAAAGTCACTGAAAGCGAAAATGAATTTAGATGATAACTGCTCACAGTGTCAAGGTAAATTGCCCAGAGCCTCTGCCAAGGCTCGGATAAATTCCGGATTGGTGCCGCAACACCCACCGATCATGTCAGCGCCGGAGTTCTTTATCTCCATCCCGTCCTTTGCGAACTCGGCAGGGGTTTGCTGGTAGGAATTGACCCCTTTTTGGGTGACCGGCTTTCCGGCGTTGGGCTGAACCAGGATCGGCTTCCTGGTGGCTGCGCGAAGTTCTTTGGT
>Ga0105105_10000749_pt1 | contig 14329 bp, 10 predicted proteins | sample PPLLaktember2015_4_FD_79108 | JGI IMG/M metagenome (GOLD analysis project Ga0105105, IMG submission 79108) | Freshwater sediment microbial communities from Prairie Pothole Lake near Jamestown, North Dakota, USA - PPLs Lake P8 Core (1) Depth... | ecosystem: Environmental > Aquatic > Freshwater >... | reverse complement strand
TTACGGCACTAGGCGGTAAACTTTATGAATCTACTTTTTGTGATTTACACGCAGGAGTTGAAAATATCTGCACAAACTCAATTGATTGCTCAATCCGCTCACTTTGGAAAACAGTACAAACAATGCTTGATGGTTTATTAAGTAAAATTACTTTGCAGGATTTACTTGGTAACGAACAGCAAGTTGAATTGTTTGTTACAAATATTACCGAAGAATTGGAAAGTAACGGCACAAAGATATAGTTCATAGTGTTTATAATTCATTTTCGATTTATAATCTCACAACTACCTATTTATTTTATTTCACTTTATAATATATTTGAATGCAACAAATAGAATAACTATTAATTCAATAATCCCTAACAAGAAAAGCATCTTAAAATATTTCCATCCAACATCTTCAAAATATTTTTTCTCTGGCAAAGCAAAATTGAATAACAACTTAATTTTTTTTGATTTGAATTCGGGTTTTAAGAAAGCTAACACTTTGATATGCAAAATAAAATTTGTAATCAAAATGGTAAAAATACTTATGATAAATATAACCGTTTTAGTCATAATACTATTGCCATAAACTATTTCTTAAAGAACTAACTTCTTAACCGTAACCTTCTCCAGCATTTTCATATTCACCTCAACTCCAATTCCTGGTTTTGTTGGAACATCCATTGTTCCATCTTTATTTACAACAAATTCCGGTTCAACTATATCTTCTTTATAATAACGTTTGCTTGCAGAAATATCTCCTGGCAAAGTAAAGTTCGGCAGTGACGCAAGAGCAACATTTCCAGCTCGTCCAATTCCGCTTTCTAACATTCCACCGCACCAAACAGGAATATTTTTAGATGCACAGTAATCGTGAATAAGTTTTGATTCTGTAAATCCTCCAACACGACCAGGTTTTATATTTATAACTCTGCAGCTATCAAGTTCAATCGCCGCACGGGTATCATCCAGCGAATGAATGCTTTCATCAAGACAAATAGGTGTTTTAAGATCTTTCTGAAGTTTTGAATGATCATAAATATCTTCGTATCCAAGCGGTTGTTCAATCAATAACAAATTCAAATCATCCATCTGCTTAAACAAATCGATATGCTTTAATTCATATGCAGAGTTAGCATCCACCTGAAATAGAATATCTGGAAATTCTTTTCTTACTGCTTTAACAAATTGAATATCATTTCCGGGAGCAATTTTAATTTTAATTCTTTTATAACCTTCTGCAAGATAACCTTCAATTTTTTTTATCAGATCAGGAACAGAAGATTGAATACCAATACTTACACCAACATCAATTTTATTTCTTGTTCCGCCCATCATTTTTGAAAGTGAAATATTTTTTGACTTTGCAAATAAATCCCACAACGCTGCTTCAAGTCCGGCTTTTGCCATCATATGTCCGCGAACTTTTTCATAAGATGCAATCGCGCTATCTATGCCATAAATATCTTTACCAAGAATTGCAGGAATTAAAAAATCCTGTAAGATGTGCCACGCAGTTGTAACTGTTTCGTAAGAGTAAAACGGAGTTCCTTCGGCAACACTTTCGCCCCAGCCTGTATAGCCTTCGCCATCAACACGAACAATAATATGCTCCTCGTCGTATTCAGTTCCCATTGAAGTTGTGAATGGAGAAATTAATTCCATTTTAATGTGGCGGAGTTCGATCTTTTCGATTTTCATTTAATTCTTTCAATAAATAATTTGTATAAAGTGTATATAAATATATTTTGCCACGAATTGCACTAATTGTCACGAATTATCACTTAACAAAGTTAGAAATCATTTATGTTAATTCGTGTAATTAGTGGCTTACTTTTTATTTGATGCTTAAACCACTAATTATAAATCACCAATAACTTTTATTAATTTCTGCCAAAGTTCACTTCCATTTTCTCCATTTGTCATTATCACAATTCCGGAACCATCCTTCGGACTGAATTGAGAATAACATCTAAAACCTGTTTGATTTGATCCGCTATGATAAACAACATATCCAGTAATAGTTGAATCAATTGCCCAGCCTAATCCTCTGAATCCCTGCAAACCTAAATTTCTTCCCGGTCTATCAATCACTTCACGAGTATCAACTCGAACTTGATGAGTTAACAATTCTTTTAACATTGAGTTAGACAGAGAGTAATCATTTTGATCTCCCGGTCTCATAATTTCAATAATTAGTTTTGCATACTCATTAGATGTTGTGTAAAGTGTGTAAGCAGCATTACTATGTAAATATTTTTTCCGCTCATTACAGTTTCCAGCAGCATTGTGTCCGATTGCAATTTGTTGATCAAATTTTTCAGTCCAAACGAAACTTGTAGATTCTAATCCGAGTTTATCAAACAATTTTCGTTTCGCATAAGATTCTAATGATTCATTTACAATATTTTCAACCACCCTTTGCAGATAATAAATTCCTTCACCTGAGTAATTAAACTTTGTGCCGGGTTTAAAATAAATTGGAAGTGGACTTTCATTCTCCTCACTTCCTTTTCTCCAATTAGGTAATCCGCTTGTGTGAGATAGAATCATTCTTGCAGTAATTTGTTTTGGATAATCTTCATCTTCACAAATAAATTTTTCAGGTAGATAGTTATAAAGAGGTTTGTCTAATTCCAGTTTACCTTCTTCAACTAATATTAAAACAAGATATGCAAACACAGGTTTGCTCATTGAACAGGCTTCAAACATCGTTTTATCTGATACATTGGTTTTCAATGAAGCATCTGAAACACCAAAACATTTAGAGAAGGCAATTTCTTTATCCTGGATTAAGCAGATTGAAACTCCTGGAACTTTTAACTCGTTCATTAATTGTGGAGTTAAAGTTTCAATATTTTTTATTGTACTTGAAAAATCAGGTGAAATGTTTAATGATTTTTTATCAATCTTACTTAAGGAAATATAAGCTGACCAACGGACATCATAGTCTTCATCGAATAAAAGTTTTTGCAATTCAGAAATTGATGAGGTCGCATCAGTATGATAGTTTCCAAGGGCAAGTGCAGAACACCATCTTACATTTGAATTTTTATCCTGAAGTGCTTTAATTAAAAATGGAATTACCTGCTTGCCATTTGGACTTATTTTTTCTAGTGCAATTGTTGAGCACCATCTAACATTATCATCTTCATCTTGTAATGATTTGATTAAGTACTCGACAGCTGGTTCCCCAATCTTTGCTAATTCACTTATCGCCTCACCATTTACAAATTGATCTTTATCGCTGAATTTTTCTATAAGTGATTGAATTCTTTTTTCGTCTGATGAAGTTATCTCTTGAGAGAATAAATTTGAAGTTAAGATGAAGATTGAAAAAAGAATTAGGATGATTTGTTTCATTTAAAGTATTGGTTCCTGATTTTTTACAAATTTTAATTTTGTGCTTTTGTGGCAAAAAACAATTCGCCACCAAAACACAAAGTCACTAAACTGCACAAATAAATCTCACTAAATTATTTTGGATAAATTCTTGTACAGTTAATTCTACTACCAAGTTCAGATTCAAAAGAAAATATGATCGGCATTCCGCCAGTATGGATAAATACTACTGGAATATTTTTATCAACAATACTTTTATTTGTTAGATCAATCAATCCAGCCATAACTTTTCCAGTATAAATTGGATCGAGCAATATTCCTTCAAGATTTGCACAATCATTAATTGCCTGTTCACCTGCTTTAGTAATCATTCCATATTCAGTATGGTAATCATCATAACATTCAATAGAATAATCATCAGCATTAATTTTACAATTAATTAAATCCGAACTTTCTTTTATTAATTCTATTGTTCTTTGTTTAATCGCATCAACAGTTCTTGAAACACTAATACCAATTACTCTTGCATTCGGCATAAATATTTTTGCACCAAGAATTGCCCCAGCAAAAGTTCCGCACGAACCGACACCCAAAATTAACTGTACTTTTTCATTACCAAATTGTTCAGATAATTCCTGAATCGCTTTAACATAACCAAGTGCACCTAAACCAGTACTGCCACCAATAGGAATTACAAATGGTTTGTGTCCTTTACTTTTAAGTTCATCAGCCCACTTTTGCATTTCACTTTCAAGACTTGAATTTGCATCATCATCAACAAGATATCTTATTTCTGCTCCGAACATTACATCAAGAAGTAAATTTCCTTTAGCTATTTCAAAATCTGGTCCGCCAAGAACAAGTTTAATATCAAGACCAAGTTTGCGTGCAGCGGCTGCCGTCATTCTTGCATGATTTGATTGAATTCCGCCAGCGGTAATTAAAACATCATATCTGCCATTTATAATTTCTGCAAAATCATATTCAAGTTTTCTGGCTTTGTTTCCACCGCCAGCAAGTCCGGTTAAATCATCTCGCTTAATAAATAACTTTGATAGACCAATTTTTTCAGCTAATCTTGGAGCTTCATCCAAAGCAGTGGGCAGACTTGCTAATTTTATTGTAGGTATTTTATCAAGCGAGTGATTCAATTTAATTATCCTAAAGTTTCTACAACTTTATTATAGATAACTCCCTTTTCTTTCAAACCATTTAATACAAAATCCACACACTCAGATTTTTGTCCGATATACTCAGGTGGGCAAATTCCTTTTTGATCAAACATTCCTTTTGCTAAAAGTCTAACAACAGTTGTAGCTGTATAGCCTGTTGTTCTGGCCATCGAATGAATATTTGTTTTTTTGTCGTGACGATCTAACAAATTGTAAGTGTATCGAACTTTCTTTTTATCTTTTTCACCTTCTACAATTATTTTCATCACTGTAAATTCTTCATCACCTTCTTTAAGTTCCCACATTGGAAATAATAACTTTGATGTGAAATCAACAGGTTTAATTTTAACTCCATTAACTTCAATCTCTTCCTGACTGAAAAATCCAGACTCACGAAGCACACTCATTTTTTCAATATGACCAGGATAACGAAGTGTTTTCTCTTTCATATTCGGTGCAGTTAAAGTATCAGCAAGTGTTCTCAAGCCATCGCTGTTAAAAGCTTCCAGTGTTCCAACTTCATCAAAGTTTAGAAATTCAGGATCGGAAAGTGCTGGACGAATTACGAGTTTTCCATTTTCAATATATCTTGCAGGTCGTGTGTATTCTTCAATCACATCGATTGGCGAAAATCCGGCTTTGTATTCATAAGGATATTCACGGACTGCAGGTAACCCTCCTACATATATTAGAATAGTTTCTGTTTTATCCATAATTGTATCAATATAACCGCATAAAAGATTACTCATTCCCGGGGCAACACCACAATCAACAACAGCGGTAACATCGTTTTGCTTGGCAAGCTCATCAAGTTCGAATGGATTCTCAGGGAAAAATGCAATATCAACAACATTTTTTTTTGCTTTAATAATTTCTTTGAGAGTATTGAATCCCATAAAACCAGGAACAGCATTTATGACAATATCACATTTCTTAAACAATGATTTCAACTGATCCGGATTTGAAAGATCTTTTTGAACCTTTTTTATGGGAAGACTGGAAGGAATTTTTTTTAGATTTTTTAGATTGATATCTGCTATAGTAACATTAAAATCATCATCATTCGCAAGGTCTAAAGCCATTGGTCGACCTACAAGACCACATCCTAAAACAAGTACATTCATTTTATTCTCCAAATATTTTGTTTTAATTTACAACAATTTCTGTTGTGTTATTTAAATAGATGAAGGAATCTTATAAACCACTAAAGCGATTCATAAAATTGACTGAATGTTTACTAATATTTTGTTTTAATGAATTCATATCCTATAAAGACCGCTTGTAATTATTTTAATATAAAACTAGTTCACCAATCTAAGTATAGGAAATATTTCACCTTTCTTAAGAAGGTGTTCAAATTGCTTATATGTAACTAATCCCAGCATTGATTTTGGTTCGAGTGCAATAACAATCATATTATTTCTTAACTGATTAACAGGAATAAAAATGTAATCACATTCGCTTATATTATTTTGAACTACTTTAACCTCAACTATTGGGTTTACAATTATATCTCTTTCAAAATCCATTGAATCAATTCCAGAAATAAAGTACTGTTCGATCTTATCATTATCAGATTTTTTGTAATCAGAATATATCAATTCGTGTCTGTCTGCCCAGTCAACAAGTTCATTCAAACTTTTGGGGACTAAATATCCTTTTGGTCTTTCAACATCATAAATAGATTTTACAATTGGGCGATAATCATTTACTGTTATTACTGTATCTTTATTTGAATAATAAGAAAGCAAAGGAAGTTTAAGCTTACTTCCATCAGAAAAATGATCTAATTGAATAGCAACTTTATCTGAAACTTTATTACTAATTAATTTTTCTCTTTCTACGGCAACTAAATTTTTAATTTCGTCTTTATGATTGTAAGCAAATTCAAGCAGGCCAAGCATTCCGGTCATTTGTCCTTCTGCACGATGCTTAATGTTATCAAGAAAAACATCCTTACCGTTTAATCCTTCTTGAATAAATGAAAATGTGTTTTGTATTCCTAAACTCTGTCTTCCATCATTTATATCAAACGTGCTATGTCTTATGTAATCAATTTCCGGTGGTCCTCCGGGGCTGTATTCAAAGTATGAAAAGTTTCTATCTTCAAAATACTTTTGTATAAATGGCAGATACTCTTTTTTAGATAAAGTTCTTATTTCTTCCGATACATTGACGTTAGTAGTAACACCGACTTCTTCATCACTGTTATGTCTATAACCATAATTTTTATATGTCTCGCCATAAGGGGCATACTCATGAACATCCATAGTAACTTCAAAATGATATTTGTTAAAAAGTTTATGAATCCCGATTGTTTCTGGTTCAGTAAGAATTAAATGATTACGATTCAGGTCCATAGTATTTCCGTTTCGTCTCTGATTCTTTTCAGATCCATCAGGATTCATTTGCGGAACAAGTACAAAATCAATTTTATCAAACAAGTATTGGTTCTCAGGTTTCAGTAATTCATTGATCAATAATAATGCACCTTCTTTTCCTGATTGCTCATTACCATGCTGTTGTGCAAAGATTAACACTTTTATTTTTGATTCATCTTTAACAAAACCATTTTTAGAAAAGTAAATTGCAAATAATTCTCTGCCTTCAACAGATTCAGTAAGCACTTCACTTTTAATCAAATCAGATTTTTCATCAACCTCTTTAATAAATTGTGAAAGCTCAGAATGAGATGAGATTTTTTTGTAATCCGATTTTTGCAATGGAGTAAGAAGATTTTGTGCGAAAGTATTCATTGCCAAAAGAACTAAAACAAAGAAAATTATTTTTGTCATTTTAGTAGTACCATAGATTTTGTTTCTGAATAATCTTGAGTTGAAAGTCTATAAAAGTAAGTTCCGCTTGAAAGATTTGAACCATTAAATGCCACCTCATAATAACCAGGATCCATTTCTTCATTTAATAGTGTTGCAATTTTTCTTCCAAGTATGTCGTAAACGATAAGAGATGTTAACCTCTCCCTATTTCCCTCTCCTTGGTAAGGAGAGGGATTAAAGGGTGAGGTCGGAATTAAAAAACCGATTGTTGTATATGGGTTAAAAGGATTTGGATAGTTTTGATACAATTGAAAACTTTTTAGTTCTAAGTTTGTTTCGCTTTGGTCATCAATTGCATTAAGATTATCGAACTTGCCCTGCTCTAGTAAATAATTTATTTGTGGATAATTTGTAACCGAAAATCGAATATCATTCATTGCAACAATTTGTCTTGGGCCAATACTTCCGCTGGCACGGTAAGTTGATGAATCAACTTTCGTAGTTTCTCTTGCATCAACAATAATGTATGGCGTCTGAACATTACCGCTTATTGTGTTTTCTAATGATTTGATTTTTACTAAATCATTTGCGTTCAGATAAATTCCTATTCTATTCCTGTTTCTCATCATACCATATAAAACAGCACTCATTCTATTTTCATAATAATCTGAATTATCAAATATCAAGGGCTGAAAAATTAATTCTGGAAAAATGAATAATCCTTCATTGAGAGTCATCTTTCCACGATAGGAAGCATATAAGTCTGTATCGGTATTTCCGATATACTTATGACCTGCAATTTTGCCGGTGTTACCAAAAAAGAAAACAGGATTTCTGAAAGCCATTGAGTTGTAAAATGCTGCGTTCACCAATCCAATCGGCTGATTTAAATAACTTAGTACATTCAGTGAATCACCAGCGAAGATAAAACACGTTGCCTGATTTATTTTTCCAGCATCAGCTGCATCATTCAGGTTTGATGTGGTAATGTTTAACACATTATAATTGTAACTATTAGTACTAAGATAATTAGTAATTGTAGTTAACGAACTACTAAAACCCGGATGTGAAATAAGTAGAACATTAGAGCTATTATTTTCAGTTAGAAATGTACTTAGATTATTCAGATGTGAAGTTAGACTATTACTTCCAGTTAAATAAAAACTTGTTTGCGGATAAAACCATACTCGATTTGGATCAACATCTTTAGCTGAAGTTGGAATAAATGAAATTTCATTATTGATAAAATCATACTTCCAGCCTTTTGTTAAGAGATGTGATTTAATATTTTCGATTGTGTACTTACCAGAAGTGAAAGAAGAATATTTTGTAAGAGCATCTTTATAAAAGATCGAAACTGCTCCACTGCCCATAATTTCACCGATTCCATCTGGAGAAATACAAATTGCAGTTCTGTCATCTATTCCAGCACCGATTAAATCTCTACCTGAGGTAAAATGCTGATTGTAAATCATTGCAATCAATCTGCCGTGCCTAGCTCTCTCTATAAAATGTGTATCAAACAAAACATTTGGAATAAGTTTTAAGAAATTATTTTCAAACTTCATTCGACTGTAAAAAGGGTTTTGCAAAGCTTCATCAGGATAGGCAGAACCGCTTTGTGCACTAAAATCTACTTCACCAAGAACTGCGGCTCCGGCACTCGTTCCTGCAATCACTCCGCCATTCTGAAAAACAAAATTTATTGCCGAATCAACTTTAGTCCCTTTCCATAAACGAATATAGTCCCATTGATCGCCACCCCGAATGAAGATAGCTTTTGCAGTTATTAGATCATCATAAGTTTCTTGAAGATTTGCGGCTGCAATTGTGGAGATAGTTTTATTGTATGCAGTATCGGCACCAAAAGACATAAAATAAGTTGGAAGCCATTCTGTTGCACTGCTTACACCAAGAATAATAATCTTTCCACTGTCAGATTTCTGAACAACCCAGTTGTAAGGTGCATCACTCCAGTTATTATAATCTTCTGATCCCCCACCAACTGCACAAATGAAGCCTTGAGAAAAAAGATTAAAATTAGCAGTAAATATTAGTATTATAAGAAAAAAAAAATTCATTTTATTTTAATATTATTTTAAAAATAACATCTTCTTTCGAAGACTGTATTCTCCAACTATTAATTCATAGAAATAGACACCGCTTGTAAGATAAGTTGCATCAAATTTGACATGATACGTTCCGGAAGGTCTGAAATCATTGACTAATGTTGCAACTTCATTTCCAAGAACATCATATATCTTCAATGAATTCCAAGTTGTATTATTGTCAGTTAGGTTTTTGATAGCAGATTTCCAGCTAATTTCTGTTGAGGGATTAAACGGATTCGGAAAATTCTGATACAAAATAAATCCCGTTTCGGGTAAAGATTCTTCAATTACACCAACTGTTAAACTATCTAAATGATTAAAGCAAGCCTGATAAATATCTTCTTCGATATTATACCAGCCGCTGTAATTACCGTTTCCCCAGACACCTCCATTGGTAATAAAAATTATTCCATAATTATTAATTTTGGAAAAATAAAGATCACTAATAAGTCCGTATGCCTCACCAGGATGCCCATATAAAGTTTCTGTTGTCAAGAGGTTGATAGTTCTGTGTGCCCCTAAACTGTAGGTATTAAATATTCCATAATAATTATTTCCGTTAGAACCATTATATATCCATTGAGGATTTGTAATTAAAGCAACAGTAGAGTCTTCCAATATTCTTAGGTTGTTATAAACACCGCCATTCATCATCATAATCATAAATTTTGAAAGATCATTTGCACTTACTCTCAATCCGCCCTGCGGAGCAAATATTAATCCGTTACTTCCTAAAATATAATTTGAGAGGTCTCTTGGCGGAGGTTTAATACCGCCATAATTTTCTGCCTGTGGAATCCAGCTGCTGCCTGTTTTTCTGTAAAGCACCGAAACATTATTAATGCTCGGCAAATCCTGAATATTAAAACTGGCAGTCATCCCGAGTGGTTCAAATATTTCCTCACGACAGAATATATCAAACCTTCTATTGGAAATCTTTTCTACTAATGTTCCTGCAACACCAAAATTTATATTAGCGTAATTAAAGTAATTGGATGAGGGTGATCTGCTGGAACTAAATACATCGGGATTATAATAGGATCCTGTTGTGGTTAAAAGATTCTGGATCGCTGGCGGTGGATTGATATTATAACTTGCTGAAAGAAAATTGTCGTAACCATTTCCATCCCTTAGGCTTGACGTATGAGAAAGAATTTTTCTGAATGTTATAATTTCGTTAGGGAATAAAGGATTTCGAAGAGTAAAACCAATATAATTACTAACATCATCATCAAGATTAAATAATCCCTGATCGTACAATTTCATCAATGCGGCTGAGGTAATAAATTTTGAGATAGATGCAATGCGATATACAGTACTATCATCTACCTGAAGATTACGATTGATGTCTCTTAATCCATAGCCACTCGAAAAAACAATATCATCATCTTTAACAACAACAACAGACATACCTACAACATTGTATGTAGTTTTGATGCTCTGCAAAGCCGTATTAAGCTGGGACGATTGAGAAAGAATTAGTACATTAGCTCCTAATAGAAACGATACTATCCATATACGTATCAACTGTTCTCCAAATACTTGATAAAAAATATCTTAATGCTATTCAAACCTTTTTCTTATGTCATCAATCACATAATTGTCTATCCAAAGGTAAAACTCCTTTATTTCAATACTATTAATTCCTGATTTACGCCATCTATCAAGATTATTTTTTGATTGGATCAGTATTTGTTCTTCGATTGGAATTAATTTTTGACGCACACCTGAATTTTCTTTATTCATTAATGCAGATAAGTTCAAATAATTTTCGCTTGCATCATTTTGTGGTGAAAAAACTTTGTCCTTTAATTGAAGAGCAACATTGCATAAAGGAGCATTACCTGTTTCATCAGCTTGCAAAACTGTAGGCATGGTTCCATCTTCCAGAAGCCAAACCGGAACTATAACTGAAGTAAGCGGAAAACCAAGTATTGTCCACATTGTTGTTAGTGAAGCTGATTCATTTTCTTTTACTCCCTGTACAACAATCGCTGCTGAACTTGAATGTCTTGGGATGTAATCTCTAAAGAAAATATAATTTGATTCACTTTCATTTGCAGGTAAGGATTTTGTGAGATCAGTTTTAGTAAATGAATGAACTAAACATCTTGGAACTTCATTTATCAAAAACTCAAATGATAGTTTTCCGTTTTTGATTTGATTTTCAAAAAGTCCGCTTGCTGTTGCATACCTTATATAACCATAGCCTTTGTTGTCTTCACCGGCCACAGAATAATTTGTTCTGATTAGATATCCGTTTGGCGCAACTGAAGGATCATTAACATCATATTTAATAAACTTAAAATTATCAGTTTCATAATATGCTGCACCGCCGCTTGCATCGATAACTCCAAAGTTTGCTTCAACACCAAGAGGTTTTGGCAGATCATTTAATAATTTTTCAAAATCCTCAAGTGTTGCGCAAGTTTCCAAAGCCATTTTCATGATCCTGCCTTCGAGATCAGAAAGCTTAGTTGTGTCACTCATCTTAAGGTTATAAGAAGCAGAATTCATTATTCCAAAACCAGCAGCATTAAATCCACACCAAACATCTTTGTTTTCTTTATCCTCAGAATTAACAAGCCCGATAAATCTATATTTCCCATCAAGGAAATAAACTAATTTATTTTGCAAAGCATCTGCATCACGATTCTTTAATAATAACGGTCTACCATCATCTGTTGCTTTACCTGAAACAACAGCAGTTGTACATGGATAAACAGAAATTGTTAGGATCAAAAAAATAAAAAATGCAGATAATAATATTTTCATTAAACTTATCATTCTATCAAAAACTTAAATTAACCGAAATACGATGTACACTTGGTAGAATATTATAAAGTGAAAATGCATAATCAAAATAAACTGCACTGCCTCCCAATGGCACATTTGCACCGGCACCAAATGTAAAATCCTGATCATCATAATTATATTTATAACCGGCACGAACAAAAAATCTATCATAAAAAGAAAACTCGGTTCCAAAATGTGCGCGTTCAGCATTATCATTAGGATGAGTTACATCTATTGCGCCTTTCATCTTTACAAAGTCATATTCAAAAACATCAAAGCCAATTCCAACTTGGAAATTTAATGGCAATGGATATTCCTGAGTGCTTAAACGGCTTGGTATTAACCTGCTCTGAGGAAAGTTATCATCCTTACGATATGTAAAGTCAAGATCAGGTCCATCAAATCTCATATCAGCACCGAAGTTTGTCATACACATTGCAATAGTAAGATTTTGAAAATCTAATCTGTATTGTGTTCCAATATCGAATGCAACACCTGATGCTGATTCATTCCAGATTCTTTGCTCAATATACTTTACCGATAAACCGACACTGAATCTATCTGTTAAATATTTAGCATAAGAAACTCCAAGAGCAATGTCGCCTGCATCAAAAAATCTTCCCGTACCATTTGGCTGTTCTTCGGTTGTTATTTCCATATCCTCAGTTGTAAATAGAACCATACTTGCTCCAAATACTCCCACATCGCCGGCATTATAAACTAATGAAGCAGCATTAAAATCAAAAAGATCAAACCAATTCATATAAGAAAAATGTGCTTGTACATTATTCACTTTTACAATTCCTGCAGGATTCCAGAATATAGCTGAGGCGTCATCCGCAAGTCCAACGATTGCACCGCCCATTGCTTCTGAACGTGCACCAACTGGCAGTTGAAGAAATTGAGCCCCGGAAGTTCCAAGATTAGGGTTTTGTGCAAAGACAGTTCCGAAGCAAAGAATTGTTAATAATATTATTAAAAGGTTTTTCATATAATCTCCTGCTTCAGCTTATTTAATAATAGCAAATCGTTCTTTGAACTCGGAATCTTTAGTCTTAACGACGTATATATACATTCCGGCTGCTAATTCTCTTCCGCCCTCTGTTCTTAGATCCCAGGATTCTGTACCATTCGCTGCATTGTGCTCAATAGTTTTTATCAAGTCTGCATCAATAGTAAAGATGTAAATGGTACACTCAGGGGGAAGATTTACAAATTGGATTTGCCTCAATGGTTCTCTTCTTAACTCACCAAACTCAGGTTCCCATAGCGAAGAAACGATGTACGGATTTGGAACAACTCTAATTTTATTCATTTCATTACTGATGCGCTGGGGATCAATTTGTGATCCTTGAATTCTAAACGAATAAGAATCTTTAATATTTGGAGTAACAGGTTTTACTGTTTCAATTGAAAATTTATTTCCTGCTGCCGGAGGTGCATTTGTTGGAAAAGTAATTTGCCCCTCAATTCCATCAAACGTGAAAGTATCTGATGAGAATAAAGTATCAAGTTGAATGTTAGTCTCAGATACTGATAGCAAAACAAATCCGTTGTTGTTAATAAATCCATTACCTTCGACAGAAGCTATATAGATTTTTTCCTTAACCGAGTCAGAATAAAGGATTTCGAAATCCATCTCAACATTATCGGTTCCGCCTATCCTTGATACACTATTAATAATCTCAGGAGCTACCAATTGAAGTGATACTCCATCCGTAGAAGTCTGTACCTGATCAATTTGATATGATCTTTTATTGATAACTGTATCCTGACCATTTTTAACCGTTGTCATAGAAAAGTTTATTGCAATAACATCACCAGCTTCAGGTCTATATTCTATTGGGGTTCCGGCAGTATCACGCATACTAAATTTGAGACCTATATCCGTTCTTGTAAGATCCCTACCCCCAAATGGATAGCCATAGCCATCTCTCAATAATTCATTAAGTGTAATGTTATTTAAATTAAAAGTTGATGCTGAAGTAAATTCAATTGTGTATTTATATGGTTTAATAGCATTAGTATCTATTACGGTTACACTGACCTGTGTTGCTAAATCACCAAATTCTTTTTTCGCAACAATACTGAAGGTCGTCTTGTATTCATTACCTGCAAGCGTTTCATCATCTATTGAACTTGCATTA
>Ga0105105_10000748_pt1 | contig 14339 bp, 11 predicted proteins | sample PPLLaktember2015_4_FD_79108 | JGI IMG/M metagenome (GOLD analysis project Ga0105105, IMG submission 79108) | Freshwater sediment microbial communities from Prairie Pothole Lake near Jamestown, North Dakota, USA - PPLs Lake P8 Core (1) Depth... | ecosystem: Environmental > Aquatic > Freshwater >... | reverse complement strand
CGGGCCGCGAACGCTGAATCTGCTGATGGGCCCGGATGCCCTCCAGCGGCCGAACGCTGCCCAGGAATCCGGATTCCAGGTCACCCGCCCGCAGACCGTGCGCCACCAAGGCCCGCACGCCGATGGTCGTCTGCTGCGGGGTTGCGGCCGGTACCACGATCGCATCCCGGGAGGCCGGCACACCGCTCACTTGCGCCGCCGGCGGCATGCCCGTTGGAATAGCATGACCCCCGCCCACAGCGTCAGGGCCCAGACCAGGCTGTTGACCAGGATCGGGACGGCGATCCAGCCGCCCGGAAACCAGGCCCGGGGAAAAAGCGACAGGCTGACGACCGGAAAATAGAGGACCTTGGCCGCGGCTACCAGCAGCCGGGTGGCCGCCGGCAGCTGGGGCTCGAAAACGTGCTGGGCGGTCTGGTGCAGGATCAGGCTTCCCACCGCCCGGGTGGCAGCCCAATGCGCCAGGGCGATGGCCGCAAGGATGAGAATCCGCTTTTGCCGCGTCACACTTTGCCTTTTCGTTTCGCCCGGTCAGCTAAGGCCAAATCGGATCAGATCCCGGGTGGTGAATTGCGCGCATGCTGTCCGGCGTTTTATAACCGGTTTAAGCCGCAGAGGCAAGCAACCGGAGGCTTAATCGGCGGCAGGGCGCTTGCCGACCGCGATGGCCAGCCGTCGGTTGGGGTCCAAAAGAGGCTTTTACGACCTCACAATTTCTGGTATAGGTCACCTTGTTCCATCCGCGACCCGTTTTACCGCCTCCTGCACGGTATCCTTTCAGGCTTCAGCTCAAAACCAGCCCCCGCTTGACTGCCGTGGACGCCCGTCGCCAGGGCCACACAAGAACCGGCGCAACCCGGGCCCATTTCCCGGAACCGTCAGCGCCCCGAGAGGAGCACCGAATCCATGAGTACCTATGGTCCGTTTGCGCTGCTGACCGCTGCAGAGGCTATCACCCGCATTAAAGACGGCGACACGGTCGCCTTCAGCGGATTCAGCCCCGCCGGTGCGGCCAAGGCGGTGCCCACCGCCCTGGCCGCCTGGGGCCGCGAGGAGCATCGCCAGGGGCGCAGTTTCCGGATCAGGGTGCTGACCGGCGCCTCCAGCGGCCACTGCATCGATGAGCTCCTGGCCGAAGCCGAGGTCATCGCCTGGCGCACCCCCTATCAGTCCGGCGAGGCCCTGCGGCGCCAGATCAATCGTCAGGAGGTGGAATATGTCGACATGCACCTGTCCCACCTGCCCCAGACCGTGGCCCAGGGATTTTTCGGGCGGATCGACCTGGCCGTCATCGAGGCCACCGAAGTCGCGCCGGACGGGCGGGTTTACCTCACCACCTCCATCGGGGCGTCCCCGACCTACCTGCAACACGCCGACAAGGTCATCATCGAAATCAACCGGCACCAGTCCCCGCGCCTGCGCGAGATGAGCGATGTCTTCATCATGCCGCCGCCGCCTCATCGCTACCCCATACCGATCTTTGACCCCCTCACCCGGATCGGCTGCCCATACGCCACCGTGGACCCCCGCAAGGTGGTCGGCATCGTCGAAAGCGACGATCCGGACAAAATCGGCGCTTTCGCGCCGCCTGACGCGGTCAGCAATCAAATCGCCGGCCATGTGGTGGCTTTTTTGCTGGCGGAAAAGCGCGCGGGCCGGATTCCCCCCGACCTTCTGCCGCTGCAGGCCGGCGTGGGCAACGTCGCCAACGCGGTTTTGGCGGCCCTGGGCGAACACCCCGAGATTCCGCCTTTCAAAATGTACTCCGAGGTCCTTCAGGATGCCATGGTGGACCTGCTGGCCGACGGCAAGCTGATCGGCGCCAGTGCGACCGGGCTGACGATCTCCAGCGCCAAATTAAAGCAGATCGTGGACGACATCGACTTCTTCGCCCCGCGCATCGTGCTGCGCCCCCAGGAAATCTCCAACCACCCCGGCATCATCCGGCGACTTGGGGTGGTGGCGATGAACACCGCCCTGGAGGCCGACGTCTACGGCAACGTCAATTCCTCGCACGTTTACGGCATGGACGTGGTCAACGGCATCGGCGGCAGCGGCGAGTTCGCCCGCAACAGCTACATCTCCATTTTCATGACCCCTTCGGTCGCCAAGAACGGCAAGATTTCCGCCATCGTCCCCATGTGCCCGCACGTGGACAGCAATGAGCACTCCGTGCAGATCCTGGTCACCGAACAGGGGCTGGCGGATCTGCGCGGTCTGGGACCGATGCAGCGCGCCCGGACGATCATCGAGCGCTGCGCCCATCCCGCTTACCGGGACTACCTCAACCGCTATATCCGCGAGGCCCGCAGCGGCCATATCCGGCACGACCTGCAGCGCTGCTACGAGCTGCACCGCAACCTGCTGGCCTGCGGCACGATGCTGCCGACCGAAAACGAGTCAGCCGCGCCCACGCAAACAGTTCCGGGATCGATTTGACCCCCACCCCAGAGGGCCGCATGCGTTCACTCCGGTTTACCGCCGTTCTCGTTTGGCTGCTGGTGGGGGGCCTGGTCGAGGCCTCGCAACTCGAAACCATTCTGCAGCCCCCGCAAGCGACCGTCCGGGCCGGCGAGACAGCTGTCATCACCCTTTTTTTCGCCAATTCCGGCGCGCAGCCGGCGCACGTCGACCTCTCGGCCCACCGCAGCGGGTGGCTCTCCCGCGAAGAAGCCCGCCAGGCGGTCGCCATTGCGTATGCGCAGCCGTCGGTAGCCCCGCTGGTGATCCCCCCCGGAGGCTTTCGCAAGGTTGCCGCCGAGGTGGCGCTGCCGGTTGGCTGGAGCGGCCTGCTGACCCTGGCCATCGACGGCCTTGGGGGCCCGCAGGTCGCCTTCCGCGTCCAGGAAGCCGCACCATCCGCGACAGCAGAACCCGAAGGGCCTGCTCCCCCGTTTCCATACCCTCCCCAGGACTGGGACATGGGCTATTTTTGGGCAAACTTCTCGGGCCACGAACCGATCTATTTCCTTTACGGCCCGAACCCCACCGACATCAAGTTCCAGATCAGCTTCAAATACCATATGCTGAATTCCGACGGCCCCATCGTCACCCGCTGGTCCTGGCTGGACGGGCTGCATTTGGGGTACAGCCAGACCTCCTTCTGGAACCTGGAGTCCGAATCCCAGCCGTTTGACGACACCAGCTACCGCCCCGAACTGTTCCTTTTGTATACCGACCTCCAGCAGCGCTGGCTGCCCCGGGTCAGCCGCCTGGATTTTCAGACCGGTCTGCAGCACCAATCCAACGGCCAGGACGGCGACGCCAACCGCAGCCTCAACATCGCGTATGCCCAACCCATCCTGACTTACGGCGATTCCGAGCGCTACGCCCTGACCGTCGCCCCCCGGGTTTTCACCTACCTGTCGCGGGCCAGTGAAAACAATGACATCGAGAACTACCGCGGCTACGCGGAGCTGCTGGTCAAATTCGGCCGATGGGACGGCATGGAGGTGGCCACGACTTTGCGCAAGGGCAAAAGGGCCGGCAAGGGCAGCTGGCAGATGGATTTCTCGACCCCCATCGGAGAGCTCCTATTCGACAATCTGGACCTCTTCTTTCATGCCCAGTTTTTCACCGGCTACAGTGAAAGCCTGCTGCGCTACGACCAGAGCGATACCCGTATGCGGCTGGGCTTTTCGATTTACCGCTGAGGCGCTGCGGGAGATGCCGGGGGTGTGGGCCGCCATCGCGGCGGCCGGCGTTCTGCGACGGAAGGCACGCCGGGCTGTGCGGGCCGGGGGGGATCAGGATTCTTCAAGCTTGCGCTTGATCTTGAGGACGCAGGCGGGGCAATAGGTGGAGGTCACCCGAAAGCGCGTCTTGTGGCCGAGGTAGTCCTCGAGCTTCACCCATTCACCGCTGCCGGGCGTTGTGCAACTGTCATCGCGCACTTTTTTACAGACGCTGCACACCGGCAGAATTTTTTCGGCGGCGGCGGTCTGCCGCCGCGACGCCCGTTTTTCCAGGCAGCGAGCGATCCGCCGCTTCATTTCGGCGGGGTCACAGGGCTTGAGAATATAATCGTCGGCATCCATCTGGAGCGCCTCGATGATAAACTCCAGGTCTTCGTAACCGGTGTGCAGCATCACCATGGTCTCGGGGCTGCGGGCCTTGGCCGCCTGCAGCACCCCGATGCCGTTCACCTCCCCCATGAAGAGGTTGGTGATCACCAGGTCGAAAGCCGTTTTACGCAGCAGGCTGATGGCGTTTTCACCACTGCTGCGGGTTTGAACGGCGTAGCCTTCACGCGTCAGGAGGACCCGCAGGCTGTCGCGAATCCGCTTCTCATCGTCTACAACCAGAATGCTTCCGGTCTCGGTCACACCGACCTCATGTCCGTTTGGGTTGCAAGCCGCCGCCGCCCTGCACGCGGCCGCACCTGGAGACCCGCCCGGCGCAGGAACTTCGCCACGGGCAGACCGCGAAGCGCGACCACTGCGAGCCTCTTGGGCGTCCATCAGCCAGGGGGAAAAATGACAGTTCGGGATGGGTAACCTCTATACCCCAAAAATTGGGCTTGTCAAACAGGAAACCGCCCAAGGCCGCGCGCATCCGACGCCGCTGACCCCTGGGGGTCGTTTGGCAGCGCGCGCATGCAAGATCGTGACGGTCTGTAATCAGCGGATTGAAGGAGCCGCAGTCGATGCCATCCACCCTTTGCATTCAGGCCGGAGCGCGCGCGCTGGCGATCCTGCGGGACGGGGGGCTGAAACCGGAGACCATCAAGGTCGTCGCCGGTGCCGCCGGCGGCCCCAAGTGGCTGATCCTCAGCCATATCGACCGTTTTCTTTTCGGCGACTGGATCACCGGCCGCAGGTCGCCCCTGCACCTCGTGGGGTCATCATCGGGGGCCTGGCGCTTTGCAGCCGCGGCCCAAGCCGACCCGCTGGCAGCCATCGACCGGCTGGAAAGGGCCTATATCGGTCAATCCTACGATCCTCAGCCCTCACCGGCCGCCGTGAGCCGCGAGGCCCGGCGCATCCTGGCGAGCTACCTCACGCCCCAGACGGCCGCTGAAATACTGGGGCACCCATGCCTGCGGCTCAATTTTCTGGCCGTCCGCAGCCGCGGATCGCACCGGCGTCGGCTGCCGGCCGGCATGTGGCTGCGGATGGCGGCCGCAACGGCGCTCAACGCCGTCAAGCGGCGGTGGTTGGGTCTTCTTTTTGAACGGGTTCTCTTTCACGATCCCCGCGCCCTGCCGCCGTTTTATCCCATGACCGGCTTTCCCCTGCGCACGGTGGCGCTCGCCAGGGGCAACCTTGTCCCGGCGCTGCTCGCCTCGGGCGCCATCCCCTTGGTGATGGCCGGCGTCGACGCCATTCCAGGCGCCCCGCCCGGCCGCTATTGGGACGGCGGGGTGATCGACTATCATCTCGATCTGCCCTACGACCGCCGCCGCGACGGACTGGTGCTCTACCCTCATTACACCGACCGCCTGGTTCCCGGCTGGCTGGACAAACGCTTGGCGCGGCGCCGGCCGGCCACCGCGCACACCCGCAACGTCCTGCTGGTCAGCCCTTCGGCGGCCTTTCTGGACCGCCTGCCGCTCCGTAAAATCCCCGACCGCACCGACTTTGTCCGCTTCCGCGGCCGCGATGCGGCGCGCATCGCCTATTGGCGCCAGGTCGTAGACGCCGGTGCGTCGCTGGCCGATGATCTGGCCGACCTTTTGGCCGGCGGAAGGCTGCGATCGACGGCCACCCCGCTGCCGGTCTGAGCCCCGCCGGCCGCCCGCGAATTGGACCTTGACAAACCCGGGACGCTTGGGTGAGGGGAGGGACGAGTTCGAGGGCTAGCAGCGGCTCTGCAAGGATCTAATCGCCTGAACGTGCTGGGAAAAATATGAAATTCCTGCTCTGGTTCTGGTGGTGGCAGGCAACAGGAAGCGCGTCCACCGGAATGACACCCGAATAAAACAGTCGTCCTGGGCAGCTTCGGCGATCGTCGCGAAGGGAGCCCACGACATATGGTGAACACATCGAGCCGGGGCCTCTCATGAGTGCCCCGGCTTTTTTATGGAAAAGGAACGGCTGCACGTGAACCCAAAACATCTCGCCCTGGGCAACGAGGCCATCGCCCAGGGGCTGCTGGAAAGCGGCTGCGCCATCGCCACCGCCTACCCCGGCACCCCCGCCTCGGAGATCCTCTCGTCGCTCGCCCACCTGCAGCGCCAGACGGGCGCCGCCCTGCACGCCCAGTGGGCGGTCAACGAAAAGATCGCCTTCGAAATCGCCTATGCCGGCTGCCAGGCCGGTCTGCGCACGGCCGTGAGCATGAAACAGGTGGGCCTGAACGTGGCCGCCGACCCGCTCATGAGCGCCGCCTACATGGGCACCAAGGGCGGATTCGTGGTCATCAGCGCCGACGATCCGGGGCCACACTCCTCCCAGACCGAACAGGACAGCCGGCTGATGGCCATGCTGGCCAAGATCCCGGTGCTGGACCCCGACTCGCCCGCCCAGGCCCGCGAGCTGGTGGCCGAAGCCTACAGCCTTTCCGAAGCGTTTCGCATTCCGGTGATGCTGCGACCCACCACCCGGGTCTGCCACGCCCGCCAGGACATACCGACCCTGGCTTTCAAACCCCGTCAGCGCAAGCCGGCCTTTGAAAAAAACCCGGCCCGCTGGGCCGCAACCCCCAAGTTCCGCAACCAGCTGCACCGCGAACTGGAGCAGAAGTTGGCCGCTATCGCGGGTTACCCGGCCACCGCCCCGCTCAAGCTGACCGCGGCCCAGGGGACCCCCAAGGCCATCGTCGTTTCCGGAGTCGCTGCCGCCCACGCGGCCGAGATCATGGCCGAGCTGGGGCTCGGCGACCGGATCGCCCTCTATCAAGTGCGCCAGCCTTTCCCGCTGCACACCGACTTCACGGCACAGCTCCTGGCCGCCCACAGCGATATTCTGGTGATCGAGGAGACCATGGGGGTGATCGAGATGCAGCTCGCCGACCGGCAGCGGGTGCAGGGCAAGCTGAGCGGCGCGGTCTCCCGGGTGGGGGAAATCCTGCCGGAGGCGGTGGAAAACAGCATCCGCGAATTTGCCGGGCTGACGGGCAAAGTGCCCAGCCTGCCAACCGTTCCCGACCGACGCCCGACCCTCTGCGCCGGCTGTCCGCACCGGGCCAGCTACTTCGCCATCAAGAAGGCCGCCCCGCGCGCGATCTACACCGGCGACATCGGCTGCTACACCCTGGGGCTCAATCTGGGCGCGGTGGACACGGTGCTCTGCATGGGGGCCGCCATCAGCCAGGCGGCCGGTTTTTACCACGCTTACAAAAACGAGCCCAAACCGCCGGACATCGTGGCCACCATCGGCGATTCGACCTTTTTTCATGCCGGCGTGCCGGCCCTGATCGACGCGGTGGTCCAGGGGGTCAAGTTCGTCCTGGTGCTTCTCGACAACCGCACCACCGCCATGACCGGCAACCAGCCGACGCCGGCAACCGGAACGGGCGCCATGGGCGAGCCGCTCAACCAGGTGGACATCGAAAGCCTGGTGCGCGGCTGCGGCGTGAGCCGCTGCGAAACCGCCGACCCCTGCGCGCTTGAAGCGTTTACACGCACGCTGCGCTCAGCGGTCAAGTACAGCCGCGCCAGCGGGCCCGCGGTCGTGATCGCGCGGCACCCCTGCCTGCTGGACAAGCGCCGGCAGGAGACGGCTGCGCCCGCCGGGCCGCTGTCGGTCAGCGACGCCTGCGACGGCTGCGGCTACTGCCTGAAAAACTTCGAATGCCCGGCGATGGTCATCGATCCTGAAAGCGAGCGGGTGCGCATCGACCCGCTGGTCTGCAGCGGGTGCGGCGTGTGCCTGACCATCTGCCCCCAGAAGGCCATCGCCGCCTGTCACAGCGACTAACGCCGCAAGGCCAGGAGATGCTATGCAAGCGCCATCACATCAGCAAATCGTCATCAGCGGCGTCGGCGGTCAGGGCGTTCTGTTCGTGACCCGCCTGCTGGCCGAAGCGGCCATCGCCAAGGGCCTAGCGGTGCTCTCCTCCGAGACCCACGGCATGGCCCAGCGGGGCGGCACGGTGCTCTCGCACCTCAAGCTGGGCGACTTTTCAAGCCCCCTGATCCGCCCCGAGCATGCCGATCTGCTGCTGGCCTTGAAGGCCGAAAACATCGCCCAGCACGCGGCCTTTCTCAAACCCGACGGCTGGATCGCCGTCAACGCGGCGGCTGCCGCGGGCAACAGCGGGGGTCACTGCACCCGGGCGCTGGACGCCGACCGCCTGGCCCGCCGGCTCGCCAACCCCAGAGCCGTCAACCTGATCCTGCTGGGTTTCGCCCTGGCCGCCGGCGCATTGCCGGCCGAGGGGCGCAAACCCCTTTTCTGTGATCTGGCTGACATTCAAAGCGTGCTGCAAAAGCGCCTGGGCGCCACACCGGCGCTCCTGCAAGACGCGCTGGGGGCCCTTGCAGCCGGCGCCGCGGCCCCGACGGCCCGCTAAAACACCCAAAGGAGGGTTTCATGCGTTTCATTCCCGAGGAGCTGCCCCCGGAAAAGCTGCAGCACATCCAGCTCGAGGGCCTGAAGTGGACCGTGGCCCACGCCTGCAACAACTCACCCGCCTACCGCCGCAAATTTGAAGCCGCGGGGGTGGCCCAGAAGGACATCCGCTGCCTGGCGGATATCGTCCATCTGCCGTTTACCGACAAGGAGGACCTGCAGGCGGAATACCCCTTTCCCCTGCGGGCGGTGCCCTTTGAAGAGATCACCCGCATTCACGCCTCCTCGGGCACCACCGGCAAGCGCAAGGTGCTGTGCTACACCCAGCGGGACGTGGACGTGTGGGCCGAGCTTTTCGCGCGCTGCTATGAACTGGCCGGCCTGACCCGCGCGGACCGCGTCCAGATCGCGGTCGGCTACGGTCTGTGGACCGCCGGTGCGGGCTTTCAGGCCGGCTGCGAGCGCTTCGGCGCGATGGCCATTCCGCTGGGGCCGGCCAACGCCGAGATGCACTGCGAGATGCTGGTGGACATGGGGGCGACCGTCTTCTGCTCCACCGCGTCGATGGCGCTGCTGATGGCCGAAGAAATCCACAAGCGCAACCTCGGCGGCCGGATCCGCCTGCAGAAGATCATCCTCGGTGCCGAGCGCCACAGCGACGCCATGCGCGCCCGCATCAAGGCCCTCATGGGCGTCGAGCACATCTTCGACATCTACGGGCTGACCGAACTCTACGGCCCCGGCAGCGGCCTGGACTGCCGCTGCCACAGCGGCATCCACTACTGGGCGGATCATTTCATCTTCGAAATCATCGACCCGGCAACCCTGCAGCCCGTGCCCGCAGGCACCCAGGGCGAGCTGGTGGTCACGACCCTGCGCAAGGAGGCCAGCCCCCTGATCCGCTACCGCACCCACGACCTGACCCGCCTGATCGAAGGCCCCTGCCGCCTGCGGCGTTCCCTTTCCGCGCCACGATCGGATCATGGGCCGCAGCGACGACATGTTCATCTACCGGGCGGTCAACATCTACCCCAGCCAGATCGACCACGTGCTCAGCCAGGTTACGGGAACCGGCAGCGAGTTCCAGATTCATCTGATGGGCCGCGAAAACGGCCGTGACCGCATGGTCATTAAGGTCGAACGCGGGCAGGAGGCCGGCCCGGCCGACGACCGGCAGCTGGCCGAGCGGATTGCCACCGAGGTCCGGCGCAAGGTGCTGGTGCGCAGCGATGTGGAACTCGTCGCCCACGGCAGCCTGCCGCGCACCCAGCGCAAAAGCCGGCGGGTTTTCGACCACCGCAACGGCGACGGCGGCAGCGCCTGACGATCCCCAAACACCGGCCGGCTGCAGCCCGAAGCCCGCACGGCATCAACGAGGTAGCACACAGGAGGAGGGAAAACACCATGGTTTCACGATTCAGAAACATCCGTTGGGCCATCTTACCGGCGCTCGCAGCGCTCTGCAGCCTTGCCGCGCTCCCCGCGAGCGCCGCTCCGGTCACCCTCAGCTACGCCAATTTCCCGCCGGCGCCGACCTTCCCCTGCGTCCAGATGGAGCGCTGGAAGCAGGAGGTGGAAAGCCGCAGCGAGGGGCAGGTGCGCATCGACACCTTTCCCGGGGGCACCCTGCTGGACGCCAAGGACATGATGGACGGGGTGATTGCCGGCCAGGCCGACATCGGCTGCCTCTGCATGGCCTACCAGCCCGGCCGCTTCGTGGTCACCAACGCCACCAGCCTGCCGCTGGGCATCCCCAACGCCCGGGTCGGCAGCCTGGTGCTCTGGGATCTCTACCAGAAATATCAGCCCCAGGAGTTTGCCGGCGTCAAGGTGCTCACGATGTTCGCCTCGGCCCCCGCCAATATCATGTCCAAGAAAGCGGTCCAGAGCCTGGCGGACCTCAAGGGGCTCGATCTGCGGGCTTCCGGCGGCGCAGCCGAGATTCTCAAGGCCTGGGGCGCGAACCTGGTGGGCATGCCCATGTCGGCCACCCCGGAGGCCCTTCAAAAGGGCGTGGTGCAGGGGCTGTTCTCCTCGCTGGAGGTGATGAAAGACCTCAAATTTGCCGAAATCTGCAAATACGTCACCCTCACCGACACCGTGATCTACCCCTTTGCCGTGGTGATGAACATGGAGCGTTGGAACGCCCTGCCGCCGGCGGTCCAGAAGGTCATGGACGACCTGCGGGAGGAGCAGGCCGAATGGACCGGCACTTACATGGACACCCATGTCCAGGAGTCGCTGAACTGGTCCCGCGACACCCACCAGGTGACGCTGATCACCCTTTCGGAAGCCGAAAAAGCCGAATGGAACCGGCTGCTGCAGCCAATCACCGACCAGTGGGTGCAGTCGGTCGGCACCGACACCTTTCCGGCCGCGGCCATCGTCAAGGACATCCAGGCGCTGATCCAGCGGCACGGCCGTTAGCCGCCCGGCGCGCCTGAACCTCCCAAGGCCCCGGGCGAAACCGTCCGGGGCTATTTGCGGACCACTATGGATAAAGCGCTTGAAAAACTGATCGGCTGGGTCAACCGCTGGCTGGTCCTGACGGCCGGGGTGTTTCTGGTGGCCATGATCCTGCTGACCTGCGCCAATATCGGCCTGCGGATTGCCTGGCTGCCCATTCAGGGGACCTTCGAACTGATGGGCTTCTTCGGCGCGCTGGTGACCGCCTTGAGCCTGGCCTACACCCAGGCCCAGCGCGGCCACATCGCCGTGGACGTGCTGATCAACACCTTCCCGCCCCTTGTGCGGCGGCTGCTCGGTCTGGTCAACAGCGCCATGTGCGCCGTGTTTTTCGCGGTGGTGGCCTGGCAGCTGGCCGACAAGGCGGCGGTGCTGCGGCAAACCGGCGAACTCACCGAAACCCTGCGGGTGCCGTACTACCCTTTCACTTACGGGGTGGCGGCGGGCTGCGCGATACTGGCGGTGGTCTTTTTCGCGGAGGGGGTCAAGGGGCTGCGCCCCTCCCGGGGAGGCCGCAAGTGAGCCTGGCCTGGGTGGGGGTTTCCGGCATCGGGATCCTGATGGTCATTCTCTTTTTTCTGGGGATGCCGGTGGGGGTTGCCATGGGCATCGTCGGTTTCGGCGGCTTCTGCTACGTGGTGTCCCTCAAGGCCGGCCTCAACATGGTCGGCGCGGTCTACTGGTCGACCTTCTCGCAATACGGTCTGACGGTGATCCCGCTGTTTATTTTCATGGGTCAGATCGCCTATTACTCGGGCATCAACGAGAAGCTCTACACCGCAGCCTATAAATGGGTGGGACATGTCCGCGGCGGCATCGCCATGGCGACCGTGCTGGCCTGCTCGGCCTTTTCGGCCATTTGTGGCTCCAACGCGGCCACCGCCGCGACCATGTCGACGGTGGCCCTGCCCGAGATGAAGAAATACCGCTACAACCCGATGCTCAGCACGGGGGCCGTGGCCTGCGGCTCCACCCTGGGGGTGGTGATCCCGCCGAGCGTCGTGCTGATCGTCATCGGGCTTTCAACAGGGCAGTCGATCGCACGCCTTTTTTACGGCGGGATCGGGGCGGGCGTGGTCCTGACGCTTTTTCTGATGGGGACGGTTTATCTGGTCTGCCGGCGCCACCCCGACTGGGGGCCGGTGGGCCCCCGATTCAGCCTTGGCGACCGGGTCGCGGCGCTCTCCGGTGCGATGGAGATGGCGCTGTTGTTTCTGCTGGTGATGCTGGGGCTCTATTTCGGGGTCTTCACACCGGCCGAGGCCGGGGCCGCCGGTTCATTCTTCGCCGTGGCGATCAGCCTGGGCCGGGGGCTGCTCTCCTGGCAGGGATTTTTTTACGCCGTCAAGGACACCCTGCGGATCTCCTGCATGGTGATCACGATCGTGGCCGGTGCCGTCATCTTCGGCCGTTTTTTGACGGTCACGCGCATCCCTTTCGACATCGCCGCCTGGGTGGTGGACCTCCCCGTGCCCAAGGTGGTCGTCATCAGCATCATTTTCGTGATCTACATCATCGGCGGCACCGTCATGGACGCCCTGGCGCTGCTGCTGATCACCATCCCGATCTTCTTCCCGGTCGCCACCCAGCTGGGCTACGACCCCATCTGGTTCGCGGTCACGATCACGGTGATCACCACCCTGGGGGCCGTTACCCCGCCGGTGGGCGCGACCACCTACGTGGTCGGCGCGATGGCCAAGGACGTGCCCCTCGAGGACGTCTTCAAGGGCACCGCCTACTTCCTGCCCGCCTATCTTCTCTGCATCGCCCTCCTGATGCTGTTCCCACAGATCGTAACCTTTCTCCCGCGCCTGATCACCTGATCCGAGCGCGGTCACCCGCTGCGCCGCCGGTGCTGCGCTGGGCCGGTCATTCGGCGATTGCCGCCCGGATCTTTTCGGAAAGCTGCCCCATGTCGAAAGGCTTCTGGACGAACCCGTTGCAGCCCCTCGCCAGGATCTGGCTGGCGCGGCCGTCGATGCTGTAGCCGGAGCAGAGCAGCACGCGCACCGCCGGGTCGATGGCCTTGAGCCGGTCGAAGGTCTCGCCGCCGTTCATGCCCGGCATGACCATGTCCAGGATCACCAGGACCACCTGGCCGCGGTGCACCCGGTAAAGGTCCAGCGCGGCCTGGCCGCTGTCGGCGGTCAAGACCGTGTAGCCGAGATTCTGGAGCATGGCCGCCACCACGTCGAGGATCACCGGCTCGTCATCCACCAGCAGAATCTTCCCCGACCCCTGGCGGGGGGCTTCCGCCGGCGGCAGGGTTTCGGTTGCCGCGCGGTCTGCGGCCGGCAGGTGAATGTGGAAAAGAGCGCCCTCGCCCCTGCGGCTGGAGACGGTCACGGCGCCGCCGTGGTTCTTGACAATGCCGTAGACCGAGGCCAACCCCAGGCCGGTGCCGCGCCCCCGCTCCTTGGTGGTGAAAAACGGCTCGAAGATCCGCTGCTGGATTTCGGGATCTATGCCCTCCCCGCTATCGGCCACCGCGATGCGCACATACCGCCCTGCCGCCAGCCCCAGCGGCCGGGCGGCTTCCTCCCCCAGATGCCGGTTTTCGGTTGCAACCTTTAGGGTCCCGCCGGCGGGCATGGCCTGCCAGGCGTTCACAAACAGATTGAGCAGCACCTGTTCGATCTGGCTGCGATCACCGGCCACGTCCCAGAGCGGCTCCTGGAAGCGGGTGTGAACGTCGATTTCCCTGTGGGTCCGGCCGAACATCCGACTGCAGGCGTCGATCAGGCGGTTGAGGGCGACGGGCTTGACGACGTATTTGCCGCCGCGCGCAAACCCCAGCAGCTGCCGCGTGAGATCGGCGGCGCTGAGGATGCAGGCGTCGATGCCTTTCAGGTTTTCGCGATGCCGCGGCGGGAATTCGGGATCGCACATCATCAGGGAGTTGTGCCCCTGCACCCCCATCAGGAGGTTGTTGAAATCGTGGGCGATGCCGCCGGCGAGCGTGCCGATGGCCTCCATCTTCTGGGCCTGCTTGAGCTGCGCCTCGAGCTTTTCCTTTTCCTCATAAGCCGCCTTCAGCTCGCTGATGTCACGGCTTACAAGCAAAAGATGGGGCTCATTGTTGAGCACCAGGGACCGGCCGGAAACCAGCCCGGACAGCGCCCGGCCGTCCTTGGCGATAAAGGTGATCTCCGTGCTCAGCACCCGCCCGCTGCGGCGGACCTCCTCCAGCATGCGCTGGCGGTCGTCGGGGTTTTGCCAGATGCCGATCTCGCGGCTCGTCCGGCCGATGACCTCCTCCCGCAGGAAGCCGGTCACCTGGCTGAAGGCCTGATTGACGTCGCTGTAAGTGCCGTCTGCCAGCCGGGTGAGGGTTACCGGGTCGGGCAGCGTCTGGTACACCGCCCGCAGCCGCTCCTCGCTGGCCCGCAGGTCGTTTTCGGCCTGCTTGCGGGCGCTGAT
>Ga0105105_10000747_pt1 | contig 14340 bp, 22 predicted proteins | sample PPLLaktember2015_4_FD_79108 | JGI IMG/M metagenome (GOLD analysis project Ga0105105, IMG submission 79108) | Freshwater sediment microbial communities from Prairie Pothole Lake near Jamestown, North Dakota, USA - PPLs Lake P8 Core (1) Depth... | ecosystem: Environmental > Aquatic > Freshwater >... | reverse complement strand
GTAAAAGCATCAGCCATAAATCCTGATGGAGAAATTTCTGTTACAACTCCGATACCTATGATCTGCCAGAACGCCGGTAACCACCCGTTCATTACAAATACTACATACATGAGCGATCTTTCTTATGAAAACGAATGCAAGGTAGGTAGTATAGGAGATGCCGCTGATAACTATACCATAGCTGCTCCTGCAATAGAGCTAACTCCTATAGCCGGGTATGACTACTCCAAAATAACTGAAGCTTACCTGGCTCCTGCGGTACACTTTAAAGCGCAAAACCACAGCAATGGGCATGGTAAGGTAGCTGTTGAGTATTTATTCGGTGCCGTAGACGTTTATGGGCGTCCTATAGACATAGACGGTAAGAGCTGGCACTCTACTAAGACCGTAATAGATGATCTGGCTTTCGGAGCGTATCCTGACCCCGGAGTGCACTCGACGGTGATACCAAGAGATTACTTTGCGATCAATGATACTCCAACTAAAATGGCTAACTATAACTACAACGGTTCTGATGTGATTCCTGAGGAAGGTGCAGACGCCACCATCACCGCCGATACCAAGTATGTAGCACGCTATGAGCTATGCCTGTTACCTACAGAAATACTCGACTATTTAAAAGCTAATATGGTACATTACATCTCTGTAGTTATAAGAACTAAGAAAGGTTCTACACAGGCTACCAATTTTAACCGGTTCGATACTTACGTGCCTGAAGTAGGTTTTTGGGGAATAAAAGCACTAGGCTCTGTAAACGAGGACTTGTACGTGAGTGTGAGTGGCAGTAAGACTGCTGCTGGAATCCCTACAGATAACGTATACGGTGCGTTTAATAAAATGCTGATAGATTTGGATGGGCAGTCTGCAGCAACAGTAGACTTCGGGAATCTGCCTAATACACGTGCAGAATGGCCGGTATCTAGACAAGTTACTGAGAAAAAGAGCTCCTATGATTACATACGCGAGCTGGCTGAGCAGTCATTCGTATGCGTGTACCCTACTAGAGTAGGTAAGCGAAAACTACTGGCATGGAGAGAGAGCACCACAGATGTAGTAGCTCATGACGAAACAATAATACTGAGAGATAGTATACGCTCATACTCTAAAACAGAGGTAAGAGACCTGTTCAATACGTTCGCATTAAAATACAATTTCAATGCGGCTACTAAAGAGTACGAGCGCTCTCTCACAGTGACCAACGTAGATGCTGCAGCGTTCCCGGCTGATAGCGATCCTACATGGCAGTTATATGTAGGAGGAGTAAACCCCACTAGCTACTCAGATGCAAAAGCTATATGGGACGTATGCCATGAGAGTTACCTGAAATGCAAAGACATCAAAAAATGTCCAGAGAATATCACTAAACTGAGTTGGTACGCAGACCAGTTGAGCGCTGGATCTACGCCTACACAGACTCCAGGAGTGAGCGTCGACAACTCTCCATGGTTGTACACGGTAAACTTGAGTGAGTGGTGTACACGCCAGAAAGACGTTGTGCGTTACTCTATACCTCTTACAGCAGACAATATAGTACTAGAGATGTTGGACCATCTAACTTTTAGCGATACTATATTTACAAATAGTGTAGCTAGGCCTGGGTGGATTACGAGCATCACAGTAGATACGCGTGAAGATAAGATAGATTTCGAAGTAACTCTAAACCCATTAGAGCTAGATTCTATGGGCGACATCATTGAAAGAGGAGTATATTTAAACATAGATACGTACACTGAAGGCATTAATCAGGCCGACACTATCACAGAAACTTTATAAGGAGCTTTACATATGAATCAATTTGCTGATGTGCTAAGATTAGAGGCTGGTGGAGTAACTGGTATAGCTCCTCTATTGAGAAACAAGCAGACCGGGTATGAGAACACAGGCACGTATCGCCAGGGGCACAAACGTGCTGACGGAACCATGAACTGGTGGACCCCAGACGGATACCAGGGAGCCACAGGGATCAACTACACACACGTAGACTACCCTAGCATAGGTAATGTTGGCGAGGCTCTTGACCAATTGCTTTACACAGGATTACAGGGGCTAGGCTCTACAGGAGCCGCTACTAATGTATTGACAAAATGGGCAGCAGACGGAAAACTCATTAAGAGTACTGCTAGTGACGATGGCGCAGGAACATTTATCATAAATCAAGTAAATGGCACTACAGGTTATGTGGGAGAAGTGGATCTATTTAAAGTGCAGAGCAATGGCGATTACGTGCTGCTGTCTCAGGCAAACGGTGATTTCGAGATCTTGAACAACGAACTATCTACTCGTCTATCTATAGAAATGCACACACGAGACAACGTTGACCTTAGCGCATACTGGGCAGGGTACCAGGACATTTCTCTCAACGGACAGACAGTGCATCTACAGCGTTTCGGAGGAGATTCCAGGGCTCATGGAGTACTCAACGTAGAAGGTAGCTTGTACGCAGAGGAGGACCTTTTTGTAGCAAGAAACGCTTACTGTACCGGCATGCAGGTCTACGGCGACATTACCGTAGGTAGAAACATTAATGTCGGCACTGCTGGGAGAATTATAGGCGCTACAGGAGTAGAGGGCAAACACGGTATATTCGATAAATTAGGGACTAGCGGTAGCTTTACGATCGGTCTCACTGGTATCGAGAGCGATGTCACTTCTACAGCTACTGCCACTTACGTGAAACAAGGTAACGTAGTGACCCTACTGATACCACCTATGCTGGGGACGAGCAACTCTAAAAGCAAGTATTTAACTAACATACCTGCAGCGATACGTCCACCTGATAGAGGCGGAGTGACCATCAACAAACCTATTTACTTAAGAGATAATGCTGCGGGTCTTAACTCGTATGCTTGGGGTATAGTAAAGATTTCGAACAGTGATGCGTGGCCTCTTTACAGAAAAGCAGACGGGAGTGCAGCAGATACCTGGGGCTGGACCGGCGGCTACGCAGGTTTGGAAGACGGATGCGAGATTACTTATTCAGTTTAACAAATGAGTGAGGTGCCCAATGCGCTACTGGGCACCTTATTATTTATACGCTATCAGGTTCTACTATGTTAGATCTTAACTCTTCTAGACGTTCTACAAACTCTTTTTTAATTTGATCGTTGAAAATTAAATCTTCATTAGTGTTACCTGTTCTTAGTTTTTTAATACACTCTTTTCTAAGTTCACGTTCTTCCTCAGTAATTGATTCAGTTAAATATTTCATAAATATGGAGTCTTGAAGTGAGTGGTGGAGTCCCTCTCTAAATTTAATAAGACCATCTCCAACCGCTTTTTCATTTACTGCTGTTTTTTCAGCGTCGGTATAAACTACGAATCTTGTTTCTACTCCATTAATATATGTTTTTGCGGCACTCCATAAAGTAGGCGAAAAACCTATACTTTCTTCTAGCGTGTTAGTAGGAGCTGATGGATCCACTTTAACTAAAACTGACATAGGTAGATTCTCAAAAGTAAAGTTATTATGCTCATTTTTATAATAACATGTGCATACATCCACAACAATTTTAGATAGCCAATGTTTTTCTGTATATACCAAACTAACTACCATTTTTTTAGAACCAAGCTTTAACATAACTACATCACCGGCAACAATCTTTTCCATACAAAACTCCTTTGTTTAAATATTGTTTTTCAAGCGCCATTTAGCGCACTCACACACCTCGAAATTCTCATCGTTTATATGCAGAGGCATTTCATCTAAAGGCAACGCAGATATAGCATTAACACGAGCATTTATATCCTGTAGTAGCCCTGAAACAAGGCTCGAAGTATCCTTAGTAGGCAGAAAGAATACTATCTTGTGCAGGTGCTTATTACGCAGCTCCGTGAGCATATTATGTATTTGAGCGTTATTCATTCTTTAGCCCTCCTATCGCTCTCGCTCCTTATATGCTTAATGAGCTTAGCTAGTTCCTGCAGAGTGAGAGATTTCAAACAGCGCTCTACGTACTCTTCGTTCGCACGAGCCTCTAGCTTCTTTAGAGAAACTAGGTTCATTTTACTTACACGTTCATAGTATGATTCTAAACCTATAGCCATTTTATTACCTCCTGGGTATGGCGTTCACATTAAATTAATTACTGATGTACCATTGCATTCCTGCAATTACGGTCCTAACCTGGTCGTCAGATACCCCCGATAATCCTTTAGGGTAGTATGTAACATCAGCCATAAGAATAGTACCTACTTTTGTTTTTATCTCTACAGTTTTGCCCTCATCAACCTCAGCTAAGCGAGCACCCTTTGCTTGGTAAGTACCTACTGTTTCGTATATTGCGCAGTAACCTGTGTATCCTTTAGTTAAATGAAACGTAACATAAATCGTGGTCTCTTCAGAGCCAGTAGGGTTGCAACCTACAAGTAATGCAGCCGCGAGTATAGCTAATAAATATTTCATAATGATACCTCTTTCTTCAAATTGTTGTAAGAAACGTACATTTCGTGCCATGTTTTGCGTATTAATGAAGCTTTTTCTGCATTAATTGGTGCAAAATACGCTTGCAACCAATACAACTCTCTCAAACGGTTACGCTGTGCTGCTAGCACCGGTGAGGTAGTGGCAGCAGAAACTCTGCTTAATAGTGAGTTACTCATTATAAACCCTCCAATAACTCGTTAATGTTGTATGCTACGGGTTGAAGATCTTCTTCTACTGGAGAAGGTACACCTATGTACTCTTCGTTTGTTTGAGCTTCATTATCTACATCTGATGTGGATACTACAGCAGTAGCTGTGAGCTCCTTGATCTCTGCACGTGTAACATCCTTCGAAATATCGTGGGATTTTGATGGTGCAGAGCTAGGAGTAGCAAGGAACTCCTGGAGCCACGCGCTAGCCTGGTTATGGGCTACTGCGTAATTTAACGCTAGCTCGGTAGCTTTTTTTACTGAAAAACCTCTCTCACGTGCATAAGCAGCGAATGTTTTGTACGTTTCGTAGGTGAGAGTTATGCTTACTGCTTTGTTCTCTACGTTTAATTTAGCCATTGTGCACCTCTTTCTTTTAAAGTTATAAATTTATCTGCTTGCTTCTGTTGCATTATCTGCTTGTACCACGTATTCAATATCTACTCCGTATTTTTCAGCTGCTTCTTCTGCGCTAGCGTGGTAGCCTAGGTCTGTGCACGCTTCTCGGCAATCTCCAGTCATCCAGTAACGTTTTAATGTGTTAGGAGTAGCGTGGGCGCTCTCTATACTTTGCTGCACGTCTTCTATCACTACCTCTAATTCCTTAACTATAGAGCGTTGCCCATCGAGCTCACAGCCTATTTTGATGAAGCATGTTTCATATGCTTCAAAATCTGCTTCGTTATCTAGGCATACCTTTTTAGCTTCATTAAAATCAGAAGCTAACTTTTCAAGTTTTTCTTCAGCTACTACCAACTCTGTTTTAAGAGAACTAAGTTTTTCACAATTTACACACATAAGAACCTCCTCTGTTTAGTTTAGTGTTACTGCCTACATTTAATAATATAACACCTTTTTACAATAAATGCACAATAAAAATGAAATAAAATAAAAATAGATGGCACACGGATTGCTATTGAGAAGTTATTTAGAATATATGTGGTATACCATTAATACGGTACACCACATATAGTTACTGGCGGATAGTAATTGCTATTGTAACTGGGCCTTTAGAGAAGCTCATACTTTCGGTTAAATGAGCACGCATTAGCGTATTGAACTTGATAAACTCTCTTACAAGCATTTCATCGATTTCTGAACGCGTTAAATCTGTAGTTTTAACTGGAGTATCATCTATTATAACTACACGTTCCTGCGGACCTGATAATTTGGTTACGTTTCTAGGTTCTACATCTTTTCTCTTCATTTTAGGTACATAAGGATCCTCGGTAGGATCTATAACTATCTTATGTTCATTATTACCTGGATGAAGCACCTGCTCCAATTTATCTAGACTCTCTGATTCGAAATCTGCCATTATAACCTCCATTAAATTATTGTTCTGAAATACCTAACATCAAACGAAACAGCTGGACTCTGCGCTCAGGGCGCGTCATTTTAGCGAGCTTACGGCTATTGGTAGTTATCATAGCCTTACGGGTAGCTTGCTCCTCCTGAGAGATCCCCTGCATGTTACATGCCCGAATAAACGCAGTGAGCAGGGGTTCATCGGTTATGGAAGAAGTCATAGCAGCATCGAATGTAGCGAAATCGATGCTGCTGGTTTGCTTAGGTTCTTTTGGCTTAGGTGCTGCCATGTTACTTATTCTCCTTCATGCTATTAATGTGTTTTTCAATATTTTTACTAGCTTCTACTGCTGTTAAACCTGTAATATCTGTTTCTCTGTTCTCATCAGTTGGAGCAACAGTACGCTCTATAGCGTGTTTAAGCCTACTGTGGACGGCATCGCAGTAAGCGTCTTGTTCCGGTATATCAGACATATCTATCTGTTTATTAAACACAACAGTTGGTGAATCTGTGTCACCGTGCAGTATAGTAGCGATCATCATGCTTCCCAAATAACGAGTCCATAACCTGTACCCACAAATATCTTCTCTCATATTTTACCTGCTTTCTTAGTAACTGTCATAGGTATTTCGTGAGGGCATTCCTCTACATTACAGCAAACGTATATGTTTCCCATACACACATAAATTTTATCGTCAAGCTCATTGCCATCAGCGTATGGAATGCGTACAGCGTGTTTACAGCCATTCTCGAATTTATTCTCATACCCCCAGCAGTCTCTGCTGCATAACCACAGCCCAGAGACATCATCCGTAAAATCTATCTTACCTGCCATCGTAACTCCTTGCTTAAATGGTTATTGAAAAATACCGAACATTATTCCAGTAGCTAGCAAACCTCCAACATCTGTGGTGGTCTCAAGTATAACCTCCTCTCCGTAGCGAATCTCAACCGAATCCTCACGTGCCGTTATTTTAGCGGTAGAATGAGCCAGGTCCAAGCACATCTGCAACTTACTAGCGGTCTCTGCATACATGCCTGTAATCGTTAGAACGTGTATAGGGCCTCCTCCTGTAGGAGTTTGCTTGTACTGCACCTTACAGGCAGGTTTTACTGGTTTATAGTGCTCTAGAAAGCTCATACGGTTCCTTTCAAGTATTTAAAATGTACTAAAAACCTCTATCAAGTCTCCATTGCGCGTAGTATGCTACAAACTCTTCATCGTCGTTAATTAACAGAGGCATCTCAGTTATAGGAGTAGTTTCAAGTTTTTCAAAATAATCGTAATTGAAAGTTATGTTTATGGTATCAGTGCTTTCGTTATGCTCAGCACTACTAATAGCTGCTCCTGGGAACTCTTCTCCGTTACCTAGATGCATAAATTTTACTATTAAAGAGTTCATTTCTTCTGAAATCACATTGCACCTCTTAACAGCTCATCGATATCTATCTCGATGTTATCTATCTGGATCACCTCTGGTGGAAGAGGTTCAGTAGTCATACCATTTAATTTTCTTACAAAAAGATCTAAACCTTTCTGTGTGATAAAAGTTTGAGTTTTTGTGCTAGGTTTTCCGTACTTGTTTATGTAGCCTATAAGTTTAATGCACAGTAGCCCGTTCTCAATGTGCTGCTGGTAAGGTTCTAACTCTTCAGTATTGCGTATGTACCCCTCAGCTCTAAGCCATGCTGTAAGCCTATTTCTTCCGATATTCTCAGCAAGAGTGTTGTGAATAGCTTTAGCAGCTAGAGAAAACGTGTATAGACCTTGAGTCTCAGCAAGTTCTTTATACTTTTTAATAAAAGGATTCATTTTTTCACGCTCTTCTAACAATAACTGCTCACGCTTACTAGCTTCCTCTAACTGTAGGGCTTGAGAAGCAGCAAGTGCTAGTGCTTCAGAATATGATTTAGGTATAGAGAACGAACCGGTCTTTCGAATTGACGGCAGAACCTCGTGAGTCACCCATCGTTTGAATGCTTTAGCGAACGGCTTACGAGACCGAAGAATAAGTGAGTACAAACCAGGCTCACTTACGACCGTAATGCCATTTGGAGCGTTATTTTCGACCCCTATAGTACAGGGGTCCACTTTTGAGAATTCATCAGCGTCTAAAATAGTATGAATGTTATCAGTTCTAGTACCGAGAACCTCGCAAACATCCATAGCAACCCACCATGGCTCACCATTAATACTAACTACTCTAGTTTTACTATCACCGAAATTAAAAACCTGTAACTCTGTACCCATGAGAAACCTCCAAATTAAGTGTTATGAAAATAAACAGCAATCACCGTTTATATTTATTAGACTCAGAAACAATAGCGGCTATCCTATTATTCTCGACGTCAATCTTGTGCTTGTAAGCTAACTCTAAAATAGGAATCATTTTTTCTAACTGCTCTATGCACTCTGTTTTTATAACAGAGAAATTCTTTTTAGGATACTCGCGCTCTAGAGATGGCAACAAGATCTCCCAAAGAGTGTAATGTTTATATGGCATAGCGAATGTCTCATACTTACGATTACCGTTGGAGTCTTTTGAGAACTCTATAGTGTTATTTTCTAGCCATGATCTAATAGCTGCATCACCTTTAAAAGAAACATCATGTGGAAAAGGACTAGTAATCTCTGTGTCCGCGAACATACTAGCTATAGCATGTAGCTTTGAACGCTCTATTTTTACCTCTACCTGTTTCTGCTCTACTATAGCAGGAGCGTCTGGGAATACTACAGAGTAGTCCACGTTTTTACCTACTAATTTACCTGCTAGACCTTTACCTGATAGCCCGTCAGCAATACCCCATTCTCTGAAAGTATTAAACATAGTCTGACGAAGTACTGCAACATCATGTATATCGTCATTGTTCTGGAACTGTATCTCTACGTGCTCAGAAGTTAATTCAGCATTAATTATCACCATTTGAAGCCTCCTCCATTACTTGTTTAAAAAGTTCTTCTACAGTTAGCTCAGGTTTTTGAGCAGCCATTCTAGGATCTAAATATCCTGGTTTCCAATAATGTGGAGTTTTTATGTCCAATAACGGTTTTCTTATAATCTCTTCAGAAGTGTTAGGCCTGATGCTAGTTATCACGCTAGGTTTATCTGAATCATCGTAGTCAACACAACATTGAGCTTTAATTACAGCGCCAGATAATCTGCTGATGCCTATTTTAATAAGAGGCTCAATAGGTTTATCTAGCATGCTGCTTAAGAACGTATATAGCTCTGGGTCATCTAAAGAGAAGATAGGACTGCACACTATACCAGGGCGCCTTGTAGTGGCTTTGTAGAACCCGTGGTAAAATAGACGTACTTCATTTTTTACTATGCATATCTCGTAACATACTACGCTGCGATTTTTCATGGGACCTCCTGTTGAATTATTGGCCCCAAAGTATTATATTAATACTCTACGTCAGGGACCTTCAGTTTTAAGCTCTAAACACCGCAAATGTTTAGGGCTTTTTTATTTTTGTTTATTTTTTCGGTCGCTAAGAAATTTTTTAATAACAATATTGAGCAGATTACTTAAAGAACGCTGCTCTTCATCGCATATTTTAGAGAATTCATCGTACACATCCTGTGTTACAGAAGCATTAAGAAATTTTTGACCTGCCATAGATACTCCTTTGTTTAAGTTATAAAACTAATATAACTCATTTATTAATAAAAATCAAGAAAAAAATTAAATTATGTTAAAAAATAAAAGTAATCCCATCGAGTAGCTGAGAAGCAGAATAGCGGAGCAGCAGATAATCTTATATTATCTGAAATTATCTCGAACTATCCGAGTAATCAGATATAACAGATATATCATGATATATCAGATATAACAGATATAACAGATAATTAATGATAATTGAGATTATCAGTTGCTCCGCTATTACGCTACGCTGTTACTCGATAATTGTTGTGTGTGATTTAATTTCAGAAAACACTGAGGTATTTATTTAGGTATTTCAGTACATAGGTAGTAAGACTCAGAGTACTAGTTATGCTTAAGGAGCTAGCCATAGGATTAAAGAGCTGACCCTCTGACGACACTTAACTGGTACCTATGGGTGATAGAGGATCCTAGAGGCTGTATGGAGTTTTAAATATTTAACAGTTATCGGGGTATTACAGGAAAACTCTCCACTGTAGTGGGGTATGAGCTATGCTATTGTACACTGTTGTTATCTCTTCTGTGATATAAGTTTTGTGGAATATCAAAGACTTAAGTGTGCTTACTCATGGCTTACTCATGGTTTACTCATTCGATACTCATGGATTACTCATGGATTACTCAGGGCACACTCTGGAAACACTTACTAAGTACTTATAAGCTATAAGTGCAGAATACAGCACAAAACTAGCATGTAGATAACAATAAGAGTGCAATAATTACTAAATAAGACGTAAAAATGATATAAACATGTGCATGATACACATACTACACAACATGCATATCATACACACAGTACACATATGAAGAGTTATTTAATTAGTTAACTTGGGTGGTATTTTCTTTAGGATTTTAGCTACTACTGCTAGCTTGAACTTTTTACTACGCTTGTAGTAGTTGGAAACTAGCCTATAAGGCTGCTCCATGTGCTCTGCTAGTTGTGCACCTATATCAGGAGATGTGGTCATTAAGAGGTCCCTAGAGAGTATCATTAGCTTTAGGAGTGAAGGTTGTGCCTGGTTATATGTTTTCGCTAGGCTAAGGAGAGGTGTCCCATACAGGTACATGCGTATTATAGCAGCGACATCATCGATAGAGAGTTTTTTGCGCGGGTAGTGCACGTCGAAGATTTCTAAACCTGAGAGGCTCTTAGTGAGTTCTTCTAAGCTAGGGACAGTTTTATATTGCTGGATCCATTTTAGTTTCTGTTTAATCCTCTTCAGGCTGAAGCACACTTGTGTCTGGTGCACTCCTACGAACTCCCCTATTTGAGCCTGGGTATACTCTTTAGCTCGTAGCTCCAGTATGGTGCGCTCTGTATTAGTGAGCCCTCTAAATTTACCTATGTCTTCCGGAAGAACGTCATCAGCGTATACACGAGCGTCCTCATGTAATGGGTTTCCAGAGTTACATCCATGCGCCCACTCTATAGAATCTAGAGAATAGTAAGGCCGGTCCAAGGCGTCTTTGCTCTTGTTTACGTTACCTGCACGGAACACACGCCTAAATGCTCGTTCTGCCATAAAAGTATATCCAATCTATATGCGATGTATATCTAAAGTGTGTACTGTATACACACCATTTTTATGTTGAATATAAGACTAGGACAAACTATATTAAAGTAATAGCACATAATATAGTAAATTTACGGTAAAGTATAGCATGCAAATAATTTATAGCGCGATATAAACAATTTACTGTGAGGTGCTCATGAGTTTATTAGGCTGCACAGGTATGCAATTCGACAGAAGAGCTATGGAACGCGATCTACTATCATATCAGGCACCTATAAAGAACTGGCTCAAAACTAAGTACTCTCACATATACGACGAAGAATTGGCATTCGATGCCTGGAGCAACGGTAACTTGGAAGTGCTAACTAAAGGCTATACGATGTTGAACCCTGCAGGAGTGAAAGAAGAAATGTTTAGAGGAGCTTTTTCAGTAGTGTTATCAGAGCACTCTGCTATACGCAGTTTCAATGCAGCTAATAGCTCTACCGAAGAGAGTGAATATGTACCTCACCCTCGCATTGATTTTAATAAATTAGACGAACGATATATAAACTCTCTAACTCCAATAAGACGTGAAATTTGGAAAAGAAGATGCGATGGAATGGACACCATGCAGATAGCTAAAGAGCTAAGGCGCACCCAAGATTGTATATGCGTTAACATGTACCGTATGCGCCAGTCTTACGTTAAGTGGATCAGAGAGTGCTCATGGCTTAAAATAGAACATATAGAGTACCTACCTACGTTTAAACACGTGCGTTCTGCTATGAGACTCAAGTATTTAAAAGGCTACGGCATACACGAAATTTCTAGAATGCTCGGTATAAAACCTAACTACACTCGCCAGTTGCTCATTATAGGTAGAAAAGCTCTACACGATAAAGGTATAGGACCCACCTGTTGATATTATTAATGATTTGTTAATATTTTCAATGTATATGTAGTGCCCGCTGGACGAGCACTATACTAAAAACTCTGGAAGTTTTTGCCATAGGAGCACGTGATGAGTAACGACGAAGAGCTAGAAATAGATGATATCCTAGAAGGAATCGGATTTACTGAGTACAAAGAGCCGAAAAAGGGCGCACACACGCGAGGCCCTAAAAAGAGAAAGCCCCCAACAAAACCTGTACTCGCTCCTGCAGATAAACCAATACCTAAAAAGCTTGTTGAAGCTAAAAAGATAGCACACGCAGACGGTCTCAGTATCGATGAGTACCCAGACCCCAATGAGATCCCTAATATCTGTATAAAAAAGGGAATAGTCCCTGATAAGACGCTAATATCGCTGTATCAAAAAGGTTCTAGAGCCACCAAGTGGACTCAACGCAGAGCTTACAAGTTCTTTTTGGATTTCCTACGCTGGTACAGAGCAGAGACCTCGGTCTATTTCATATCTGAGTACTACTCTCTTCATGGAGTAAGTGAGAAATATCTAACTGAGATCCGTGCTAGGTACCCTATATGTGAGAGCGTATACCAGCAGTTGCTGGAGTTACAGGAGACACGTGTACTGAACGCTGGGGCTCGAGAGCTGCTTCATCCAGGCATGGTAAGATTTTTCCTGAATTGTAGGTACGGTGAGAAGTATACGCCTCACAAGCAGGTACAGAACGATGTAGCAGGGAATTTAAATGTAGCGGCTAATGTTACAAATTTACCTGTTGCTATAACGTTCGATGTAGTATCACGTCCGCCTAGAGACTATAATGCTGAATCCTGAGATAAGTCATAAACAGCGTAAGTTCCTTGAAAGTAAGTCACGTTATGTAGTGTATCGCGGTGGTCTGGGAAGCGGAAAAACACGTATTCTATGCTACAAAGCTATAGTGAATGCGCTAAATAAGCGTAAACAGTTAATGGTTTCAAGTACATACTCTCAACTGAGAGACTCTGTTTTAGCTACGTTCGTAGAGGTGTTACCTCTATTCGGGTTGGTAGAGGATGTAGATTACACTATAAATAAAAGCGATATGGATCTATGCCTAAGAGGCACTATGATTCATATGCGCTCCGCAGAGATAGGTAACAAACTACGTGGTATAAACTGCCACGACGTATTGATAGATGAAGCCCGTAATATGAGAAATGATTCAGTTTTTCTCATATTGATAGGGCGTATGAGAATGAGTGAAGATGGGCAATGTCTTTTATGCACTACCCCAAGAGGTAAGGACTGGGTTTATAAACTAGGTTTGGATGCAACATGCGAACTCATTACACAGAAAACAGAAGAAAACCCGTTCCTTCCAAGAAAATATATAGAAGATTTAAGAAGAAAATATACTTCTCAGTACGCAAAACAAGAACTCGACGCTGAAGTTATTGAGATGAGTGCTGGGGTAATTAGGAGTTCGTGGTTCATTGAAGTACCTTATGTTAAACCAACTCAAGGAGTAAGAGCTTGGGATCTTTCTGTTAGTATAAAGACTCATGCAGATTTTATAGGAGGTACTCTTATGTTTATGCAAGGCACTCGTATATGCATAGGAAATATCGTTCACGGACGTTTTGAGTACCCAGATTTACGACAAAAAATTATTGATACTGCTAGATATGATGGAAAAAATGTGCATATAATAATAGAAGAAGCTGGACAGCAAAAAGGATTTATAGACGATTTGAAATCTATACCAGAGTTAAGGGGTTACGTTATTAAAGCTATACGCCCTAAAGGAGATAAATACGCGCGTGCTATGCCCTGGGCTTCTAGGGCTCAGTTAGGAGGAGTAGTAGTATGCCAGGCAGAGTGGAATAGTGCGTTTTATGATGAGTGCGATGCTTTTACTGCTGATATGCAGCACGATCATGATGACCAAATAGACGCTACTAGCATGGCGTATCAGGCTTTAACGGAGCCAGTGGGTTCATCATCGAGAGTAAATTTGTACTAATAAGGAGTATTTGAATGTCTGAACTAAAGCAACTCTACACGTATTTCGGGTGTAAAAAACAAATTATAAAACGCGTGTGGGACGCGTGGGGCCCAGATATCGCTATGACTGTAGAGCCTTTCGCAGGTACTGCGATAGTGAGCGTATCACGTCCAGACGGAATAAACCTAGCTAATATGTATTTAAACGACTACGATTGTCATATAGCAAATGTGCTGCGTTCGGTACTCTACGACCCTGATGAAGTAGTATACCAGGCGTGTCACCCGAGGTTGGAGTTAGATTTACACATGATACACGATTATTTGTTGGGATATAGACCG
>Ga0105105_10000745_pt1 | contig 14353 bp, 11 predicted proteins | sample PPLLaktember2015_4_FD_79108 | JGI IMG/M metagenome (GOLD analysis project Ga0105105, IMG submission 79108) | Freshwater sediment microbial communities from Prairie Pothole Lake near Jamestown, North Dakota, USA - PPLs Lake P8 Core (1) Depth... | ecosystem: Environmental > Aquatic > Freshwater >... | reverse complement strand
GCCTTTTGCTATCGGTTGATGGGCCAGCTCAACAGAGGAGCCTGCAGCTGGAGCCCAAAGCAATTGCGGGCATTAAACGAGCTGCCCACCCTGCTGCTGGTGATCGTAGTGATGCTGGTGGTGTTCAAAAATCAATTCCCCACTGGTGTCGCCACCTGGTTCATCGTGGCTTTAGTGGTGTTTATGGCCGCTTCGATTCAGTTTTATGCCCGCTGGCGACGGCTGCGGGCGGAGCGGTTGTCCCCGAGTGCCTGACCACCCCCTGAGGCAGGTACTTCAGCAGCTGACACCATCCTGCTGCCCTGGCCGGGCGAACTTCCACTGCCACACCGTCTGCAGCGACGGCAGCCTGACCCCTCGGGAGCTTGCCCAGCAGGCCCTAGACCTTGGTTTGGAGCACCTGGCCATCACCGATCACCACAGCCTGGCCGCCCATGGGCCTGCCCTGGAGGTCTTTACGGCGGCGGCTAGCGAGGGCCTGGTCGTGCCCACCCTCTGGCGAGGGGTGGAAATCAGCTGCCTGCTCGAGGGCTGTTTGGTGCATGTTTTGGTTCTGGGTTTTGATGCCGATCACCCCAGCCTTGAGCCCTACTTGCGGGGGCGGGCGCTGGTGGGGGTCGCGCTCCAGGCTGAAGCGGTTCTCGAAGCGGGGCGCCTGGCGGGGGGCCTGATGCTGCTTGCCCATCCCGCCCGCTACCGCCTGCCCTTCCAGCGGCTGATCGCCGCCGCCGACCGACTCGGGTTCGATGGCGCCGAGGCCTGGTACGACTACCAGCTTCAGCCTCGCTGGACACCAACACCGCTGGTATGCGAGGCCATCGCCGCCGAACTCCAGCAACGTGGCCTTTTGATGAGTTGTGGCACCGATACCCATGGACTGGCGCTTCACGGCCGCTAGGGTTTCCTGACGCTTATCCCTAGCAGTCGATGGGTTTATTTGATCGCCTGTTCGCAACCCGCGCCGGCAACCCCTCCCCCGCGAAAACCCCACAACCAAAAAAGGAAGTTGAGACCTTCTTCCTAGACGCCGACGCTTCCAGCAGCATGGGCAACGTTGATTTCATGCGGCGGTCCAACACCATTCGCCGCACCTTCCCAGGCACCGCCGACAGCCCTGGTAATAAAGAGATGGTGGCAGAGGTGGCTTCGATGGAATCCCGGCTGGACCGGGCCTCTGAAGGCCTGGGCGGGCAAACCAGCCAGCCCGATAAAGCCATTGATCTCACTGGCGGCATTCCAAAACCAGTCAAGAAGACCTTCGCCCAGACCATGTCCCAAGCGGAGCTTGACCAGCGCAAGAAGGGTTCGGCCGTCGGAGTGAACGTGCCCGGGGGCACCGCTTCGATCAAGCAGGAGCAGGCTGGCGCTACGGGCCAAGGCCAGCCCCAGTTCAACCAGCAGGCCAGCGGTAAAGCCGGCGCCATTGATCCCTTCAAGCAGATGGTCAGAGATCTCAACAGCTGAGTACCGGGACTAGGTGGTTTCAGCGCTGCTCAATCAGGCTTTCGCTGTCAAGAACCAGCTGGCGCAATTGCGCCAGCTGGTTCTTTTGTGCTCCCTCCCACAGCCCCCTGTTGTGGGCTTCCAGTAGTCGTTCAGCCATGTCGCGCAGGGCCCAGGGGTTGCTCTGCTCAAGGAAATCGCGCACCGACTGATCTCCGAGCCACTGGTCGCAGATGGCGCCATAGCCCCAATCCGGCACTCGACCGGTACTGGCGTCGTAGGCAAAAAGGTAGTCAAGGCTGGCGGCCATCTCGAAGCCGCCCTTGTAGCCGTGGTCTCGCATCGCCTCGATCCAGCGGGGATTGAGCACGCGGCTGCGCAGCACTTTGTCGAATTCCCGCTCCAGCCGATGCAGCCGGGGCCGGGCTGCGCGGGAATGGTCACCAAACCAGAGTGCCGGTCGCTGGCCTGAAACCCGCTCAACCGCGGCACTCAAGCCTCCCTGAAATTGGTAGTAGTCGTCTGAATCCAGCAGGTCGTGTTCCCGGTTGTCCTGGTTGTGCAGCACAACCTGCACCCCTTTGAGTCGCTGCTCTAGACCGGCCCGGTCGGCCTGGGCTTCAATCCCGGTCTGTCCTGCGGTTCCAGCTTGGCCGTCGTAGCGCCAGCTGCTCCAGTTCAAGAAAGCTTCGCCCAGGTCTCCGCGCTCCTCCCAGTGGCCGCTGTCGATCAGGCCTTGCAGGCCCGCCCCGTAAGCACCTGGTGCCGATCCATAAACGCGGGCGCTTTGGCCTTCTCGCCGCCAGGCGGCAGCTAGAGGGTTGTCTGCCTCCGGCTCGGCTAAGGCGGCAACCAATTCGGTGGCTCGGTTTACCCAGGCCACTAGCTGGGGAAAGGCGTCGCGAAACAGGCCTGAGATACGCAGGGTCACATCTACCCGCGGACGACCCAGCAGGTTGAGTGGAATCACCTCCAGATCCACCATGCGGCGGGTGGGGCCATCCCAAATGGGGCGCACGCCGAGCAGGGCCAGGGCCTGGGCGATGTCTTCGCCGCCATTGCGCATTGTTGCCGTGCCCCACACAGACAGGGCCAAGATGCGTAGGTGCTCCCCCTGCTCCTGCAGATGCAGCTCCAGTAGTAATTCGGCGCTGCGGCGGCCCAGGTCCCAGGCGGCTTCGGTCGGCAGCCCACGCAGGTCGACGCTATAAAAATTCCGGCCTGTGGGCAGCAGATCAGGCCGGCCGCGGGTGGGGGCTCCTGAGGGTCCAGCGGCAATGCGCTGCCCCTCCAGGCCCCGCAGGAAGGCTTCGCGCTCGGCGCGACCGCAGGCCAGTAAGGGGGGCATCAGGGTCTGGCGGAGATGCTGAAGGGCCTGCTGCACCCCTGGCTCATGGTCACGCCAAGGCTGTGCGGCCTGTGTTGGGCATTGGCTCGCACCGGCCAGTTCCTGCTCCACCAAGGCCAGTGCTTGCGCCTCCAGCAGGGCTACACCATCACCTACCAAGCGCGGCAGCGCCCCGCCAAAGGCAGCCTGGAGTCGTTGCTGGTCTTCCTGGCAAAGGCCCATGGCGTCTTCATCGCCCCAGGGGTCGAAGCTGAGCCGTAGATCCTGCGCCAGGGCCTGGGTGAGCCCGGGTTGCCCAGCCAACGGACAACGGGCCAAACAGAGCAGTAGCTCCGCCAGTCGACTTGGCTCGGGCAAGGTGCCGAAGGTGTGCAGTCCTAGGCGGATCTGGGCCTCCTTGAGCTCGCAGAGATAGCCATCTGCGGCATCGAGACGGCTATCAAGCTCCGCGGCGCTGCCGAGCGGCAGTTCCATGCTCTCTAGCTGCTGCGCCAGGGTCTGGCGCAGTGGACCGGCCCTTTCACTGCCGAGCTGGCATGCTTCCCAATATTCATCCAGCAGCACCTCAAGTCGCTGCAGCGCGCCATGTAGGCCAGCCCGTCCGAGCGGCGGCGTGAGGTGATCGAGAATCACCGCCTGGCTGCGTCGCTTTGCCTGGGATCCCTCGCCGGGGTCATTGACAATGAAGGGATAGAGGTGGGGTAGAGGCCCAAGGGCCCATTCCGGAAAACAACTCTCGGAGAGCCCCAATCCCTTGCCGGGCAACCATTCCAAATTGCCGTGCTTACCCACATGCACCACCGCATGGGCGCCGAACTCCTGCCGCAGCCAGAGGTATTGGGCCAGGTAGGCATGGGTTGGGGGCAGATCAGGACTGTGGTAACTGAGGGCCGGATCCCTGTCGTAGCCGCGGTCGGGCTGGATCAACACGCTCACGTGGCCGAGCTGCAGGCCGCGGATCGGAAAGCCGGTCGCGCCTCCCGCAGCCTTCACCAGGCCGCAATCACGATCCGGTGGACCCCATACCGCCTCCAGCTTTTGCCGGCCCTCGCTGGGGAGGCTTGTGTACCAGGACTGGTAACTGGCTAGGGGTAGCAGGGCCAGGGCGGGCCGATGGCCGCTTTCCGCATCGTTGCTGCGTCCAGCAAGCAGCATCTGGATCAGGTCCTCGCCATCGGCCGGCACCACGCCTTCCAGCTTGTAGCTAGCCCCGGCAAGCCACTGCAACATCAATGCCGTCGAGGCCGGAGTATCGAGGCCGACACCATTGGCGAGGCGGCTATTGCGGGTTGGGTAGTTGGCCAGCACTAAGGCGATACGGCGCTCGGCGGCTGGGGTTTGGCGCAGGCGGATCCAATTAGCACTGAGCTGGGCGATCCAGGCCAGTCGTTCCGGATCAGGTTGATAGCGCTGCAGGGCCGAGGCCAGGCGCTCGCTGGCGCCCACCATCTCCTTGAAGGCGCCGATGCGGGTAGTGAGCCGTCCATCCAGCTCGGGCAGGACCACCTGCAGTGTCAGATCGGTAGGGCCCAGGCCGATACTGCTGGCCTGCCAGCGGCTGCGGGGCTGGCTACTGCAAAGCAGCTGCAGCACCGGCACGCCAAGCCGCTCCCACAGCGGCGCCCCCAGGCCGGCTTCCTCAAATTGCACCGAGGCAAATGAGGTGCTGCACAGCACGGCCTCAACCCCCTCCCGCTGCAACAGGTCGGCTACACCTCGCTGCACTGCCCCATCCCTTAAGCCGCTCACCCACAGCGCCCGCGGGCTCAGGCCTGCCTGGCGCAGGGCCAGCAGGGTGGCGTCCATCAGTCCCAGATCACCGGCCTGCAGCAAGGCTCGATAGGCGATCACACCAATGCGAGCGCCCGCCTCCTGGCGCCAGTCGTGGGGGAGTGGATCAGCGAGGGGCTCGGCGCTGGGAGTAGCTGGGGTCTCGCCTTCAATCAATGACTGCAGGGCCTGCAGCAGCTGGCGCAGGTTGGCGGGTCCCCCCTCCCGCAGGCAGCGGGCCAGGCCGATCGCCAGCCCAGGTGGGACTGTGCCCAGCTCCGCCAGAACCTCCTCCTCGTCGGCCGTGCCGGCTAGCACGAGCAATTGACGCTCTGGGGCTGAGGCGGCCCAGGCTTGGAGCTGCTCGAGGCCATAACTCCAGTGCCCCCTGCCCCCCAGTAGTCGCACAACCACCAGTCGGGCGTGGCGCACTGTGGAGCTGAGGTAGTGATCAATCTGGGCAGGGTGGTCCAGGGCCGCCAGATTCAATCCGCGCAGCTCCGCGCCAAGTAACTGGGGATCCCGTTCCAGCAATTGATCAATGGCCAGCAGGTCGGTGTCGGCGCTGCTAAGCAGCAGCACCGGCGCGGCTGGCTGCTCCACCAGGGCGCCGATATCGACCTCTGCTCCTCCCCCAGGTACCGATGCCAAGCGATGCATCACCCCATCCTGCTTGCTGCGGTGAGAAGATCGGGGCATCTCGGCCCCAGGCCGTCGCGCCAGCTCCGCCCGCTTCGCCCACACCATGCACCAGTTTCTGCCCTACGCCTGGTTCGGTGGCCGCTGTGTGCCCTTTGCGGAAGCCACCCTTTCCGTGGCCACCCACGCCCTCCACTACGGCACCGGCGCCTTTGGCGGCATGAGGGCCCTGCCTAACCCCAGCGACCCCGCTGAGATCCTGCTATTCCGCGCTGATCGCCACGTACGCCGGCTTAGCCAGAGCGCCCGGCTGTTGCTCACGGAGCTCCCCGAACAGACCATTCACGATGCAATCGTCACCTTCCTGCGGGCTAACAAACCCACCTGCCCTGTTTATCTGCGGCCCTTCGTCTACACCAGTGATTTAGGTATCGCACCGCGGCTGCACAACATCGAGACTGATTTTCTGATCTACGGGCTGGAGCTGGGCGACTATCTCTCCCCTGAGGGTGTGAGTTGCCGCATCTCCTCCTGGACCCGCCAGGAAGATCGCTCCCTACCCCTGCGCGGCAAGATCAGCGGCGCCTACATCACTAGTTCCCTGGCCAAGACGGAAGCTGTCAAAAGCGGTTTTGATGAGGCCCTGCTTCTCAATAGCCGCGGCAAAGTGAGTGAAGCCAGTGGCATGAACCTGTTCATCGTCCGAGATGGCGTATTGATCACCCCCGGGGTGGATCAGGACATTCTTGAGGGCATTACCCGTGCCAGCGTGCTGGAGCTAGCCCAGGCCATGGGCATTCCCACCCTTGAGCGTCCTGTCGACAAGAGCGAGCTGTTTGTGGCCGAGGAGGTGTTTCTCAGTGGCACTGCCGCCAAGGTCACCCCCGTGCGCCGAGTGGAAAGCACCGACTTGCCTGGCCATCGGCCCGTGATGACAGCGATTCGTGAGCGCCTAACGGCAATCACGGAAGGCCGAGATCCCACCTATGACAATTGGGTAACACGGATACGCGTGGACGGTTGAGCGACATGACTGCAGCTGTAGCACCTCAGGTGGTTCAACGGATGGGCTTTCTGGAGCGCCTGCATGGGCCTGAGCGCCCTGTTCTGGTGTTTGACGGGGCTACAGGCACCTCGTTGCAGCTGATGGACCTGGGCCCCGATGATTTCGGCGGCGCCGCCCTTGAGGGCTGCAACGAAAACCTTGTATTCACGCGCCCCGATGCGGTGCAAGCAGTCCACCGCCAGTTTCTGGAGGCGGGCTGCGATGTGATTGAAACCGACACCTTCGGAGCCACCTCGCTGGTGCTGGCCGAATACGACATTGCCGACCAGACCTTTGCTCTCAATAAACGGGCAGCAGAGCTAGCCCGGGAGATAGCCGCTGCCTACTCCACGCCGGAGAAGCCTCGCTTCGTTGCCGGCTCGATGGGGCCGACCACCAAGTTGCCGACCTTGGGCCACATCGACTTCGACACGATGAAGGCTTCATTTGCGGAGCAGGCCGAGGGTCTGCTGGCAGGAGATGTCGACCTGTTTATCGTTGAGACCTGCCAAGACGTGCTGCAGATCAAAGCGGCGTTGCAGGGCATCGAGGACGCCTTCGCTAAGACCGGCCAGCGCCGGCCTTTGATGGTGAGTGTGACGATGGAGACCACCGGCACGATGTTGGTCGGCTCTGATATTGCTGCTGTGGTGGCGATCCTGGAGCCGTTCCCGATTGATGTACTGGGGCTCAACTGCGCTACGGGCCCGGAGCAGATGAAGGAACACATCCGTTATCTAAGTGAGCACAGTCCGTTTGTAGTGAGCTGTATTCCTAATGCTGGCCTGCCAGAAAACATCGGTGGTGTAGCCCACTACCGCTTGACACCGCTCGAGATGAAGATGCAGTTGCTGCACTTCGTTGAAGATCTAGGCGTGCAGGTGATCGGTGGCTGCTGCGGCACCACCCCAGCCCACATCGCCGCCTTGGCCGAGTTGGCAGCTGAGCTACGGCCGGCTGCCCGCCCGGTGCGCATCCCCCAGACCCAGCACGCGCGCCCCCTGCTGCAGGGTGAGCCTGCTGCTGCCTCGATCTACAGCACTACGCCGTACCACCAGGACAATTCCTTCCTGATCATTGGTGAACGGCTTAACGCCAGCGGCAGTAAGAAAGTGCGCGAGCTGCTTGCTGAGGAGGATTGGGATGGCCTAGTGGGTGTGGCCCGCGGTCAAGTCAAGGAGAACGCCCACGTACTCGACGTCAACGTCGATTACGTCGGTCGCGATGGTGAGCGGGATATGCACGAGTTGGTGAGCCGTCTTGTCACCAACGTCAACCTGCCGCTGATGCTCGATTCCACCGAGTGGCAAAAGATGGAGGCTGGTCTCAAGGTAGCCGGCGGCAAGTGCATCCTCAATTCCACCAACTATGAAGACGGCGACGAGCGCTTCTTCAAGGTGCTTGAGCTTGCCAAGGCCTACGGAGCTGGTGTGGTGGTGGGCACCATCGATGAAGAGGGCATGGCACGCACAGCGGATCGCAAGTTCGCAATCGCCCAGCGCGCCTACCGCGATGCAGTGGAGTTTGGGATTCCTGCCCACGAGATCTTCTACGACCCATTAGCACTGCCAATCTCCACTGGCATCGAGGAAGACCGACTTAACGGCGCTGCCACGATCGAAGCAATTCGCCGAATCCGCACTGATCTACCAGGGGTGCACGTTGTGTTGGGCGTCAGCAACGTGAGTTTCGGCCTGTCTCCGGCGGCCCGCATCGTGCTCAATTCGGTGTTTCTGCACGACTGCTGCGAAGCCGGCATGGATGCGGCGATCATTAGCCCTGCCAAGATTCTGCCCCTGGCAAAGATCAGTCCAGAGCATCAGCAGATATGCCGAGATCTGATCTATGACCGGCGTCGCTTCGAGACGAACGAGCCTGGATCTATCTGCAGCTACGACCCGCTCACAGTGCTCACCACCATGTTTGAAGGGGTGAGTGCCAAAGAGGCCAGGGCCTCTGGTCCCTCTCTCGCCGACCTGAAAGTGGAGGAGCGGCTCAAGCAGCACATCATTGATGGAGAGCGAATCGGTCTCGATGCCTCACTCAACGAGGCCCTTGCTACTTACCCGCCTCTGCAGATCATCAACACGTTCCTGCTCGACGGCATGAAGGTGGTTGGCGAACTCTTCGGCTCAGGCCAGATGCAGTTGCCCTTCGTTCTGCAGAGCGCCGAAACCATGAAGGCGGCGGTAGCTCATCTTGAGCCGCACATGGAAACAGCCGAGGGAGAAAGCTCAGCCAAGGGTAAATTCCTGATCGCCACCGTTAAAGGCGATGTGCATGATATTGGTAAAAATCTTGTAGATATTATTCTTACAAATAATGGCTATGAGGTTGTCAATCTAGGCATCAAGCAGAGCTGCGAGGCGATCATCGAAGCCCAACAGCAGCATCAGGCGGACTGCATCGCCATGAGTGGTCTGCTGGTGAAGTCGACGGCCTTCATGAAGGACAACCTGGAAGCCTTCAATGAGGCTGGTATTGCTGTTCCGGTGATATTAGGCGGAGCCGCTCTTACTCCCAGGTTTGTTAATGGCGATTGTCGTGCCGCCTATCGCGGTCAGGTTGTTTATGGCCGTGATGCTTTTGCTGACCTGCGTTTTATGGATGCCCTGATGGAGGCGAAGGCAGCTGATTCCTGGGACAACCTGCAGGGCTTCCTTGGACCAATTCCGGAAGGTCTTGGCTTAGCTGACCCGGAGGCTCCAGCGCCAAAGCCTGCCGATCCTTGTGTCGAAAATGCACCGTCAGCTCCGACGACTGCGGCAACCGTTGCAAGCAGCGTTGAGCCAAATGATCAGCGCTCCTCGGCCGTAGCTGAAGAGCCTGCCCTAGTGCCACCTTTCTGGGGTGGCAGGGTTTTAACTGAGCAGGAGATCGATCTGCAGGAGGTGTTTGCCTACCTCGATCGCAGCGCCCTGTTTGCTGGCCAGTGGCAGCTCCGCAAGACCCAGCAGCAGAGCCGCGACGACTACGAGGCGATGCTGGCCGAGAAGGCGGAGCCCGTGCTGCAGCAGTGGATGGGGCGCTGCCTTGAAGAGCGCCTTCTGTCGCCCCGGGTGGCCTATGGCTATTTCCCCTGTGGCCGTAGTGGCAATGCAGTGGTGTTGTTCGATCCAGCCCAGCAAAATCAGCAATTGGGGCGCTTTGAGTTGCCCCGGCAGCGCTCCGGCAATCGCTACTGCATCGCCGATTTCTACCGAGATCTTTCGATCGGAGCCAATGGCTCTGTATTGCCAACTGATGTGTTGCCGATGCAGGCCGTGACCATGGGTGAGGGGGCTACCACCTTTGCCCAGCAGCTGTTTAAAGCCGATCAATACACCGATTACCTCTATTTCCATGGCCTGGGGGTCCAGATGGCTGAAGCGCTGGCCGAATGGGTGCACGCCCGCATTAGGCGGGAGCTTGGTTTTGCCGATCCGGCTGCGATGCCCTTGCGAGATGTGCTGGCCCAGCGCTATCGCGGTAGCCGCTACTCCTTTGGCTATCCCGCCTGCCCAAACGTTGCCGATTCCCGCCAGCAGCTCGCCTGGCTCGGTGCCGAGCGGATTGGTCTGTCCATGGATGAGAGCGACCAACTCGAACCAGAGCAGAGCACCACTGCCCTGGTGGCCCTGCATAGCCAAGCCCGTTACTTCTCGGCCTGAGCAGGGGGGCAACAGCTTCTAACCTGGCCAATCACCTTGCAAAACGGCCATGGCCATTGCCGGACCTGGCGGCGTTGATGCCGCAATTGCCTCGGGTATCGACCTTGATGGCACCCCGATACCCGACGAAATGGTTGCCCTCTACACGGAGGTGATGGATCTGGAAAGCCAGCGGGCCCGCAGCGGGGTCAAAAAGTCGATGCGCAATCGCATCGTTAAGACTGGCTCCAAGCACTTTGACCAAGCCACTCTTGATGCCCGTCTCCAGGCCGCTGGTTGGGAAGGGTTGAAAGCCAAGGAGATAGCCTTTTTTTACCCCTGAGGTTTAGCTGCACATCTCTTCGAGGGTGCTGATCACCTCTTGCTGAAACTCCTCCAGGTCGGAGGAGTCACTCAGATCTAAGCCTTCGCCAGCGGCGTTCTGAGTGAGTTCCTGGAAGTGGAAGGCACCTTCGCCATGGGCGAGGAACTCCATGGCGGAAGGCTCACCACTTTCTTTGTACGCGTCGCAGAGGGCCAGAAAGGCCGCATCTTCGGTGAATTCCCAGCTCATGAAGGGGGCCGCGCTGAAAGACAGGATGAACGCGCTCATCGACCTTTAACGCCTACCCCCCGGAATCCGTCAACTACCTAGGCCCACTTTGTTCGGCTGTGTTGCCTTTGGCAAACCTTTGAAGCCTGCTTCCCGACCAGTGCTGCAGCCTCCGGAATGCCTGGCCAGACTGGCGGGACTCCTTTTTGTGGACCCTGCCCCGTGAACGATTCGAGCCAGCCAGCCCCCGCTTCACTAAACGTGCTGGGGGAGCCGCTGGTGGTGTGTGGCTGCCAACCGATGACCGGTTGGTTCCGCGACGGTCATTGCCGCACAAACGCTTCTGACCTGGGCCGTCACAGCGTCTGCTGCGTGGTTACCGATGCTTTTCTGCGCTACAGCCAGGCCCAAGGCAACGACCTGAGCACTCCGGCGCCCGCCTACGGCTTCCCCGGGCTCAAGCCCGGAGACCATTGGTGCGTATGTGCGCCTCGCTGGCTGGAGGCCTACGAGGACGGCATGGCACCGCCGGTGCGCTTGGAGGCCACGGAGGATTCCGCCCTGGAAGTGATTTCCCTGACACTCCTGCAGGCCAACGCCGCCTGATTCCAGGGCTACCAAGCTATTTGCTGGCCATCCCAGGCCCAGAACTGCCCGGTTTGCTGCGGCCCAAGCCCCGCCAGAACGTTGACCAGCTGCTGAGCAGCCCGCCCAGGGCTGAACAACCGCTCGGGGGGAACACCGGCCTGGAAGGGGGCTGAGAGGGCCGTGGCAGTGGTTCCGGGGTGGAGCAGGCTCACACACCCATTTGGCTTTCTGCGAGCCCATTCCAGGGCCAGGGTGCGCAGCATCTGATTTTGGGCAGCCTTTGCGGCCCGGTAGGCATACCAGCCGCCGAGTTGGTTGTCGCCAATGCTCCCCACCCGGGCCGAGAGGCTGGCGAAATGGAATGGGTCCTCGGGGGTAAGAAGGGCTTCGATCGCCTGGGCTAGCAGGAGGGGCGCAAAGGCATTCACCGCAAAGCTGCGCTCTAGGGCCTGGCGATTCACCTGGTTGAGCCGCTTTTCAGGCTGGAGCATGGGCCCATGCAGCAGGCCGGCCGTATTGATCACCAGCCGCAAGGGTGGCCACTTTTGCAGGCTTGGCGCCAATGCGGCCAGGCTGGCATCCTCGGTGAGCTCAAGTGGCACGTACTTGACATCGCGCCAGAAGGGATCCTGTGGCGACCGCCAGTCGCGGCGCGAGGCCCCCACTAGCTGCAGCCTTGGGGCAATTCGGCCCAGCTCCTGGAGCAGGGCCTGGCCGATACCGCCACAACCCACCACTAGGCCGGTGCCCTGCCAATCCTGCCAGGGCGAAGCTGAGGTCATTGCCACAAAATCCCAGAGCTGAAGCCGCATCTAAGCGCCTGTCGCATGATGGCAACGCCTACCTGCCTACTGCTTCGGAGTCGATGGGCATTCGCATTGCCGTGTTGGGCCTAGGGGCCTGGGGGCAAACCCTGCTTGAACGCTGGCGTCAGCAAGGACACATCGTGATGGGTTGGTCCCGGCGGGCTGGCAGCAGTCCGGTAGACCTGCTTGCCAACCAGGATCTGGTGGTTTCGGCGGTTGCCATGGCAGGGGTCCAGCCCCTGGCTGAGCAGCTGGCTCCCCATTGGCCCGCCGGACTGCCGCTGCTGAGCTGCAGCAAGGGGCTGGATCTCCAGCACCTGGCAACTGCCACCCAGCTCTGGTCAAACCAGTTGGCTGATGCTCCTTTGCTGGTGCTGAGTGGGCCGAATCTGGCAACCGAGGTGCGCCAAGGGTTGCCCGCGGCCAGCGTGATCGCCGCTGCTGATCCGGCTCTAGCCCGCCGGTTTCAGCAACAGCTCAGCGACAATTCGCTGCGCCTTTACACAAACACAGATCCGATTGGCACCGAGGCTGCAGGTGCCCTCAAAAATGTTATGGCCGTTGCCGCCGGCATCTCCGATGGTCTGGCGCTGGGTGCGAACGCCAAGGCCTCGCTGCTGTGCAGGGGTCTGGCCGAGATTGGCGTGGTGTTGGAGGGTTTAGGCGGTGCCACCAGCACTCTCTACGGCCTGGCCGGGCTGGGTGATCTATTGGCGACTGCCAACAGCAGCCTCAGCCGCAACTATCGCTGCGGCGTACTGCTAGCCGAGGGCTGCAGCGAACAGCAGGCAAGCGAGCGCATTTCAGCAACCGTTGAGGGGCCACGTACGGCTCGTGCAGCCCTGCAGCTGGCAAACCGCCAGGGCTGGCATCTGCCGATCTGTGAGCAGGTTGTGCAGGTGCTCGAAGGGCACAGCACCCCTGCCGCTGCAGTTCGGGCCCTGATGGAGCGTGATCTGCGGCCCGAGTGGGGGCAGTCGTGAGCATCCTGGGGCCAGCCGCAGCCCAGCTTGTCTCTCGGCCAGCGGTAATGGTGGAAGCCTTTGCTGAAGGACCCTGTTGCGGCAACGGCGCAGCCGTGGTGCATCTGGACCAGCCGATGGGGGATGGAGTTCTGCAGGCCATCGCCCGCAGTCTCAACCAGTCTGAGACAGCTTTTTTGCTGCAACAGCAGGGCCTTTGGACCCTGCGTTGGTTCACCCCCAGCTGTGAAGTGCCCCTCTGTGGCCATGCCACCCTTGCCGCCCTACTGGCCCTTGGCCACTGGCAGCAGTTGGCTCCAGGGCATGGGTTGGAGCTGTTTACCCGCAGCGGCCCCCTGGCGGTAGCTCTGGACGCAAGCGGCTGCTCGGGGCACCTCGTGCTGCCCAGCGCGGGGCTGCTGCCAGCAGAGCCATCGCCACCACTAATCCGGCTGCTGCAGGAACGCCTTGGGGCCTCACCCCTGGCCTACTGGAGCTCAGCCCTCGGCTACCGGGTGGCCCTGTTGCCCCCGAAGGTGCCGCTGCCCCAGTTGCCCGGTTTGGCCTTGGAGCTGCAGGGTCCTGATCGGGCCGGACTGGTGTTGATGCAGGCCCTCGAGACGGCAGCGATTGGCGTTCGTCCCAGCGTGCTTGGACGGCCAGCGGACTACCAGCTGCGCTTCTTTGCGCCTGGACTGGGCATCGATGAGGATCCGGTAACCGGCTCAGCCCACGCTTTGGTAGCCCCATATTGGCTGCATTGCCTCGGTCGCAACTCCGTTGTTGGCTGGCAATGCTCGCCGCGACCGGGGGGCATGGTGTGCGAAAGCGCTTCTTCAGGCATGATCCGCCTGAGCGGTTCGGGCCATCTTCTGTGGAACGGCACATTGCGGGTGCACGCCGATGGCTCCGGACGAGAGTCCTGGGCTTCCCTGGTCGACTGCGCCTGAACCCAGCACTACGCCTTTACGGTTTATTGAGCCGGCGGCTGATGCTGGCTGGGCCGATGGCCTTGGTGGCTGTGGCTGTTGGGTTTGCGGCCCAGGGCCTGGCACCCCGCCCCTATGGGGCCGCCCAGGGCGAATTGCTGGATGCCCTTATCGATACGCCGCCCCCGGCGCAAGACACCACTACCGCGGCAGAGCAACTGCGCCGCCTGGAGTCGCGCCGGGCGCCCCCCCAAATGGCAGCTCCAGCCAGTTTGGGCCTGGCTGAGCCCGAAGCGGGTCCCGGCATCGACCTGGAAATCCGCGTCGCCCTGCTCACCGCCGGCGCAAGCCCTGAGCTATCAGCCAACGGGGATTGGCAGGTTGTCAGCCGCGATGGCCAGCTGCTCCAGCAGGGCGGTGCCGGCAACCCCGTGAACCTCGGCGAACTTTGGCTCCAGGGCCCGGAAGCCTGGCTGCAGACCAGCAGCGGCTCGCTTCTCGTCAATGGCAGACCCTATGGGGGGCGACTGCGCCTTATCCCGGAAAGTGGCGGGCTCAGAGTGGTGAATCACGTTGGCCTGGAGACCTACATCGGCGCCGTGGTGGGAGCCGAGATGCCCAGCAGCTGGTCGATGGAGGCT
>Ga0105105_10000743_pt1 | contig 14386 bp, 12 predicted proteins | sample PPLLaktember2015_4_FD_79108 | JGI IMG/M metagenome (GOLD analysis project Ga0105105, IMG submission 79108) | Freshwater sediment microbial communities from Prairie Pothole Lake near Jamestown, North Dakota, USA - PPLs Lake P8 Core (1) Depth... | ecosystem: Environmental > Aquatic > Freshwater >... | reverse complement strand
GACATTGAGGTTCCTGGAAAGGGTATCGACCACCCCGTCGGTGACCCGCATCGACTCGCTTTCGGCGTGCACGAAGCGGGCATCGGCGTAATCGACCCCCTTGGACTTGAGCCAGTCCAGAGCATTGCCTAATTTATCTTTCATTTTTCCTCCGCTTGAATTCCATTCATTTCGAGGTATTGTCCCCCATCGGGAATAGCCATTGCTCAAATCGGAAAGCGTTTTTTAAAGATATATGCGGCTAATCTATATATTGTTTTGAAAAAAACAAGGGCGGGGGGAAAGGATTTTATCCGAAATGATATGTATATGACATGTATAATTCATGTAAAGATTATACATATTCCAGGGAATTCTCGAGGCATGGCAGGAGTTTAGACATTTACTTTGGTAAATTAATAATTATAAAACTTCTTCCCCGCCAAACACCTCCCGGCCGCCTCGTGGCCCATGACTGCGCATGCCTTTAGTGCTTTCCCCTGCGTTATTCCCGCCACAAATCCGGCGGCGAAAGAATCGCCGCAGCCGGTGGTATCGCGGCCCTTCGCAAGATGGGGCGGGCGTACCGTTAAATAGTAAGGATTCCCGGACCGGAAATACGCCACCACGCAACCCCGTGAGCCATCGGTCACGATAAATTTCCTATCTCTCGGTGAAATTTTCTTGCGCTCAAGCAGGCTCAAGAGGCGCCCCAGATAATATTCAATCTTTTCACTCTTGATTAACGAGGGATTCAATTTCAAGAGTACGGCCAGTTCCAGTTTGTTCATCTGAAAATAGTCGCCGCAGGCCACCACTTTTTCCCATCCCGGCGGGCATCGCAAATACCTTTGACCATTCGCTCTTTTGCCCAGAGTGAAGGAATGGATATCGATATAGATTTTGCCCCGATAAAGTCGGCAGAATTTTTCCAGCGAATTGATATGAATATCACTGCCGGATATAAAATTCATAAGGACAATATCGCAATCGAGAAGACCCCGAATGTCTTCGAAAGCAAGCCATCCCACGCCGCCTTCGAGAATTTCGGTTTTGTCTTCCTCGGAATGATAGGTCAAATGGCAATGGTTGTTTGAAAAAAAGACTTTATGAACATAGTCGAGTCCGACACCGGGAACGGATTTTAAGATTCGTTGAATAGTACCAAAGCAATCGGCGCCAACCCGGCAGGCGGGATAAATCCCGGCTTCTCGCCCGATTGCCTCCGACAGTCCCTTCAGGTTGAACAGAATCCCGCCCCAGCCGTGCCGAATAGTACCATCGGGCAGAGTGACACTATCCCGGTTGATGGTTCCGATAACCCCGAGGCGGTACTTCTTCTTATTCGAGATAGATCGCGGCGGCATCGAGAACTTCCTCCACCGAGATTTCTTTCATGCAGCGCATGAACGACTCCCCTTTCAGGGGGCAGATATTTTTGACGCAACTGATGCAGGGGAGTTCATCTTTGATGATGACGGTTTTTCGCTCGGACAACGGCGATGTCTCGGCCGGATTATCGGCCCCGGATAGTACTACCAGGCCGATTCCCGAAGCCGCGGCCAGATGGGCCAGGCCGGAATCATTGCCGATAAAAAGCCTCGCCTTTGACAATATGGCGGAAGCCACCCCCAGGCCTGTCTTGCCGCATAAATTTATAATCCGAGGATTCGCACGGCGGATTTCTTCGGCGGCGGCATGTTCGTTAACCGTTCCCAAAAGTATTACGGACACATCATATTGGGCTATTAACTTCTGCGCCAGGAGAGCGTAATTGGCCGCGCCCCATCTTCGCGAAGCCGCCACCGCCTGCGGCGCCATGACAACATAACTCGTTTCAGGCTTAAGGCCGACTTCCATAAGGGCGGTCTCGGCCAGTACTTTTTCGGAATCCGTGGGAATGACGGCCGGGTTTTTTGGTTCCATCCGCCATGAGGCCACCTGCTCCATGAGAATCTGGTACTTATGGGCGCGGTGAAGAATCATCACTTTCGGTTCTTCCACGCAGAAATTCAAAAGCGCTTTACGCCCCTGGCCGGGATAGCCATACCGTCGTTCCACGCCCAGCAGGGTCAGCACCAGCGCCGAGGAAAACGACGGCGGCATGGCGACTCCGATTTCGAAGCGGTGCTGTTTCAGGATTTTTATCTGGGCGGCTATACCCTTGAAACCGTGGAGTTGCTCCGCTTTCAGGCGAAGGAAACGGACATTTTCCCTTTCGATTCCGCGAAAAACAGGTTCGGCCCAATCCGGGGCGGCCAGAAACAATGCAACATCGGGCCACAGTTTCGCCAAACCCCACACCGCCGGCTGGGCCATGAGGCAATCCCCCAGATGATTGGGGGTGCGAATCAGGATTTTATGGGAAATATCCGGCATACCCTGCCTATTCTATTTTCCATCGCCGGTGGGTCCACATCCATTGATCGGGATAACGGCGAATCAGCATTTCGATGGCCGAGGTATAGGCCTGGGTCATGGTTAGAATATCTTTTTCGGCATCGCCCGTGCGGGGAGGATAAATCGGTGGCAGGATAATGGCCCGGTGACGATTGTATCCTTCGCGGACCAGGGCCCCGGCCAGGATGGGGCAGTCCACCTTGACCGCAAAGGCCGCCGGGCCGGCCGGGGTCGAGGCTTTCCGTCCGAAAAAATCGACCACGATGCCGCCCGACGCGGCGTGCTGGTCGGCGACAATGGCCACGAATCTTCCCGACCGCAGGGCCTTGATGACATGACGCGCGGCCACCCCGATGGGGATGATGCCGAGCCCCTGGGATCGCCGGAACGAAATCAGGAGTTCATCGACCAGATGATTGTGCTGCCGCCCCACGAGTAAATCGATGGGGTATCCTTTGGCCTTGGCCCAACCGGCGTACAGTTCCCAATTGCTGACATGCCCGGAGATGAGAACCGACCCTTTGCCTTCGGCCAGAACTTTCTCGATATACTCCAGGCCTTCCACAACCGGCACCATGGCCAGGATCTTTTCGGGTGTAAAGGTGGGCTGGCGGGCAAATTCCACGGTCATACGGGCGATATTGACAAAGACACGCCTTATTATTTTCTCCCTTTCATCAGGAGGGAATTCCAAGCCCGAGGCCCGCCGTAAATTTTCGTCGGCGATCCGGCGGCGCGAAGCCAAAATCAGGTATGCCAGTTTCCCGAGGCCGACCGCCAGGGCGTCGGCGGCCCGATCCGGTAAAAACTGCACCAGTTTGGTCAGTGACCAGACGAGGGCGAACTCAAGCCCATGGCTTATCTTCATCGTCGGTTTTCTCCGGTATTTCCGGGTTGCCGTAGTCAAAATCGGTGGAGTGATATTGTTCTTCCTTATCCCATTTCTCAAACGCCTTCCGGCGCCGCCGCAGGTACAGGAAAAATCCTGCCACAATCACTCCGGCCAGAAAAATCCATAAATATGACATATCGATAAACAAGGTTAAAAGGTTGTATTGTCCTTTAAGGTAAGTAATATATTCTTTTTCAAAATCCTGGAAAGAGGAACCGGTCGCCGCCATCATGGCGTCATCGATAGCGGCCCGCCGGGCCAGGTTATCGAGGAGAATCTGAAAGGACTCGAACCCATAGGTTTCGAGGACATATTTGACCGCCATATACGATTGGGCGTAGGCCGTATGGGCTTTTCCTTCCGGGAAAAGCGGCAGGCGTTCGACTTCTTCCAGAGGAATCAGGTGCCCCATAACGGCCGCCTGCGATAGGGCGATATTGTCGTACCACCCCCATTCGGAAGCGATATACATGGCCAGGCCTTCGTCGAGCCAGCGGGGCGGACGGGTCGGGCCGAAACGGTCGGCCAGGGCCAGGTGGGCGTATTCATGGCGAACCAGTTCGAAAAGCGATTTGCCCAGATTGAAATGGGCCGGGGATTTCAGGACAATCTGCCCGCGATACGGTATCGCCACGGCCGCCCCCCAGTCGGGGATAGCCCCCCCGATTCTGGTCGCGAACGATTCGCGGCTGGTTTCCAGATATATTTGAGGGGTATAATTGAGAGAATCGCCCAGGATTTTAATCAGCCGCCCGCGGGCATCGGCGACGGCGGAATCGATCATAGGCGCGAATTGGAGGTTGTCGGCATAATATTCGAAATAGGGGCGCACCAGGACAGGTGTCTCCTGCGCCGGAATAAGGCCCGGCGACAGAAGGAAAATAAACAGTCCGAACAGAAAAATGACGGCGCGCGACATGGCCTATGATAATAAGAAAGTATAAACATGACAAGCCCGGACCGGTCGGCACCTTTTCCGCCCCCCAGCCCGCCGAGCGTTAAAAATATTGACATTTCGGCCCTTTGGCCTAACTTACCGTATTTACGACCGACGGGAGATGTCGGACGATGAAACTGCGGCTATGACATTATTGAACCAAAATGTCCTGGTTTTAAACCAGAACTACGAACCCCTTTCGGTCTGCTCGGCCCGGCGGGCCTTTCTCCTGCTGTTTCTGGGTAAGGCGGAGATGATCGAAACTTATGACGGAATAAAAATCCGTTCCGTCTCGGAAAGATATTCCCTGCCCTCGGTGGTGCGTTTGGACCGCTTTGTCAGAGCCCCTCGAAAAAGTGTGGTTTTAACGCGTAAAAATATATTAATTCGCGACAATTACACCTGTTGTTACTGCGGTTCTCGGAAAGGCCCCATGACAGTCGACCATGTCATTCCCAAGAACCAGGGCGGCGAAGACACCTGGGAAAATCTGGTCTGCGCCTGCGACCGCTGCAATAATAAGAAGGGTGGTCAAACCCTGACCCGGGCCGGGATGGAACTTATGCGCAAGCCGACCCGCCCCAATCATATAACTTATATCCAGCGCTATATCGGCCATGTCGACGACCGCTGGAAAAGATACCTTTTCATGGAGTAATTCAATTGGCAGAAATAAATCTACAGAAATTTCAAAAACCCACCATTCTCTCCGGCATGCAACCGACCGGCGACCTGCATATCGGCAATCTGGAAGGCGCCCTGCGTAACTGGGTCAAACTTCAGGACCAGTACAACATGTATTGCTGTATTGTCGATTGGCACTCCCTGACGGCCGACTATGAAAACACGGCTATTCTCAAGGATAGAATTTTCCAGATGGCCATCGACTTTCTGTCGGCCGGACTCGACCCCGAAAAATGCGCCATCTTTATCCAATCCAGCGTCAAGGAACATGCCGAATTGCATCTTATATTCTCCATGCTGATTACCGTCCCGACCCTGACGCGTCTGCCCACCTACGCGGAAAAGAAGGAAGACAAAGGGCTGGACAGTTATGGTTTCCTGGGTTATCCGGTTTTGCAGGCGGCCGATATCTGCATCTACGACGCCGACAAGGTCCCGGTGGGGCGCGACCAGGAAAAACATGTCTGGCTGGCCAATGACCTGGCCAAAAGATTTAACGCCATCTACGGCCCAACTATCAAAGAGCCGGAAGTGCTTATTTCCGAATTCCCGGTCGTGCCGGGATTGGACGGACGAAAAATGTCCAAGTCGCTGGACAACCATATTGCCCTGATACATACCGAGGCCGAAACCGCCGCCCGTTTGAAACGGATGTTCACCGACCCGCAGAAACTTCGTAAGGGCGATCCCGGCCGCCCGGAGATATGCCCCGTTTTCAGCCTGCATAAAATCTACACCGCCGACGCCGACACGAGTATCGCCCCGCCTTGCCGCAGCGGCGAACTGGGCTGTGTCGACTGCAAGAAAAAACTGACGGAAAATCTCAACCGGACCCTGGCGCCGATTCGAGCCAAACGCGCCGAACTGGAAAAAAACGAGGACTTTATCTGGGATGTCCTGAAAAGCGGCTCGGTCCGCGCCCACGAGAGAGTCTCGATGGTCATGAACAAGGTCCGCCGGGCCATGAAAATGGATTATTTTAACTCATGAACCGCCCCGCCCAGGAAAATTATTCGGTCGATCTCGAGGTCTTTCAGGGTCCTCTGGATTTGCTGTTGTATCTTATCCGCAAGGATGAAATCGACATCTACGATATCCCCATCGCCCGCATCACCGACCAGTACATGAAATACCTGGAGATGATGAAAATCCTCAATCTGGAATTGGCCGGGGAATATATTCTCATGGCGGCCACCCTGATCCGTATCAAGGCCCGCCTGCTCTTACCCCGTGATGAATACAACGATGAGGAACCGGATCCCCGCGAAGAACTGGTGGCGGCCCTTCTGGAATACAAGAAATTCAAGGAAGCCGGGGAGATTATGCAGGAAAAGCGGCTTCTCGAAGAACGCCGTTTTATCCTTCCGGGGGTCGGCTCCGGCAACGGCCGCAAGGAACGCACCATCGTCTCGGATACGACTACCCTGTTCGATCTACTCACCGCTTTCAAGCAGGTTCTGGATCGCTTCGGCGAGGAACGCACCTATGAAATCCAGCCCGAGGAAGTGACGGTCGAAGACCGCATGGATGCAATCATGCAGTTCATGGCCGACAAAGATTCCGCCACGCTCCTGGAATTATTCCTGGAAACGCCCCGCAAAATAATCGCCATCATGACCTTCCTGGCCATCCTGGAACTGGTCAAGTCGCGCCGGCTGGTGGTGCAACAATCTCTTCCTTTCGCCGAGGTGCGGGTTTATCGCGGCGACCATTTTGAGGAAGGAACCCACATTCTGACCATGAAAAAAAGTACCCCTGATGAGACCGCCGGGGAGGAAATAGTATGACTCACGACGCCAATCGCCTGCCGCTGTTGGAATCCTTGATTTTATCTTCGCCGGAACCCCTGGCGGCCGGGAAAATCATGGAAGTCCTTCCGGATATGACCCTGGAGCAGATCGAGGAGACGGTCACGGCTCTCAATGAAAAATACCTCCAGAGCGAAATGTCTTTCCGCATCCGCAAGATCGCCGGCGGTTACCAGACTTATGTTCTCGAGGACTACACCGGCTATGTCGACGAACTTTTCACCCGGCGGCGCTCGGTCCGGCTGTCGCGGGCGGCCCTGGAAGCCCTGGCTATCATCTCTTATCGTCAGCCGGTCACCAAGGCCGATATCGAATTGATCCGCGGTGTCGCCTCCGATTCCGCCCTGCACACGCTTTTGGAAAGAAAACTGATCACTCTCTCGGGGCGGGCCTCGACTTTGGGACGGCCGCTTTTGTATTCCACGACCCCGGAGTTCCTTAAATTTTTCGGATTGAATTCGCTGGAAGATCTTCCCCGCATGGAGGAAATCGAAGAAATCCTGGCTGCCGCCGAACCGGACCGCCAGGAGGCGCTGCCGCTGGAAACTTCGCCACAGATCAAACCGGTCAATGAAATCGCCCAGGGAGATATTTACCTGGCCCGGCCGACCCCGACTGCCGAGGAAGAATTCGATAATGACGATCAGGGAATCTCCGCGGAAGACCAACATCTGGCCGACCTGGTCGACTCGGCGGTCGATGCCGCCCTGGCCGAGGCTTCCCTGGCGGATAAGGAATTAACGGAAAAATCCGAAGATTCCGAAATCGGCGAGATTTTATCCGCGAGCGACAACGAAGATGAGATTACGGCTGATGAAGAAGGCGAAGAATTTATCGGCGTCACGGAAACATCGGATAATACCGAAAAAGAAGACGAAATAGTTTAACCGGAAAACGCCGGACGCCATTTTTGGCAAAAGAGCGGATTCCAAACCGGATTTTGGGAGAACGGGCGGGACTTGATACGACTCAATAAATATTTATCCCTGTGCGGGGTTACCTCGCGCCGTGGCGCCGAGCAATTGATCGCCAAGGGCAAAGTGACGGTCAATGACATCACCATTGATAAGGTCGGTGTCGTCATCGACGAAACCAAAGATGTCGTCAAAGTGGACGGAGTCGAGGCTTCGCCCGCCAAAAAACGTCTCTACATCATTTTTAATAAGCCTCGTCAGGTTCTGACGACCTTGCATGATCCTTTCGGCCGCCGCACCGTGGCCAATTACACCCGGGCCCTGGAAGCCAGGGTTTACCCGGTGGGACGGTTGGATTTTGATACCGACGGCGTTTTGTTGATGACCAACGACGGCGAATTGGCCTATCGCCTGGCGCATCCCCGCTACCAGATCCCCAAGGTCTATCATGCCGAAGTGGAAGGACCCGCCACACCGGATATTATCAACCGTGTCGCCAAAGGAATAAAACTCCAGGACGGCCACCTGGCCAAGGCCGAGATGGAAATTCTTCGGGCCAGTTATCGCACCTCGAAAGTCATAATAACCCTGACCGAAGGTCACAAGCGCGAGGTCAAACAGATTCTCAAAGCGGTGGGACTTCCCGTCCGGGCCTTGCGGCGTGTTTCCTTTGCCGGCTTAATGGTGAGTGATATGAAACCGGGGCGATGGCGGTACTTAAGCCGCGATGAGGTAAATGCCCTGCGACAGATGGTCGCCCTGCCGGTGGAGATGCAATCCTCCGAATCTTAAGGCTGGTGAATTTCTCTTAAATTCAGTTCCATTAAAAAACCCCGCTTTCACGGGGCTTTAAGGACTTCGGAATTTATTCTCTTATTCCTGCGTCAAATCAATCTCGTACTTCTTGATCTTATCGAACAGCGTCGTATAATCGATTTTCAAAATCTCGGCGCACTTGCGCTTATTGCCACGGACCTGCTTGAGTATCCGGATGATGGCCGACCGCTCCGCCATCATCTGGGCATGGTTGCCGATTTCCTTCAGGCCGGCGCCTTCGCGAAGTCTGATTTCGTCGCTGTTGCGCAAGCGGATGGCCAGATGGTCGGGCGTGATTTTTTTGCCTTCGGCCAGGATGATGGCCCGCTCGACCGTATTTTCCAGTTCCCGAACATTTCCCGGCCAGTGATACTTGGTCAGGATGGTCACGGCTTCCTTGGACAACGTTTTAACCGGCTTTTTCATCTCCCGCGAATATTTATTCACGAAATATTCGGCCAGAGGGACGATATCATCCATCCGCTCCCGCAACGGAGGTATGGTGATAGGGAAGACCGAGAGACGATAGTACAAATCCTCGCGGAATTGTTTTTTGCGGATCATGTCGTTGAGATCCATGTTGGTGGCCGCCACGACACGGACATCCACCGCCACGGTCTTATTCCCGCCCAACCGCTCGAAATTTTTCTGCTGCAGGACGCGCAGAAGTTTGGCCTGGAGGGCGATATCGAGGTCGCCGATTTCATCGAGAAAGATAGTGCCGCTGTTGGCGATTTCGAACTTGCCCATTTTGCGCGCCACGGAACTGGTGAAAGCCCCTTTCTCGGAGCCGAACAATTCGTTTTCCAAAAGTTCCGCCGGGATGGCGGCGCAGTTTATCGCCACGTACGGTTTATCCCGCCGGGGCGAGAGGTTATGTATGGCGCGACCGAAAAGTTCCTTGCCGGTGCCGGATTCTCCCAAAAGCAGGACCGAAGTATCGGAGGCGGCCACTTTCTGAATCAGTTTGGAAACTTCTTTCATCTTTTCGTTCTGGCCGATAATCTCGCTGAAACCCAGGGAGGCCGCCAGTTCTTCGCGTAAAAGGCTGTTCTCGGCGATTAAGCGACGATTCTCGAGGGCGCGTTGGACCAGCACGGTCAAATGATCGGGGTCGAACGGCTTGGTGATAAAATCGAACGCACCCCGCTTCATGGCCTCCACGGCCGTCTCCACGGTACCGTAGGCGGTCATGACAATAACGGCGATATCGCTGTCGATTTCCTTGAGACTGGACAGGACATCGAGGCCGTCCATGGCCGGCATTTTTAAATCGGTGAGGGCTACATCGTAACTTTTCAGACGGGCCAATTCCAGGGCCTTTTTGCCTTCCTCAACGACATCCACCTGGTACCCTTCCTCGTGAAGGGTCTGGGAAAGCATCGTCCGCATGGAGTCTTTGTCGTCAATTACCAGAATGCTCGGCATTTTAACTCCCCGTCCGGTCGGTTGATTCTTATCCCTCATTCAGAGGGCTCTTCCGCTTAAAATTATCGGCTTTTCCCCATACTAGTGTATATCAAAAATTGCACATTTTGCGGGGGTCGTAAGAGCGTGCTGCCGGAGTACTTGCACCGTTCATAACGATCGCACCCCGGCGGCATTTTTCCCTTAATGGCCAATCCGCCGGGGTACATCCGTCCTCGTCTTCGCCCTGTCCCTTTTTTGCACAGGGCGGCCGGGAGGGCAAAATCCGCCCCGTCAAAAAGATGTTGGAGTTTTCGCCCTTTTTATTATAATATTAGATATAAGACTCGAATGTCCATTTCCTTGACTCGCTCATAATATTTCCACTCGCCCCGGGAGATGGCGCCTTTTAAGGAGACAGGACTATGTTTTATCCGAAATCCGCAGGAATCCATAAACCGGTCCTCTGCCTGCTTTTAATTCTGCTGGCCGGAGGGCTTTTCGCCCAGGACGGCCGCTGGGTGGAGTATGACCTGTCGACCATCGGGGTCAATCTCGGCCTGGGGGCCCGCGATGACGGCCTTATCGCCTACGCCCCGCTCTTTTCCCAGTATTTTCTGGTTTTCGACGTCAACGTCGGGGAATGGCTGACCATCGACCTGGGCGAGGAACAGGATTTTGAATCCATCGCCACGAAGGGCCACCTGGCCATGGTATATACCGAAACACTCCTGGCCGCATACAGCGACAAAACCCAAACCTGGGACACGGTCTATTATTCCGGGACACTTCTGGACAATGCCGACGGTTTCGGGTTGAGCGAACATCTGGGGTATTTTTTGACCGATCAATACCTTTATGTGTTCGACAGCGAGACGGGGGAATTTTACAGTTACGCCTATACCATACCGGCCGATTTTATTACATCGAATTCCTGGGCCCAAAGCGATTTTATCTGTGTGGTTCTGTTTCGTGACGACTCCAATCCCCCTGTGATCCTGGTTTACAGCGCCCACACCAAATCCTTTAATCAATTGGACCAGGGGATACCGCCCATTATCCCCTATATGGATCACGGCTTCTCCCGCGTCACGGATTATAACGACGGCGTGAAAATGATCGGTTACAGCGCCTATGACAACCAGTTCGATGTTATCTATCATGATTTTATCGAAGGCGAATATCTGGTCGGAAGCGGCGGCGGAGCTGTCGATTTTCCCGACGAAAATACAGCAAACTCGTTTGTTTTTCGCCATGCCGAATCGTTTGAATACTCCGAGGCGCATCACTATTCATACGACTCGCGCCACGGCGAATGGATGCATCAGCATTACCATTACCCTTATGACGATATTATCTATTATGGTACGGTCGGTATCGGCGGCAATTATGCCTCGGATTTCGGCGAATATAAATCAGAGGACTCCCGCCCCGCTTTTTTCATCTTCTTTGACGGCACCAATAATGTGTATCGAGTTATCAGTCCGGGTATCGATATAGGTATGCCTGATTTTGCCTATCGCCACGGTGGGAATTTTTACGCCTGTTTCGATTCCACCCGTCTCTGGGCCTATGTTCCCGAAGAAGATAATGGGAATTTTTACCCCTGGGGCGAAGGCGAATACGCCCAGATGTATGCCGGGTGGGACTTTTTTACGGCCACCCGCTATGTTTACCAGGCCGAAACCATGCGAACCTATTTCTATAACAGCCGCACCAAAACCTGGCAGTCGATCGAACTTCCCAATCACTGGAACCGCGAGGGAATCGCCACGCCCCAGTTTTACCTGCATTGCGCCTCACCGGAAAACGAAGCGGTCTTCTATTCCTCGCCGCAGGATGTAATTCTTTATCATAATCTCCCCGACGAAAACTACCCTACGTCCCGAGTCCGGGGCCATATGGCCTATGCCGCCGTCGATGCCCAAACGGTGCTGTTTGACGGCAAAAACGGAGAAATGATCTATTTTAATTTCGACGTTTATAATGATAGCCGGAACGGCCTGGGAAAAGGCTCGGCTATTCTCTGCGACGATGCCGGGAACTCCCTTTACGGCTACAGCAGTATTCTGGGCCTGCAATCGGCCATTACTTTCGAAGAAGACCCTTATTTCTGCTATGATTCCGGCTATGTCGGGATCATGACCGTCTGGTTTAACAACGGCAGCAGCAATAACGGATATAACAAAATTTATGCCTATAATAGTCTCGCCAATAGTTGGGTGCCGTTGATTCCCACGGGAAATCACAATGCCGTCATGGTCGGGCAGAAGACCGCCCTGGTCGCCCGGAGTTCCGGCGGGGGTTCCCCGGCCAAACTCTATGCCTTCGACCCGCAAAGGCAGGTGACGGCGGTGGAGGACGAGGAATTTACGGACGACGGCATCCTTCCGGAAAAATTCACCCTTTCCCAGAATTACCCCAATCCCTTCAATCCCAGCACGGTCGTCGAATACAGCCTGCCGCGCCGGGAGAAGATTACGATCGAGATTTTTGACATTCTCGGCCGCAAAGTCCGGACTATTCTGGAGCAGGAAATGGCCGCCGGCAAATACCGGACGGTCTGGAATGGCAAAGATGACCGGGGCGGCGAAGTCGCTACCGGGGTATATTTTTGCCGCCTGACAACCGGATCGGAAAGCCTATCAAAAAAGATGGTCCTGCTGAAATAGGGCGTGTCAAGGCCGCTTGTCGTGAAGACCCACCCTGAAGGGTGGGGCACCCGGTCGGATTGCTGTAAATTACGCTTCACAGGGGCGGGTTTCAAACCCGCCCTCTTGAACATAACGATGAGGCGCAATAATCCCACCCTGAAGGGTGGGGCACCCGGCACCCGGTCGGATTGCTGTAAATTACGCTTCACAGGGGCGGGTTTCAAACCCGCCCTCTTGAACATAACGATGAGGCGCAATAATCCCACCCTGAAGGGTGGGGCACCCGGCGTCGTATGGGCGGGCCGCGTGCCCGCCCTTTTATTTTATCCCAATATCCAACCCGTGAGTTCTCGATGAAACCGTTCTTAATTGGGTGGCCCACCCTTTAGGGTGGGGTATATTGAACATGAAGGCGGCATCACCCTTCGAAGATCAGGGTCTACGACAGGGATGCCGTCCTACAAGGCATTCAGATATCAACCACCAGATTATCTGTCGGTAAGCCAGACATTCTTGTTGGACGGCATAATATGGTCATTATTTCTGACGTGCGGTATTCATTGCCGACCCCACCCCGCGAAGCGCGGGAGTGGGCCACCTTTCCCCGGCGGTTGGCAGGATAAGAATTTAAATTAGAAAATCCCGACCCCTAAAGGGGATCGGCCGCCAATCTTTCCCTCACGGGCGGCAGTTGCGACAGGGGGAATACCCCGCCTGGAATGCCTCGAGGCGGCTTTCGAAGCGGATCGTCTCCCCTGGCTTGAATTTCGCGGCCTGACGGCAGAAAGGGCGATGAAACCGCAACGCCCCCCGTTTGGCGACATAATATTTCTCGGGCGAGACTTTCAGGCTCCACACCCCCCGGCCGGCCAGGGCGGCTTCATTTTGGGCCGCCAGGAGTTTTTCCACCCTCTCTCTATCCCCCATGTTATCTTCGAATAGATAAACGGTGGCCAACCCCGACCGCAACAGGGCGGCATTGACAAAGGTTGTGTCGGCGAAAAGAAAGGCCAGAATCCGCCCATAACTGTCGCGGCGACGTTTGGCATATTCGGCTTCCAGCGCCCTGCCAGCCACCAGCGACTCCAGGATAACGCGCGCCGAATCATAAAAAGGGTCGCCCCGTTCCGGGGTGTCGATCCCCAAAAGCCGCACCTTTTCGCCGTCGGTAAGTTCCACCGTGTCGCCATCAATAACCCGGGCCACCATAAACCGCTCCCCGGCCGTCCGCTCGGGGCCGATCTCACCCACAAAGCGAACCAGCACCAGAAGCAGGATCAGGGCTATAATTAAAATATATCGCCGGGATTTACGCATAGGCTTGGCCTAATAAAGGAACAGGGCCGCACTAATGCAATCATATAATAAGGAATGATAACGCAGGATGAGCGAATGATGAGAGCGCCGTGGAAAACAGGATTAGCGACGATATAACAGGTTTTTCGTAGCATTCCACAGCATCTAACGTCATTTCCACATGTTATCCACATATATCCACAGTTTGTCTGTGCATATTTTGAGCAGATATCAACAGAAATCACCTGTTTTTTGTAGGGGTGGGCCGGCAAGACGGCCTAATATGGCATGATTTCTGGCGTGCGATGTTCATTGCCAACCCCACCCCTCGAGGACTTCGGGGTGGGCCACCTTTATTTGTTGCCATGCCGTGGCCGGCAGATGTCCTCGAGGCAGTTGTAGGGGCACGTTGCAACGTGCCCCTACGGTGGGGTCTTTTATTTTTCTCTATCCCCGGCCCGGCCCCCAAGCCCGGTGGCCGACCTCTTCAGAGGTTGGAACCATGAAATCACGCCTCAAAAAACCCACCCTAAAGGGTGGGCCACCCGGTCCACCCTGAAGGATGGGCCACCCGGTCGGAACCACGAATTCACGCATTT
>Ga0105105_10000742_pt1 | contig 14386 bp, 8 predicted proteins | sample PPLLaktember2015_4_FD_79108 | JGI IMG/M metagenome (GOLD analysis project Ga0105105, IMG submission 79108) | Freshwater sediment microbial communities from Prairie Pothole Lake near Jamestown, North Dakota, USA - PPLs Lake P8 Core (1) Depth... | ecosystem: Environmental > Aquatic > Freshwater >... | reverse complement strand
TGGAAGAAAAAAACGGAGTGAAAAGCTTCTCCTGCGTGGCCGTATCCATGCCGATGCCGTTGTCGAGGATGTCGAATTCCAGCCGATCTTTCCTGCGCCGCAGGCTGAACACCACCTTGGGCGCTCGTTGGGTTTGCCCGGCCCGACAGGCGTCGACGGCGTTTTCCAGGATGTTCAGCAGGGCGGCCTGGATGTAGGAGGGATCCCCTTCAAATTCGCCGCTGTCCGGGTCGAGCTCTTTAACGAAGGCGATGCCGGTTTCGGTGAGTTTGCCGGTCACCGCCGCCGCCACCTCTCCGGCCAGCGCCACGGCGTTCATCCGTTCCCGCTTCAACTCGCGCTTCTTGGAATAGAACAAGATGTCCAGCACCACCTTGCGGATCCGTTCAACGCGCTGTTTGACGATGTCCCAGCCTTCTTTCAGTTGCTCCGTGTCGCCCTTGGCCAGCCCCCCGTCCACCATGTAAACGCCCGCATCCAGTCCGGTGAGCAGTCCTTTCAGGGCGTGCGAGATGGAGCCCAGCATCAGGCCCAGCGATGACAAATGGCTTTGCAGCTCGCTTTTTTCGGCCACCAGACGTTCAAGATTCAGCGTATAGTCCTTGAGCTTCTGGCGGGTGAGAATCCGCTCGGCCGCCCGCCGAAGGGCGATTTCCAGGACATCCACGTTGATCGGTTTGGTGATGAAATCGGTGGCGTCGAACTTGAGGCTCTTGACGGCCAGGTCCATGTCGCCGTGCCCCGTGATCATGATGACCTCGGCTTCCGGATTGGCCTGCTTGATCTTTTGCAGAAGTTCGATGCCGTCCATCCCGGGCATCTTGATGTCGGTGAGGACCATCGACGGCTGCAGGCGCTCGAACTGACGCAGGGCCTCTTCGCCGTTTTCCGCCTCCAGCACGGCGTAGCCGAGGTCGGCCAGCGGCAGCCGCAGAACCTCGCGGATGTCCTTTTCATCATCGACCAAGAGGATTGTTTTTTCCATGTGCACTTTCCGGAACGGGAAATTCCATGAGGAAACAGGCCCCGCCGCTCGCGTGCGGTTTGACCTTGATGCTGCCGCGGCAGTCCTTGACGATGCCGTAGCTGATCGAAAGCCCCAAGCCGGTCCCCTTGCCCGCCTGCTTGGTGGTGAAGAACGGCTCGAAAATCTTCTCGACCATGCTCGCGGGAATCCCGGCCCCCGTGTCGCAGATCTCGCACACCACCACCTGCTCCGCCGCACGGGTCGCCAGAACGATGCGCTTTTCTCCCGGTCCGGCCTCGGCCACGCCCCAGCGCTCCTCGATGGCATCCCGCGCGTTGATCAACAGGTTGATGAAAACCTGCTCCAGCCGCCCGGGATCCGCATCGATCTTCGGCAGGTCCGGGTCCGTCTGCCAGACCACCTCGATGCTGCGCAGCTTCAGCTGCTGGCTGAAGATGTCGAACGCCCGCTGCAGGATGTCGTTGAGCTGCACCCGCTCCAGCTTCAGTTCGGATTTGCGGGCAAACTGGCGCATGTGGGCAATAATGCGGGTGGCGCGGTCGACGTTGGCGTCGATCTTTCTCAGCATCGCCCCCAGGGTCGCCTCGTCGATGGCCTGCTGGCGGTCGAGTTTCTTGATGAAGAAACTGCTGGCGGTCTTGACGACCGACAGCGGCTGGTTGAGCTCGTGGGCGATGCCGGTCGCCATCTCCCCCAGGGTGGCCATCTTGCTGGCCTGGATCAGGTTCTGCTCGGTCTCCAGCCGCTTGGTGATGTCGCTGGTGGTCACCAGCAGCACCTTGCGGCCGGGGTACTCGCCGGGCGAAATCCGGATGTTGACGACGAGCCGACGTTGGTCTTTATGCAGCTGCTTGATTTGGTTCAGTTCAGAGGTGGAGCGGAGGTCCAAAACATATTGGCTGCGTTCTTCCGGCAGAAACAAATCCAGGAACGACCGGCCGAGAATCTCCGGTCGGGTCAGGCCGTACACGGCGGTGACGCTCTTGTTGCAGTCAAGGATCTCCAGGGAATCGTAATCCAAAACGAACACCGGGTTGGGGATGTGGTTGAAGATTTCGTGGTACTTGCGTTCGGATTTTTCGAGCTTCTCCTCCAGCTCTTTGCGCTCGGTGATGTCCAGGCTCATTTCCAGAACGGCGACGATCCGACCTTCGGTATTCTTGATGGGCGACGTCCTGAAAATCCAATGCACCTTGCTGCCGTCGCGGTTGAGTCCCGTTTCCTCCCCCTGATGCGGCTGGCCGTCTTCGAACGTTTTCTCGACCGGGCAGTTGCTGCATTTTTCGTCTTGGCCCTTGTAGGCATGGTAGCAGTACTCGCCGGGATTGGGCCCAAAGCGCCGCCGGAACTCGCCGTTGGAGCTAAGCAGCCGCAAGTTGCGGTCCTGTACCGTGATCAGGCACGGGACGCGCTCCACCAGCGTGCGGTATTCGTCCCGTTGCTTGTTCAGCTCCGTCTGCTTATGAGCGATTTCGGCGCTCATCTGGTTGATGGCCTGGGCCAGCTGCCCCATCTCATCGTCCTGACCGAGGTCGAGGTGGCTGGGCAGCAGCCCCTGGCCGATGAGACGTGTTTCCTCAATCAGCTTGCGTGCCGGCCGGTTGACGAAGCGCAGGACGAAAAAGAAAATGATGGCGGAGGGTATCAGGAACACCACGCCGGCAAGGCCGATGGCGGCGGTTTCCGCCAACCCGATTTCTTGGTCGACATTTTCCAGAGACACCACAACATCCAGGGCGCCTAAAATTTTCTTGTCGTGGGGGTGCACATGGCACGCATCCGATGAGCATCCCGGCTCGTTTCCGATGGGGCTGATGACGCCGAGCAGGCGATACCCCTCCTGGCCGGTTGAAAGACGCGTGCGCTGATCCAACTCGATATCCACCTGCGGCGGCTCGGTGCGATGACAGATGTAGCAGGCCTCCGCCTTGATATTCGTCCGGCTGTCCACTTCGGAGATCTGGTTGGAGTATTTAATCTGCCCCTCCTTGTTGTAGATTCGAATATTTTTGATCTCCTTGACCTTGGCGATGTTGTTGATGATCTGGTTGATGTCGTCCCGGGAGTTAAGCATCATGGCGTAATGCGTGCCGAGCCGGATGGTCGTGCTCAGACGGTCGGTGGCGGCCACCACGTTTTCCATCAGCTTTTTCTTTTGGTAGTTCATGCTGAAGTAAGACCACGTGGAGATGGCCACCAACAACGTGACCCCCACGGTGAAGATGAGCTTCGCGGCCAGCCGATGCCTCAGGTCCATGATGGATTTGATTTGCATGACTCCCTCTGCGGACCTATGGCTTACGCCGCAACGGTGGCGCTTCCCATCAGCGCTGCGTCGAAGGACAGGTTCATCTGAAGCCCCAGGCTGGGCGTATCCAGGCCCAAGGCCAAACCGATGAGCTGCGGCAGATAGAGCACGTTGATGTGCAGGTCCTTGCCCGCCGCCCGGCCGGCAGGGCCCTGGAACGCATCGAGGTTCATCTGGCACATCGGGCACACCGTAACGACGGCGTCCGCCCCGTGCGCGGCTTCCAATATGCCGGCCACCAGGGCGGTGCCCACCTCGCGCTGGGTGCTCATATGGGACGCGCCGCAGCAACGCCCGCCCATCTTCCAGGGGAACACCTCTGCTCCGGCAGCCCGGATCAGCGGCTCCATCGAGGTCGGCATTTCAGGGTCGTCGAAGTCCGCATACGGCCGCAGACACTGGCAGCCGTAGTAGGGGGCGATCCGCAGCCCCGTCAGCGGCCGCACGACCCTGGCGCAGATCGCCGCCGATCCCACATCCGTGGCCAGCACGTCCAGCAGGTGGCGAACCCGCAGGCGCCCCTTCAGATGCAGCTGTTCTGCGCCCAGGACGGCATTGATCCGCGCCGCCAGCGGCGCATCCGATCGCATCTTCTCAGCGACCGTTTTGAGGTTCAGGTAGCAGGCGCTGCACGGCACCAAGACATCCATGGAATCGGACTGGCGCTCCGCCAGGGCCAAGTTGTGCGCCGGCAGCGCCAGGGCCAGCAGGCCGCTGATGGCTTCGGCGGCAGAGGCTCCGCAGCAGGTCCAATCCTCGATGTCGGCCAGCTGCACGTCCAAAGCCGCCAGCAGCGCCCGGGTGGACTGGTCGTATTCGCGCGCCGTGCCCTCGAGGGAGCAGCCGGGGTAATAGTGGTACTTCATTTCGCCTCCTCCAGTTCGGCCACTTTGCGAAAAAGCGCCTCCAGGGGTTGGGTCCGCCGCAGCGGCCAGCGCAGGGACAGCTTACCCTTGGCGACCAGCCGCAGGCCGAGGCCAGAATAGCGCAAGGGCAGCATCGGGTTCTTCATCTCGGCGAAGTAATAGGTCATGAACTCCAGTTCGTTCACCCGGCCGTGGCGCCGCACGCTTTGAACGAAATGATGGTAAAAGGCCGTGACCGGCCGGTACCGATCCATCTTCTCCCGCGACGCGGTCTGCTTGAGCACGTGCATGGCCTCGGTGAGCGGAAGCCCGCGCGGGCAGCGCAAGGTGCAAAAATAGCAGGCCGAGCACAGCATGAAGGTGCGGCTTTGAAACACCGCTGAATGTTGCCCGAGCAGCACGAACCGCCAGAGCTGGCGCGGCGTCAGGTCCATGGCGAACGCGTTGGGGCAGGACCCGGTACAGGTGCCGCATTGGATGCAGCTTTGCACCATCTCCCGCACGGGTTCCAGATCGTCGTGGGCCTGCGGGGACGCTGATTTCTGCGGGTGGCCGGTGGATACGCTCATTGGAAATCCTCCTGATCCTTATCTCTCGAACCCTTGACTCCTCGACCCCTTGCACCCTTTGGTTTTAATTCACGGCGGCATCGATCATCGCCAGCATCTGCTGAGCGGGATAGCCCTCCAGAAACGATGCGTCGTTCGGGCACACGGCGGCGCACGCCCCGCAGCCTTGGCACATGGCCGGGTTGACGAGCACCTGTTCGAGATCCGCCTCCAGCGTGCGCGCCCCATAAGGACAGGCGTTGATGCACTGCTCGCAGAGGCTGCACAGGCTGTGCCGCACGCCCGCCACGACCTTGCCCGTCGCCAGCCGTTCGCGGCCGAGGATGCGCAACGCCCGCTGGGCGGCGGCTTCGGCCGTGGCGATGGCCTCCGGGATGGTCCGCGGGGAGAGCGCCAGCCCGCAGGCGAACACGCCTTCTTTTAGACTATCCACCGGGCGCCACTTCGTTTCGGCCTCTTGGAAAAAGCCGTCCGGATCGACGTGGGCGCCAAAGGCCTCGGCCAGCTCGCGCGGCAGCGTGGGGACAATGCCGGTCGCCAGCACTACCAATTGCGCCTCGATGCGCAGCATGCGCTGCAGAATCGGCTCCTCCACCGTTACCGTCAGGCCGCCATCGACCGGCTGAACCTGCGGCGGGCGATCCAACCGGTACGGGATGAAGACCATGCCGGCTTGGCGCGCCCGGGTGAAGGCCGCTTCGGTGAAGCCGGTGGTCATCAGGTCGCGATAGAGGACGTACACGCTCGCCTGAGGGTTGCGCTCCCTGATAGCGAAGGCCTGCTTCAAGGCCGCAGCGCAGCAGACGCGGCTGCAGTAGTTGCGGGGTTCCTGCCGGGAGCCCACGCACTGGATCATCACCACCGTGTCCAGCCCCTTGACATCCAGCCGGCCGTCGGCCAACTGCCGTTCCACCTCGGACTGGGTCATGACGGCTGCGCTGGCGCCCCAGGCAAACCCCCGGGCGGGGGCCTCCGTACCACCGGTCGCCAAAATCACGACCCCGTGGTCCAGGTGGCGGACCTGATGGTCCGGACCCTCGATGATCGTGGAAAAGGAGCCGACTTCTCCGTGGGCCTGGACGACCCGCGACCCGGTATGCACCTGGATGCGGGGGTGCTTATCGATGCGCTTCAGGATGTCGTCCAGCAGCGCTCGAATGTCGTGGCCTTCTATCGTGCGGCTGAGCCAAGTCAAGTTGCCTCCCAGCCGTTCGTTGGCCTCGACCAGCTCCACGCCGTAGCCGTGGTCGGCAATCGTCAGCGCGGCCGTCAGGCCGGCAACGCCCCCGCCGACGACGAGCGCCCGGGGGGCGACCTGAATTTCCGCGGCGGAATGAGGCTCCACCCACTTGAGCTTGGCGACCCCCGCGCGCAGCTCCACCAGCGCGGCGGAGGCAGCGGCCGGCTCAGTTGCGGATGCGCTGGACCAGGGTGCGATGTCGACCACCTCGATCAAACCGGCGCTGATCCCCAACTCCCGACCAAGGTCTTTGAGCTTGCACAGTCGGGTGGCGGGCAGGCAGGCGCCGATCAACAGGCGGTTGCCGGCCGCCTTGCGGGCGCAGGCCGCGAGCTGCTCCCATCCGGCTGCCGTGCAGAGATTCTCGACGGTTTCAACCGCCGTCACGGCCGGGTCGCTGCGCAGTGCACGCGACAGAAACTCCGTCGGCGGCTGGCCTGCTGCCGCTCGGCCGCAGCGGCAAAGCACGGCCAAAATTTGGGGGGCTTCACGGCTCAGACCCTCCGGCAGGCTTGGCGGCGGCTCCTCCAGCGATAGGCTGCCCCCGGCGGAATGGATGACCCGCGAGGCGTTGGCGGCGGCGGAAGACGCCTGAATCACCGCCTCTCCGATGTCTTTCATGCAGCTGAAAGCCCCCCCCAGAAAGATTCCCGGGTTCCGAGTGCGGCTCATCGAAAAGGGTTCGGTCTCCATGAAGCCCCAGGGGTTGAGCGGAAGCTCCAGCTGGGCGGCCAACTCCCTGGAGCCGGGCGCCGGGCGCTGCCCCGCTGCCAGGACCACCAGGTCGAAGGACTCCTCCCAACAGGTGCCGGCGGCATCCAACCATCGGATCGCAAGGCCGGCGCCGGTAGCATCGCAAAACAGAGAATGCGGACGCGATCGGATGAACCGCACCCCGTGCTGGTGTTCAGCTGCGTCGCGGTACCGCTGGAAGGTCTTGCCGAAGGTCCGCATATCCATGAAAAAAATAGCCGCTTCGAGATCGCCCTCGGCGTGCGCTTTGGCCAACAGCGCTTCTTTGATGGATACCATGCAACAGATGTTCGAGCAGAAATCGGCATCCACCTGAACATCCCGCGAGCCCACGCATTGGATCCAGGCGACCCGACGGACCGCCTGGCCGTCGCTCGGACGGGTGAGGCGGCCGCCGGTAGGCCCGGTTCCGCTCAGCAGACGCTCGAATTCGATCTGGGTCAGCACGTTGGGCTCAATCCGGTAACCGAAGGGGTTCTTGCCCAGCGAGGGATCGCAGAAGGACGTCCCGCCGCAAAGCACCACCGCACCGGCTTCGATCTGGCGGGCTTCGGCCGCCTCCAGCCGCTGGAAGACCTCCACGACTTTTGGAATCAGACGGTCCACCTCGAAGGGCTTGATGAGGTAGTCCATGGCGCCGATCTTCATGGCCTCCACGGCGGTCTCGACGGTGGCATACGCGGTCATCATGATGACGGTGAGCTCGGGCGACAGCTGTTTGGCACGTTCGAGCACCTCGACCCCGTCCATGCCCGGCATTTTGATGTCCAGCAGCATGAGGTGATAGGGTTCGGCCTCCAGCGCGGCCAGCGCCTCCGGCCCGGATCCGGCCATGGCCGCGGTGAATCCTTCGGCCTCCAGCCATTCCTTCAACGAGTCGCGCACCACGAGTTCGTCGTCGACCACCAGGATGCGGAATTTCGTGCGCTCCGCCTCCGGCATGCGGATGGCGTCCGTCGGACAGACCTGGAGGCAGGCCCCGCAGCGCGTGCAGGCCGCCGCGTCCAGCACATAGGCGTTGGGAAAGGTGTGCGGCACCGGCAGGTAGATGGCTTTGCGCCGGGTCAGGCCGGCGTTGAATTCATCGCGGACATCCACCGGACAGACCGGGCCGCAGCGGCCGCAGCCGACGCAGCGGTTCGGGTCCACCCACGGCGGCTGCTGCTTGAGGGTGACGCGCAGTTTCCCGGGTTCCCCCTCGATGCCGCTAATCTCGGTCGCCAGCAGGATGTCGATGTTTTCGTGGAAAAGCCCCCGGCGCAGGCAGTGCTGGGAAGCGGCGTCGCGCTGGACCAGCGGCAGCATCCGGCACATGCCGCAGTGGTCCGTGGGGAACTGGTAATCGAGCTGGCTCAGGATGCCTCCCAGGTGGGGGGCGCGGTCCACCAGGGTGACCCCGTATCCGTATTCGGCCAGATCCAAGGCGGCGCGGATGCCGGCGATCCCGGCGCCGACCACCACTGCCGTGCCTATTCTGCGCTTCATGATGTCCTCCATCAAACTCGGGGTGGCACCCCTAAAAATTTGAAGCACGAAACCCGAAATTCGAAACAAATCCAAATTTCAAAAAATCCCAATGTTCTAAACTCGTTTTGAATTTCGGCCATTCGAGTTTCGAGCTTGTTTCGGATTTCGATATTCGGATTTCGGATTTTCATTCAAAACAACTGACCCCCCGCTAAACGTCGAAATGGCAAGACCCGTCTCTGCATCATGGAATTACCCCCCGGCGGCAGGCCGGCGGCTGATTCCTACGACTTCCGGAAACTCCGCCTCCCGGAACACCGACAGGGGCGGGGCCTCCTCCAGATTCCGGCCGGCTTCGTAGTCGAAGGCCTGCTGGGTGTAGCGCGCGACGGTTCGAAATACCTCCATCACGGGAATCTCGTTGGGGCAGGCATTGGAGCACTGCCCGCAGCCGACGCAGGCCGTGCTCATGTGCGCCAGACGGGTGAGGTGATAAAACAAGGTGTCGGTGGGCATCTTGAGCACCCCCTGGCGGCCGGCCCACTGCAGATACTGCGACGGCTCGTGGTTGAAAACGTCGGTGACGAAAACGCACTCTTTGCAGTAACACACCGGGCAGGCCACGCGGCAGTTGTAGCAGTTGATGCAGTCGCCAAAATACGCCCCGGCCTGGTCGATGCTGCCGATGGCCGCTTCGGTCCGGGCGAACATCTCATCCCGGTAAGCGGCGCGCTGCGCCGCTAACGCATTCACGGCCGACTTCCAGGGGGCTGGCGCGTCATAGCCGGCCAGGCCCGCAGCGGCAATCAGTTCATGGCCGGCTGCCGTCCGCTCCTCCACCGGCAGGGATCCGTTTTCATCCGCACCCAGCCAGCCGATATGGATGTCACTGTGCGCAGGCACCGGAAACTCGCAGGCCCGGCAGGCCGGTGCGAGGTCCGGCTCGAATCGGTTACCGGAAAGCGCCCGCCGGAGAAAATCCGTCGTCGCGCCAACGGGATCTGCACCTGCGAAACGAATATAATCCTTGTTTTGAAACGCCCCCAGGCAGTCGTAGCTGATGAGGACCACCTCGTCCGTGCGCGCCTGCTTGAGCTTCACCAGTTCGAGGAACGCCCGGATTTCGCAGGGCCGCAGCACCGCGGCCCACCGCGCCCCCATGGGTTTGCGGGCGAGGCGCGAGGCGATGCGGGCGGCATTGATCGGGAAACAGGGCGCCAGTGGATCCGCCCCTTCCAGCCGCTCGGGCTCGGTAACCAAGGTCGGCATCACCAAGGATTTGCGCGGGAGGTGCTGGGCAACCAGCACCGCGCGCACCGCTTCTTTCGTGAGCAGCTGCTGCAAAAAGCCGCGAATCGCCGCTACCCTGTCGCCGTTTTTCATTTCAAGACGGTATGTGCTGGCCATATGCTCTCCCTGTGCATGTCGCGCTGATGATGCAACCCTTGATCCTTGAGCCCGGCCGGAGAAAAGCCGATGACGATCCCCGCCTGACACGCCCTTCTCCGCGGCCCGCCGGCGCGGCGCTCAGCCCACGGCCATCGCCAGTTGCGCCCGGCTGGGCCCCAGGGCCTTGACCTGTGAGACCAATTCCCGCATGATTTCAGCGAACTGGATTCCGTCGCTGGCCCCGATCCAGGTCAGCCGCAGACGCTCGGTCTCGAAGCCGAATCGCGGCAGGATCTCCTTCAGCAGTTTGATCCGCCGTCGGGCCTTGAAGTTTCCGTTGATGTAATGACAGTCCCCCGGATGGCATCCGCTCACCAGAACGCCGTCCGCCCCCTGCAGCAGTGCCTTGATCACGTACTGGGGATCCACCATGCCGGTGCACATGACCCGGATCATGCGCACATTCTTGGGATAGGACAGCCGCGAAGTCCCGGCCAGATCGGCCGCCGTGTAGGTGCACCAGTTGCACACAAAGGCGACGATCGTAGGTTCAAAGTCCTGCATGATCTCCTCCTCTCAGATTCCGACCGCCTTGAGGGCGTTCATAATGCCGTCGCACTCGGCGAAGAGCTGCTCTTTTCTGAAATGCCGCACCTGGGCGGCGCTGCTGGGACATCCGCCGGCGCAGCTGCCGCAGCCTTTGCACAAGGCCTCGTTGACCACCGAAACCCAGCGCCGCGCGTCGAACTCGATGGCTGAATAGGGGCAGAGCCCGATGCAGGTCTGGCAGCCGGAGCAGATGTCCGGGTCGATCCAGGAGATGGCCGAGGGGATCACGACCTTGCCGCGGCTGGCGAGAGACAGCGATTTGACTGCGGCTCCCGAGGCCTGGGCCACCGTGTCGGGAATGTCCTTGGGGCTCTGGCAGGTTCCGGCCAGGAAAACCCCGTCGGTGGCCGTGTTGAGCGGGCCCAGCTTGGGGTGCTCCTCCAGGAAGAACCCGTCCGCGCCCTGATTGACGCCGAAGATGCGTCCGACTGCGGCCGCATCCCGGCGCGACTCCATCGCCGCGCAGAGCACCACCATGTCCACCGGCACCCGCAAGCGGGTGGCGGAGAGGGTGTCTTCCGCGATGGCGATGAGCTTGCCCTGCTCCGCGGCCGTGGCGGCTTGGTCGGTGATCTCGGCCACCTTGCCGCGGATGAAGACGGTGCCTTCCTCCTGGCAGCGGCGGTAGAATTCCTCATAGCCTTTGCCGTAGCAGCGCTGATCGATGTAGAAATCGTAGACCCGCGTCGCGTGGCCGACCTTTTCCTTGATGAGATGGGTGTATTTCAGCGCGTACATGCAGCACACCCGCGAGCAGTACTCGTGGTAGTTCACGTCCCGGCTGCCGACACAGTGCAGGATGGCGACGCTTTGCGGAGTGCGCGTGAACTGGCCGGCTTCATCACGGATCAGGATCCGTCCGCCGGTCGGGCCGGTGGCGTTGGAGAGCCGTTCGAACTCCAGGCTGGTGAAAACGTTCGGGTACATGCCGTAGCCGAACTGCCGCATGGGGCTGGGGTCCATCAGGTCGTAGCCGGTCGCCAGGATGATGCTGCCGACCTTCACCTCGAGTTCCTCGGCCCGCAGGGTGTGATCGATGGCCTTGGCCTCGCAGACCTGCACGCAGGCCATGCATTCGCAGCAGATGCCGCAGTTGAGGCAGCGCGCCGCCTCGCGCCGGGCGTCCGCCTCCGCAAAATTGAGATCCACCTCCTCAAAACCGGACACCCGTGTCGATGCGTCCAAATGCCCGCAGCGCACCCGCTCCTGTCGGCCGATGTCCGTTGGGATAGGGGCCCAGTCGGCCTCCGGCGCCGCCCGGCCGCCCGCCTCCGCCTCGAGGGTGGACAGCTCCTGCGCCTGCAGAAACCGATCGATGGCATCGACCGCCCGGTGTCCGGCGGCGACGGCTTCAATCACCGTGGCCGGGCCGCTGACCGCATCCCCGGCGGCGAACACGTACGGCAGGGAGGTCTGCAGGGTGTGCGGGTTGACCGCCAGGCTGCCGCGGGGGCTCGTTTTAAGCCCTTCGGGTCCGCCGGCCCCGCTCAGATCGATCCTCTGTCCGATGGCCGGAATGACGGCGTCGCAGTCGATCACGAACTCGGAGCCGGCCACCGGCACCGGCCGCCGGCGCCCGCTTTCATCCGGCGGTCCCAGCTCGGTGCGGATGCACTCGAGACCGACAACCTTGCCGCCGCGGCCGATCACCCGGGTCGGCACCGTTAAAAAACGGATATCGATGCCTTCGGCGAGTGCATCCTCGATCTCCTCGGGGTAGGCGGGCATCTCCTGGCGGGTGCGGCGGTACACGATGGTGACCGTCTCGCTTTCCAACCGGCGGGCCACGCGCGCGGCGTCCACCGCCACGTTGCCGCCGCCGATCACGACGGCCCTCCGTCCGGGACAGGTGCGGTCGCCGAGATTGACTTGCCGGAGCCAGTCCACGGCGTTCAGCACGCCCTCGCCGTCGCCCTCGCCCGCTATCCCCGCGGCCAAGCCCAGGTGCGCGCCGATCGCCAAGAGGACCGCACCGAAGCCCTCGGCCTTGAGGCTCTCCAGCGTGAAGTCGCGGCCCAGCCGCTGTCCGGTTCGAACCTCGATGCCGGTCTTGAGGAGATAGGCGATCTCGCGATCGAGGACCTCCGGCGGCAGGCGGTAGTCCGGAATGCCCACCCGCAGCATGCCGCCCAGGCGGTCCAGGGCCTCGTAGATCCTCACCGCGTATCCTCGCAGGCGCAAATAGTAAGCCACCGTGAGTCCAGCCGGACCGGAACCCACCACGGCCACGCGCGGGGACCGCTCGACGATCGCCGGCAAGGGCAGGCTTTCCAGGTCGACGTGGTCGGCGGCAAACCGCTTCAGGTAGCGGATGGCCACCGGCGAATCGACCTCGGCGCGCCGGCAGCGGCTTTCGCACGGATGGGGGCAGACTCGACCCAGCACGCCCGGCAGCGGCAGCCGCTCCATGATCAGACGCACGGCTTCCGGGTATTTGCCCTGGCCGACGAGCTGCACGTACCCTTGGACATTGATCCCTGCCGGACAGGCGGAGATGCAGGGGGCGCGGTCTTTCTTCTCGATATTGAAAGTGATTGGAATGGCCTGCGGGAACGCCCGACCGATGGCCTGGCGGGTACCGATGCCGACGTCCCAGTCGCTGGGGATCGACACCGGGCATACCTTGGCGCACTCGCCGCAACCGGTGCAGACCCCTTCCTTCACGTAGCGCGGATGGCGCCGAACCGTGACGGTGTAGTTGCCGATGAACCCGCTCACCTCCTTGACCTCGCTGTAGGAGTAGAGCGTGATGTTCGGGTTCTGCGCCACCTCCACCATTTTAGGGGTCCCGATACAGGCCGCACAGTCCAGGGTGGGAAAGGTCTTGTCGAATTGCAGCATGTGCCCGCCGATGGTGGTCTGTTTCTCGACGAGGTAGACCTTATGGCCGCCGTTGGCGATGTCGAGCGCAGCCTGCATGCCGGCGATGCCGCCGCCAACGACCATCACATCGGGATGCACCTTCACCTCGCGGGTTTGGAGCGCGTGATGGCGGTTGACGCGTTGGACGGCCGCCGCCGCCAGGCTCTTGGCCTTGCGGGTCGCGTCGTCCGCATCGGTCGTGACCCAGGAGACCTGCTCCCGCACCGAGGCCATCTGAAAAAAGTAGGGATTGAGGCCGGCCCGCCGGCAGGCGGCCTGGAAGGTCTTCTCGTGCAGCCGCGGCGAGCAGGAGGCCACCACCACGCGGTTCAAGCCCTGCATCTTGATGTCGTTTTCGATCATCTCCTGCCCGGGGTCCGAGCACATGAACTTGTAGTCGCGCGCGACGACCACGTTCGGCAGCTGCCGGGCGAAGGCCGCTACCTCCTCCACTCTAACCCGGTAGGCGATGTTGATCCCGCAGTGGCAGATGTAAAAACCGATGCGAATGGCCATGGGCGTCACCTTAGACCGTTGACGGTCAAGCTGCTGGCGCGGCTGCCGTCAGGCTGTGGACCCAGCCGATCAGCTCTTCCGCGTTCAATGGTTTTTTCAAGTACGCGACCTGAGTGATCGAATCGACCTCCGGCAAGGTACAATAGGACCTCTGGTACTGCAGGAAGGTTTTCCTGCCGATGCTGGAAACCATGATCACCGGAATATTTTTGAGGCGCCTGTCCTCCTTGAGATCGCGGTAAAGTTGCAGTCCGTCTTTATTGGGCATCATCACATCCAGGATGATCAAAGCCGGTCTTTCCCGCTTGGCTTTATATAGACCGTCCTCTCGATCTTCGGCCGGGATGGTTGCATACCCGCAGCCTCCCAGGAGATTGCAAAGAAAAACCCGCATGTCGGGCTCGTCGTCGACGATCAGCACCTTGATTGGTTTTTTCATGTCCACCCTGGGGCAATGCCGTTGTCTGCGCCAAGACCAGAGCAGGGACCGTACCAAACCTGCAAATTCATATTTTTAACAATCGATACAATTAGTTGAGTTTTACAACGCGGCGGGAGATGAAGGGCCTACGGGGCGGAGAGTTGCAAAAATTGCAACATGTTTGAATTTTTAACAAGATAAAATAATTAATAATATTATGTTGCAGCAATTAAATATGCAACATGTCTGCAACAGCAGCAATTCTCGCTGAACGACTTTTATGGCAAAAGCGGGGGGCATCGGGAAGCGCTACGGTTGCAGAAAGCCCTGCTGGGGGTTTTCGGCTTTCGGGTTGAGGGAGCCAAGCAGGCTGGGGAGGGTGATTGGGGTAGACTTGG